>Ga0326513_10002650_pt1 | contig 13162 bp, 13 predicted proteins | sample 2_2465_0518_D_FD_203654 | JGI IMG/M metagenome (GOLD analysis project Ga0326513, IMG submission 203654) | Bovine rumen microbial communities from UC Davis, California, United States - 2_2465_0518 | ecosystem: Host-associated > Mammals > Digestive system > Stomach > Rumen | place: USA...
CGGGAGGAGGTCAACCTCAAAATTCACCTTTTGAAACTGTTGAGCTAGAAGATGTTGGCGCTCAGCTTACTGATGAAGATAAAATGAATTTAGCTATAAAGTGGGGAACTTTATATCGACCTAATGAATGGGTAGCATTAGAAAAACTTTATAATGATTTTATGAACTCATTCGATATACAAGGCGCAGCCCGCTTGGATACATTAAAGAAAATATGTAAGACTAGTCTTAAAATGGATCAAGCAATTGACTGCGGAGATGTAGAATCCTATCAAAAATTATCTAGAGTATATGACGCTTTAATGAAATCTGCAAAGTTTACTGAGGCTCAGAATAAAGAAGAAAAAGGCGATTTTGTCGATTGTCTTGGTCAAATGGTAGATTATTGTGAAAAAGTAGGCGGAGCAATTCCTAGATATGAAATTAAAGTTCCTTATGATATTATAGATAAAATTATTGATGATTTAAAAGCATATAATAAATCACTTATATATGAGGATAAATCTTTAGCTGAAGAAATTGAACAGTATTTAAAGAATAAACAAAGCGCTGATGAAATGAAAAGAGATAGAGCTAAGGCTAAAGAACAAGGTCTTGATTATGTAGAATTAAATGATGAAGACTATGCTGCATTCAAAGAAGCTATTTCCGCAGATATTGAAAAAGATAAAGAGTTGTATATTGCGGGAGGTGATGATGAGTGAGTCTAGCTAATTTATTAGATATAGCTAACGAACACAAATCTACTGACATTAAGCAAGGAATGTCAGAAGAAAGGCTTAAAGCTCAAGTACCTAATCTTAGAAAACTAGTTGCTTTTTATAGAGAATATCCAGATTTATTAGTTGATTTTATGAAAGGTCCAGATAGTTCATTTAATTTTTATTTTTATCAAAGGATATTCCTTAGAATAGTAATGCGGCATCGCGTAGTTTATGCTACATTTCCTCGAGCTTATAGTAAGTCATTTCTCTCAATGATGGCACTTATGCTCAGATGTGTATTATATCCAAATAGTCATTTATTTGTTACAACTGGTGGTAAGGAACAGGCGGCTAGTATTACAATAGCAAAGATTGAGGAAATATGTACCCTCCTTCCCGCCCTTAATAATGAGATAAATTGGTCTCGTGGTGTATCTAAGAAATCTAAAGATGATGTTAAATACGTATTTAAAAATGGCTCTTCTATTGATATATTGGCGGCAAGGCAATCATCTAGAGGACAACGTAGAACTGGCGGATTGATGGAAGAATGTGTACTTATTGACGGAGATATCTTGAACGAAGTTATTATACCTACAACAAACGTTGATAGATATTTAAGTGATGGAACTCGTCATGTAGAAGAAAATGTAAATAAATCACAAATATATATTACAACAGCTGGATTTAAAAATTCATTCGCATATGATAAACTGATTGAGACTCTGGTTCAAAGTATTATTGATCCAGATAATTTTATGATTATGGGTGGAACTTATGAAACTCCTGTAACTGAAGGTCTTTTATCAGAAGATTTTGTAGATCAGCTTAAAATAAGTGGTACTTTTAATGAAGAATCATTTGATCGAGAGTATCGTTCAATTTGGACTGGTTCAGTAGAAGGAGCATTCTTCTCATCTGAAAAATTTGATAAGAATAGAATTTTATTACAGCCAGAATATGAATACAGCGGAAGATCGTCTAAGTCAGCATACTATGTTATTGGTGTCGATGTAGGTAGATTAGGATGTACAACAGAGGCAATGATATTTAAAGCAACCCCGCAGCCTCAAGGAGCAGACCTCAAGACTCTTGTTAACATTTATACTTATGACGCGGAAGATTTTGAAGTTCAAGCTATTAATTTAAAGAAATTATATTATAAATATCGTGCTAAAGCATTGGCTATCGATGCGAATGGACTTGGTGTTGGTCTTATTGATTTTATGACTAAAGCTCAAGTAGACCCAGATTCAGGAGAAGATCTCCCGCCATTTGGTGTTGCAGATGGAACTTCCGAAGAAGCTACTGCTCCATATAAGAAAATTAAAGGTTTTGGCGTTGAGGAAGATGCAATGTATTTAATTAAAGCTAATGCTCCAATTAATACAGAAGCTTATTCATATGCTCAAACACAGATGTCTAGTGGAAAAGTAAAATTCCTTATAGATGAACAAGCTGCTAAAACTAAATTAATGAGTACTAAACAAGGTCAGAATTTTAATGCAGATCAACGTAATGATTATTTAAGACCATATCAATTAACTTCAATACTTAGAGAACAAATTCTTAATCTAGTTGAAAGCAATGAAGGAATGAATATTATTCTTAAACAAAGTACAAAAAGTATTAAAAAAGATAAATTTTCAGCTTTTATTTATGGACTTTATTATATTAAACAAGAAGAAGAAAAGAGAAAGAAAAGAAAGAGTAGAGATATTAGTAAAATGATGTTTTTCTCTTAAAATTTTGGGCAGATAAAATTAAAATAACAGGAATTAAAATTAAATATAATTAGTAAAGAAATTATATTTATCTATTTCTCTTTTGTTAAAGGAGGAGCGGTTTATGAGAGCATCTCGCGGAGAGATTAAGATAGAGGAAATTTTACAAGCGGCTGGATTAAATTTCCAGGAAGAATATAGTTTTCCTGATCTAGTTGCAGAAAGCGGACGCCCGCTTAGGTTTGATTTTTGTGTATTTACTGATGATGGAGATATAGATTTTCTTATCGAATATCAAGGAGCTCAGCATTATGAAGCTCGTTCAAAATTTGGCGGAGCCCGCGGATTATACCAACAAAAACATAATGATGCTAAAAAAAGAAATTATTGTTTAACTCATGGATATACTTTAATAGCCATTCCATATTGGGATTTTTCAATTCTAGACTATGATTATATTATGAAAGCAGCATATGGTTGGTGATAAAGATAGTTTGTTTTAGTACAAAGTTTGACTTTGTACTAAAATTTTGCTATAATATAGTAGAAGATTGAAAAGGAGGTATCTCTCTGTGCGCAACAGAATTGAAAATGTTAAATCGATAAAACAAGTTAGAGATTTTAACATGATAAATGCAAATGATACTAACTCTGCTCAACCTTCAGGTTATTCTGAACCTATTGTTGATTTTAATAAAATCAGAGTAGGTGCAAAAACTTTAGACGATGCAGTTTTAAATCTAAGCGATTTAAAGAAACAAAATCCAAGACTTGCAGATAAAGCTACTGTATTGAGAGCAATTAATACTGGAGATATTCATCTTATGAGAGAAATTTCTGATTTCTTTTTTAAGATTAGTGGAATATATTCTAGATTAATTAGATATATGGCTTTTATGTATAGATATGATTGGATGGTTACTCCTTATGTTAATAATGAAAGTGTAAAGAAAGAAAAATTATTAGATGGATTTTACAAAAGTTTAAGAACATTAGACAATTTTGGAGTAAAGAAGAATTTAGGCGAGATAGCTTTAAAAGTACTTAGATATGGCGTCTATTATGGTTATAAAGTACCTTTTAATAATAGTGTGGTTCTACAAGAACTCCCTCCTAATTATTGTAGAAGTCGTTTTAAAAAGGGAAATAAACCTGCTGTTGAGTTTAATATGAAATTCTTTGATGAACAATATAGAAATACAATTCAAAGAATGAAAGTATTAGATTTATTTCCAGATGAATTCAAAAAAGGCTATGTTCTTTATAAAAAAGGAAAATTGCCTCCAGAATTTCAAGGAGATACAAGTGGTTGGTATTTATTAGATCCCGCTAATACAGTAAGATTTACTGCTTTTGGTGAAGAGTACCCAGCTTTTATTTCTGTCATTCCACTTCTTATTGATTTAGATGAAGCACAGGGATTAGATAGAAAGAAAACACTACAGAGACTTTTAAAAATTGTAATTCAGCAGTTACCTTTAGATAAAAATGGAGAATTAATTTTTGATCCAGATGAAGGTCAGCAATTACATAATAATGCAGTTCAAATGTTAAGTAGAGCTATTGGTGTTGACGTATTAACTACATTTGCTGATGTTAGTGTTGAAGATATGTCAGATAATCAATCAACAGCTCAAACAGATGATTTAGCAAGAGTTGAAAGACAAGTCTTTAATGAGGCGGGAGTGTCTCAAATGCAATTTAATACTGATGGTAATATTGCATTAGAGAAATCAATTTTAAATGATGAAGCAACTATTTATAATATGTTACTTCAATTTGAAGAATTTTTAAATGAATTACTTGAACCTTATAATACAAATGTTAAAAAAGTAGAGTATAAAGTTCAACTTTTAACTACTACTATTTATAACTATAAAGAATTATCTAAATTATATAAGGAACAAATGCAGATAGGCTTTTCTAAGATGCTGCCTCAAATTGCTCTGGGACAGAGCCAAAGTAGTATTCTTGCAAATGCTTATTTTGAAAATGACATTCTTGATTTGGTTAATGTATTTATTCCTCCGCTAATGAGTTCTACTATGAATGAGGATATTCTTAATAGAGTACGCGGGAATGGGGGATCTTCAGGCCAGTCTAATGGAGAAGGCGCCGGCCGCCCAGAAAAACCTGATGATGAGAAATCAACAAAAACTATCCAAAATAAAGAAAGTCAAAATTAAAGGAGAAAATTATGGCAAATAGATTAAGTGTAGCTACAATTTCTTCTCCCGAGTTTATTAATATTGAAGGAATCAGTCCCTTTGCGGCAAAATGTGAAATTAAAGTTTTATATCTAGGTGGAAATCGTAATGGTAGTTATATTACGAAAGAAGTAGCTACTCAAATGGCTCAAACTTTACCTGGCACTCCTATTGTTGGTTATTATAGTGAGAGTGTTGAAGATTTTAGAGACCATGGAGATCAAATGATTATTGATGGAGATGGTATTAAATTTAAATGTTTAACTACTCCATACGGTTTTGTTGCGCCAGATACAAAAGTTTGGTTTCAAGATTTTGAAGATACAGACGAGTTTGGTAATACAGTAGTTCGTACTTATTTAATGACCGAAGGTTATTTATGGACTAAACAGTATAAAGAAGCTCAAAAAGTTATTAACGAAGGCCGCCCTCAATCAATGGAATTAGATGAAGAAACTTTAAAAGGGCGTTGGTCAACAGATAACAATCGTGGTATTGATTTTTTCATTATTAATGACGCAATTTTTTCTAAATTATGTATTTTAGGAGAAGATGTTGAGCCATGTTTCGAGGGTTCATCTGTGACAGCCCCAGACATAAGCTCTAGATTTACTAAGAATGAAAAGTTCGCTCCTACATTATTTACTATGATGCAAGAGTTAAAAGAACTTACATTAGATAAAGGAGGAAAGTCAATGGACCAGAATAAAGAGTTTGTTGTTCTCAATTCCGATTCTGTTCAGGAACCAGTACAAGTTACTGAAACAGCAGAAGTAGAAACACCTGTTGTTGAATCTAAAGTTGAAGATTCTGAAATTGTTACTGTTGAAGAAAAAAATTTAGAAACAGAGGACAAAACCGGTTTAGAGAATAATATAGAAAATGATAATAATATAGAAGATTTCACAAAGAATTCTGATGATAAGAAAGATGATGACGAAGAAAAATCTGATGATCAAAATGATACAGAAGATAATGATGATGAAGAAAAGAAAAAGGCATCTAAGAATTCTTTAGAGGAAAAATTTGCTCTTATCGAGCAGGAATGTGAAGATTTAAAAACTAGATGTGCTTCTCTTGAAGCTGAAAATAATTCTCTTAGAAAATTTAAAGCTGATATTGAAGATAAACAAAAGGATGAACTTATTAATAGTTTCTTCATGCTTTCTGATGAAGATAAGAAAAATGTTATTGATAATAAATCTAAATATACTTTAGATGATATTGAAAAAGAACTTTCGGTTATTTGTGTTAGAAAGAAAGTTAATTTTAATCTTGATGAAGAAAAAGAAACTTCTAAAGAAGAAGTGCCTACAACTTTTAGCTTCCAAGGAACAGAAGATACAGATCTTCCTGCTTGGTTAAAAGCGGTTGAGGCTAGAAAAAATGTTGAATAATTTTAAGGAGGAAAGATAAATGGCTGATTTTACAAGAAATGGTTATGGTCAGGTAGAACCTAATCAACTTTCAGCTCAAAAGAATGGTCAAATTTATGCTAGTCTCCCTCTTGCTGATGATGTAAAGGTACTCCAGAATGGTGAATTTATGTTTTATGATTATCAATCTGGCACAGTATCTGCTGATGATTCAACAGGAGTTGCAGAGCCTATGCTCGTATTTAATGAGATTAAGCTTTATGAGCCATTCTGGAGAACATCTTATAAAGATTTCGCTATGATTCGTGTTGGCGATAATTATGTTACATCTAAACTTGCTACTGCTGGTTATGGAGATGGAGCAGAAACAACTGGCGTTAATGCTAATCCAGAACATACAGAATATCCATATAGAATGGATGGAATTGCACCTCGTCTTTTAAAGACAAGTATAGGTGATATTTATACAACAAACATGGTTAAAGTTGATACAGGCATTGAATATGCAGTTGGTGATAAACTTAAACCTGTTAAAAATACAACTTCTAAGACACTTGTTCTTGAGAAGGATAATACAGCTACAACTGGTATGATTTGGGTGGTTGTTAAAGTTTATACAATGCCTGACGGACAGCCTGGACTTAAGCTCCAGAGAGTTCACTAATAAGAATAGGAGGAAAAGATTATGGCTTTAGAATTTAATGACATTCTTAAATTAGCTAAGACTGTTGCAAAAGCTAACCCTTCTGCTCCTACTGCTTATAGCTTTGGAGATAAGAAGTTCGGTTATTCAGAAATGCAAGAGACTCTTAGAGACGAATTTAAAGAGATTGCTGGAACATATTCTCTTTATAGACAAAATAAAAATACAGTATTTGCTCTTTTAGAGCAGACTATTGATGATGTGCTTCCTCAGAGAGTGCTTGAACAGTACTCACAGTTTGCTGAGATTAAGACATTCGCACAGGGTGATAAGCCTATCTTCACACAGAAGATTACAACAGCTTCTCGTAGACGTGCTAAGCAGTTCATTGGTAAAGTTGGACTTGCTGGTCTATATGAAGTATTTAAGCTTGATGGACAGAGCTATGAAGTAACAACAAACGCAATCGGCGGAGCTGCTCAGATTGGATTCGAGGAATGGCTCGATGGTAGAGTAGATTTTGCTGATGTACTTGATATTGTTATGGAAGGTCTTGACGAATGTATTTATGTTGAGATTGAAAAACAGCTTCATGGTGCTATTGGTAATATTCAGGCTGCTAACTTTGCTACAGATAATGCATTCGTAGAAGCTAAGATGGATAAGCTTATTAGTATTGCTGACTCTTATGGCAGATCAGCTATTTACTGCACATATGAATTTGCAGCTACTATGGTTCCTGCAACAGGATGGATTTCAGATGATATGAGAAATCAGAAGTGGAATAATGGATACCTTGCTAATTATAAGGGACACCAGGTCGTTGTACTTCCTCAGTCTTATGAAGATGAAACAAATACAACAAAGGTTATTAATCCTGCATATGCTTATATTATTCCTGTAGGCGCAGAAAAGCCTGTTAAGATCGCTTTTGAAGGTCCGGCAATTGTTGATGAATATACAAATTATGATAGATCTCGTGAAGTTCAGATCTACAAGAAGGTTGGTGTAAGAGCTATCTTCTCTAACGCTATTTGTGTATATGAGAATACATCTTTAACTAGATGATAAATTTTTAAAGAAATAGGGGAAGATTATTCTTCCCCAATATTTCTTTATTTGGAGATAAAAGGAGATTAATACAATGAATGATACAACATTAGTACAAGTTAGAAATAGAAATAATGGTACAACGGGCTATACTCTCGATGGAGATTTTCATAGAGATTTTAATCCAGAAGAAAGCAAGAAAGTACCTTTTTCTGAATTAAGACAGCTTAGTTACGCTCCAGGCGGACAATATATTCTTGATAATTATTTAGTTATTGAAGATCAAGAAGCTTTAGATTTACTTAATATGACAGTAGAACCAGAATATTTTTATACAGAAGATAAAGTAAAGGAATTATTATTTACTGGTAGTATTGATGCGTTTGCTGATTTCTTGGATTTCGCTCCTAAGGGGGCTATTGAAATTGCTAAAAATATTGCAATTAAAGAACAGATTCCTGATATTAGAAAACGTAATATGCTTAGTGAAAAAACTGGTTTAAATATAAATAATGCAATTATGGTAAATGAAATTATAGATGCGGAAGATGAAACAACAGAGGAAGCTCCTAAACAGCGTAGAGTTCAGGTTGAAAACAATGTACAGTCAGAAACTCCTAAACGTAGAGCTGAGGCTCCCGCATCTAAGATTATAATTAAAAAATAAAATAATAGAAGGAGGTTATTATGGCAAATAGTCCAGGTACTACCTCTTTCATAACCATATATGATAGCTTTTTTGCTAGAGTGACAGATGATATGTATCTTGAATTTACAGAAGAAGATACATTAGAAATGCTCCAAGATATATTATTAAATGCTTTACCTAGATTTGAATTTCCTAGATTTGACATTTTTGATTATGAAATAGGAACATGGCAAAGTTTAGGAACATATCAAGGAGTTGAAAGTGATAATAAAGAGGTGCCAATTACTGGATGGGTAGGTGGCGCCTTTAATTATACTCTGACAGATGAAGAAATAAATATTATAGCTTTAAATATGGTTATAGAGTGGTTAACTCAACAATTAGATACTACTGAAAATACTAGAGAAAAGTATAGTGGTAGTGACTTTAAATTTACTTCTCAAGCCAATCATATGGCAAAATTAAAAGTGCTTATAGATGCACAAAAGCAAGATTCTGTGCATTTACAGAGAATTTATAAAAGAAGAATATTTACTCCTAATGGTGCCCAATCTACCATGGGACAACTTATTTCTAAACCAGGATATGGCGCGGATGGAGCGACCGTTAACCGCGTTGGATTTTGGGTGCACCGAGGTCCGCATGGAATTTAAGTATGAATTATATTTTGACAAGGAAGCTATTACAAATAATATTGATAGATTAACTAATCAAATTTTTAAATTACTTCCTAGTCGAGAAGAAGGAGAAGATTGGGTAACTCCTTTACAAAATTTAATTTTAGAAATAACAGGAATGAAGGCTTTATGGGTCGACCAACCTAAACTTTTTTCCTTATTATGTAGATTGGAAGCTTTATTATCCTTAACTGAAGAAGATGATTTTTTAGCTTTTAGAAAACTTATTTTCGAATGCTTAAGGATGATGAACGAGATAAAGCAATGTCTGGAAGAGAATTAATGTTAAAAAGAGTTAATTATGAAGGATATGATGTAGCGGATGGTCGTAACGTTAGTGGAAAATATAAATCCTTTAAGTCAGCTCTCCAATCGAGTTACCAAGCTGAGTGGATTACTTTAAACAAAGATACTGATTCTGAAGCTCGATGGCGTTGTTTAATTAATCCAAGTAGATTAACAGAAGAATATGATAAAAAAATTATTTCAATAGATTTTGATTCTGGTGTTGTTGAAGGCACTGTATTTTGGTGGGATAGAACTAATCGTTATTGGATAGTAAATTTACAACAGCATACAGAAGAAGCATATTTCCGAGGAACTATTTCAAGATGTGATTATGAAATAGATATTGATGGAGATAGTTATTGGGTAAGTTTAACTGGACCTAATGAAACTTCAACAGTATGGAATGAAAAACATGGTATAATTTGGAATGATTTAAATTATAAAATTAAAGGTATTATTAAAAAAGATAGTAAAACAGTTAATTATTTTACTAGACATAATGTAATTAAATTAAAATTGACTTATCCAGATGCAGAAACCGGAGAAACAATAGAAGAATATCATAATTGGAAAGTAGTAGCTACTGATAAATATTCATCTGATAGTGTTATGGAAGTTTATTTAGATGAATGGTATGATAATGAAATGGAAGATAACATGCGGGAGGTGGAAGAATCTACTCCAGATTTAACACAGCCTCATATCCAGGGTCCCGCCATCGTTCATGTTTTTGATACTGACTTGTCTTACTCTATTGTTGGAATGGACAATGGAGAATTCGTAGTTAATTCTAATAAAGTTAAAATTACAAAAATGGATAAGACTTCATGTACATTGGATATATTAACTACAAAAGAAATGAACTTTGAATTATCTTATGTAGTAGATGGAGAAGTGCAAGCCATTCTTCCTATTGTTGTTAAGTCATTTTAATTTAAAGGAGATAAAAGGAGGCAGTAAATGAGAGGCTCTAGAATGAATGGATATATAGGAGAGTTTAAATCTTCTTTCCTCTCTTGTGAAAAGGATACTGAAACAATAATTAAAAAATTATTTGTTGATAGTAAACCTTATAGTGATATGTTAAAAAGATTGCTCTTAATAAATACTCCTGATTGTCTTAATGATATGACTAATCCAGTATATTTAAAAAAGATAAAAGAAACTTCTATTCAAGATTTAAAAGAGCAAGGTTATTTGCGGTTTGGACCTAAAATAGCTTTGGGAGAAAATGAAGAAGTAAAATCGTATATACGACTTTCATTTGATCATTTTACTCCAAGTGGAAATGATCATTTTCGAGATTGTATTGTAGAGATTGATATATTATGTCATCCAGATTACTGGGATATAGGTAACTTTAGACAGCGACCACTTAAAATTGCGGGATACATTGATGGTATTCTTAATGAGAATAAATTATCTGGTATCGGAACTTTAAAATTTGCGGGTTGTAATGAATTATTGCTAGATGAAAATTTAGCTGGATATTGTCTAATGTATACCGCAGTTCATGGAAATGATGATCTAATTGAAAATGATGATTAATAAGTTACTTTTGCAAACAGGAGGAGAAATCCCGTTCCTATCCGCAGGGGTGACTATTCATAATCCTAGTTTGAAAGAGATAGGATTAGTCGGAGATAAAGATTTTCTTATTGGATGTCATTTTTTATATTTTAATAGAAATAATTTATCTGACGAGGACAAAGTTCATTTAGAGAAAAAGAGTGATTTTGAAATATTTATGTCAGTAATGAATAGTAGAGAAAAAGCTATTCATAAAACTGATGCTATGATGGTTTTAGCTCTATTGTTTCCACAATATGAGATTAAAATAGCAAAAAATCAAATACTTCTTCATAAAGATAAATTTTCGTCAAGTATTAATGAACAAAATTATAAAGATTTTAAAACTATTTTAAATCAAATGTTTTGTTTAGAAATTGCAGAAGCTGAACAAGAATATAATCCAGCTGATGCGCTTGCCGCCAGGATTGCAGAAAAAATAAAAAAGGGAAAAATGAAACGTAATAAAAAAGATATAGATGAAGAAGATTTTTCTGTTTATGAACATTTTATTTCTGTATTATCTGTTGGTTTACAGAAAAGCAAAACAGAATTATCTAATTATACAGTATATCAAATTAGAGACGAATTCCAAAGATTTGTTAAGAAAGAAAATTATGATATTTATATTAAAGCCAAATTAGCTGGCGCACAAGATTTAGAAGAAGTTGAAAATTGGATGGATAAAATTCATCCTTAAAATAATTTAGCTAAATAAATTAAGGAGGAAAAAACATATGAAGTTTGGCGTTCGTGAGATCGTTGACGTAGTTTTTAAAGCTACTGCTGACGGACAAAAAATTGGTGACAAGACTTTTAAGAAATATCAGCCTGTGTTTATGATTGATACAGCTACAACTTCATCTCTTGAACAAGCTACTACAACTGTATATGCTCAAGGTGGTAAGGGTTATAATAGATTAATTGCTTGGGAAGGTGAAAAGACAATGACTTTCACTGTAACTGATGCTCTTATGTCTCCTATGGGTCTTGCAGTATTAACAGGAGCTGGTCTTATTACTCCTAATAAGAGTAATCAAGCACACGTTCATTCTACAATAAATGCATATGTAGATGAAAATGGTGAAGCTACTATTTCTCTTGATGACCTTAATCAGGAAATGGGTCTTGACGCAATTAGTTATGATATTTGTAATACTATTGATATGTTTGCAACAGAACTTGATGGATCTGGTGCTGGTATCAATTGGTTTGGTGATGTATCTATTAAAGGTGCAACAGATGAATATGTAAAAGTTACTAAAGATACTTCGGCTACTTTTGTAGTTAGTGGAGCTAAGAACATTACTGTTCAACTTGATTTCTATGTAATTATGAATAATGCTGTTACAGAAGTTCATATTGAACCAGGTAGTTTTGGTGGATATTTCTATATTGAAGCTCAGACATTATTCAGACGTGAAGATTCAGGTAAGGATATGGCTGCAGAACTTATTATTCCTAAAGCTAAAGTTCAATCAGCTTTCACATTTACAATGGCAGCATCTGGAGATCCTTCAACATTTGACTTTGTTATGGATGCATTCCCTGGATATACAAGGTTTGATTCTACAACAAAGAAAATGTGTGTAATTCAGATTGTTGGTGTTGACAAAGCTGGTGAAGAGGATTCTAGTGCTCATAGTCATAAGGATCAAGATCCATATAATTCACCTGATTTTAAGGAGAATGATGAGTTTAGAACAGAAGTTGCAGCAGTTTCTGCTGACGCTCCTGGATTGTCAGATGATGAAAAAGCTAACCAAGGTAAACTTGCTGTTGCTAAGACAACAACATTTGAAGATGGTGATAAGGTTACTATTACTGTTGATGGTGGTGTGGCTAGTCTTGTTAGTCTTGTTCCTACTGGAACAACATGGCCTGCAGGTCAGTGGGTTGCTATTGATTATAATACAGGTAGAGATACTATCGAAGGTATTACTTATAAGAGTCTTACCAATAGTAGTGAGCATGTATTTGATCAGACTGATATTGATGAAGCTGAAGGCTTTGGTCTTAAGCCTGGACACTTTGTTCTTTGGACAAGAGCTGATGGTACTCTTCCTGCTAAATTTACTCTTACTAAAGATAATGACGTTCTTAAAGCTAGTGTTAATTTTGCATAAGGAAGATAAGAAAAATAATAATATGCGGGAGGCGGTTGGCGCTTCCCGCATTTTTTATTTATATATGAAAGGATTGATGTTTATGAATATTACTACAAATGAACAACTTCAACAAGTTATTTTTGATGCAATGAGTACTTATGTAAATC
>Ga0326513_10002651_pt1 | contig 13161 bp, 10 predicted proteins | sample 2_2465_0518_D_FD_203654 | JGI IMG/M metagenome (GOLD analysis project Ga0326513, IMG submission 203654) | Bovine rumen microbial communities from UC Davis, California, United States - 2_2465_0518 | ecosystem: Host-associated > Mammals > Digestive system > Stomach > Rumen | place: USA...
TACGAGCACTTCCGCATCGTGGTTGACCGCGGACAGGAACCGTTGCGCATAGACAAGTTCCTTGCTGAACACATGCCCCACACCACCCGCAACCGTATACAGATGGCGGCCGAGGCGGGCTTCATTCATGTGGGCGACCGTGCGGTGAAGAGCAACTATAAGGTGAGGGCAGGCGACGTGGTGACGCTGATGCTCGACCGTCCGCACTACGACACCACGATTGAGCCGGAGGACATGCCGCTCGACGTGGTGTACGAGGATGACCAGCTGATGGTGATTGACAAGCCCGCAGGACTGGTAGTGCATCCGGGCGTAGGCAACTTCCACGGCACACTGGTGAACGCCATTGCCTGGCACCTGCGCGAACTGCCGACATACGACCCCAACGACCCGTCGGTGGGACTGGTGCACCGCATAGACAAGGACACCAGCGGACTGCTGGTAGTGGCGAAGACGCCGGAGGCCAAGACAAAGCTCGGCGCACAGTTCTTCAATCATGACACCCATCGTTCGTACAATGCCTTGGTGTGGGGCCACTTCACCGAGGATGAAGGACGCATCGAGGGCAACATAGGCCGCGATCCCCGCGACCGCCAGCGCATGACAGTCTTCCCGTCCGATTCTGACACCGGCAAGCCGGCAGTGACACACTGGCGTGTCATAGAGCGTTTCGGCTATACTACGCTCGTGGAGTGCAGGTTGGAGACGGGACGTACGCACCAGATACGTGCACACATGAAGCACATTGGCCACCCGCTGTTCTGTGACGAGCGCTATGGCGGCACTGAGATACTGCGCGGCGAAAGGTCGTCGACGTACAAGGCGTTCATTCAAAACTGTTTCCGGCTCTGTCCGCGACAGGTGTTGCACGCCCGTACACTGGGCTTTGTGCACCCCACGACGGGACGGCAGATGGATTTCACCAGCGAATTGCCGGAAGACATGGCCGCCGTGATTGACAAGTGGCGAAATTATATAAAGGGAAATAGCCGTCATGACGAAATAACGTCATAACGACATAACGTAATAACGGAAAGATAAATCGATGAAGAATTTGAAGAGAAACATTGCCATCGTCTGTGGTGGCGACTCATCTGAGCACGACGTATCGCTGCGCTCAGCACAAGGCTTGTATTCCTTTTTCGACAAGGAACGCTATAATGTCTACATCGTAGACATCAAAGGCCAGGACTGGCATGTGGAGCTGCCGGGCGGCATCACGGCCAAGATTGACCGTAATGACTTCTCGTTCATGGAGGACGGCAAGGCTCAGTTGTTCGACTACGCCTATATCACCATTCACGGCACACCAGGCGAGAATGGCATACTGCAGGGCTATTTCGACCTGATAGGGATACCCTATTCCACCAGCGGTGTGCTCGTCGAGGCCATGACGTTCGACAAGTTCGTGCTGAACCAGTACCTGCGAGGCTACGGTGTCAGCGTGGCCGACTCAATGCTCATTCGTCAGGGCTATGAGGAGCTGGTGGGTGATGACGAGATAGAGGAGCGCATTGGCATGCCCTGCTTCGTGAAGCCCGCCGCCGACGGCTCTTCGTTCGGTGTATCGAAAGTGAAGTGCAAGGATCAGCTGGCTCCCGCCATCCGCAAGGCTATGCTCGAGAGTCCGGAAATCATGGTCGAGAGTTTCCTTGAAGGCACGGAGATTACCCAGGGCTGCTACAAGACTCGCGAGAAAACAGTGTTGCTGCCCATCACCGAGGTGGTGACGTCCAACGAGTTCTTCGACTACGACGCGAAGTACAACGGTCAGGTGAAGGAAATCACCCCCGCACGCATTAGCCCCGAGATTGCTGAGCGCGTAGGCAAGATCACAAGCCACATCTACAACATCCTGCACTGCAACGGCATCATCCGCATAGACTACATCATCTCCAAAGAGGGCAAAATCTCCATGTTAGAAGTCAATACCACGCCGGGCATGACCGCTACCAGTTTTATTCCGCAGCAGGTGAAAGCGGCCGGTTTGGATATGAAGGATGTGCTGACAGATATTGTAGAAAACCAGTTTGCATGAACGAGTTCGACGAGATAAGGCCTTACGAGCCTGAGGAAATGCGGCAGGCGTTCGACGACATGCTCAACGACCGCCAGTTCAACGTCATCATGAAAGGCTTCGCACCGTGGCTGCCTAAAGCCGTCCGCAACGGACTGCTGCGGCTGGCCTTCACCGGCGTGAAGACACCGCTCGACTTCCAGATGCGGTTTATGAAACCCGTAGTGAAGTACATCATGCGGAAACACACCGACGGCTGCTCTTTAGACAGTGCTACACTGCAAAGCGGTGAGCTGCGCTATACGTTTGTCACCAATCACCGCGACATCGTGCTCGACTCCGCCTTCCTCGATGTGCTGCTGATAGAAGGCGGCTTCCCTACAACCGTAGAGATAGGCATCGGCGACAATCTGCTCATCTACCCCTGGATCAAGCGCTTGGTGCGCATGAACAAGGCCTTCACCGTGCGCCGTGGACTGACGCCTCACGAGATGATGGAGTCGAGCCAGCTCATGAGCCGCTACATCCACTACGCTGTGACCCAGAAGCACGAGAACATCTGGATAGCACAGCGTGAAGGGCGCGCCAAGGACTCCGACGACCGTACGCAAGACGCCGTGCTGAAGATGCTGGCCATGGGCAATTCCGTGACCGGCGGTTCACCTGCCGACAGCCTCCGCGAGCTGAACATCGTGCCGATGACCATCAGCTACGAATACGACCCCTGCGACTACCTGAAGGCGCAGGAATTCCAGCAGAAGCGCGACAACCCGCAGTTCAAGAAATCGCGCCAGGACGACCTCGACAACATGAAGACGGGCATCTTCGGCTATAAGGGCCGCGTGGTCTATCGCGCCGCCGCTCCCGTCAACACGTGGATTGACGAACTGAAGGACCTGCCCCGCAAGGAGTTCTTTGCCACGATAGCCCAGCGCATGGACCGCGAGATACACCGCGGCTACGAGCTCTTCCCCTGTAACTACGTTGCTGCCGACCTGCTGGCCGCCAACCGCGACTATAGCGACCACTATACTACCGATGACGTGGAGCGCTTCGTCCGCTATGTGGCAGGACAGTTGGCTAAGATAAGCATACCCAACAAGGACGAGGCGTTCCTGCGTGAGCGCATCCTGACGATGTATGCCAACCCGCTAAGAAACTACCAAGCTGCACAATGAAGAAACTGCGTCAACTGCTTACCCTCCTGATCGTGTTGCTGACAGCCTGCGAACAGGACGTCTACGACAAGGGCGACGCCACGTATTCCCACATGCGTGCCGACTTTGTGGAGGCTTACTCCAATGCCGACCGCAGCGTGACATACGTCGTGACCGACGACGACCAGCGGCTGACGCTGAAGGCACCTTTCACAGCCAAGTGGCTGAAGGCCGACACCACCTATCGTGCCGTCCTATATTATAATATGGTAGGAACAGAAGTTGAAGCCCTCAATATCAGTCAGATTACCACCGTCCCTGTCAAGCATCATTCGCTGCTTAAGACAGCCGTCAAGACCGACCCCGTGGGCTTCGAGTCGGCATGGCTCAGTGCCAACGGCAAGTATCTGAACCTGGGTCTTGTCGTGAAACTCGGTGCCGTCGACAGCCTCACGCAGAAACAGTCGGTGGGCATCGTCGGCGACACTATTCTGACCCATGGCGACGGGCGGCGCACCTACCAATTGCGTCTCTACCACAATCAGGGCGACGTGCCCGAATACTATTCGCAACGTGTCTACATCAGCGTGCCCGTTGACACACTGGATGTAGACTCGCTGCAACTGTCAGTCAATACTTATAGCGGCGTATTAACCAAGCGCTTCAAGCATACGCTTAAGCACCACTGAGCAGCTGATCTCGCGGTTGGCAGCCTCGGGAATGACGATGGAGTTCGCCGACTCTATCACGTCGTCGGTCACGATGAGGCCGCGGCGCACGGGCAGGCAGTGCATGAACTTCGCGTTGTTCGTCCACGCCATGTGCTCCGTGTCCACCGTCCACGCCATGTCCTTGGATGTAATCTTGCCGTAGTCGGCAAGATTGGTGACGCCCGGGTTTGACCAGTTCTTGGCGTAGATGAAGTCGGCCCCTTCGAAGGCTTTCCGCTGGTTGTACTCCACGCGGGCATTGCCCACAAACTTCGGGTCGAGCTCGTAGCCTTCGGGATGGGTGACGACGAAGTCGACGTCGGCTGCCAGCATCCACTGTGCGAACGAGTTGGGCACGGCCTGCGGCAGTGCGCGGCAGTGGGGAGCCCATGTCAGCACGACCTTCGGGCGCTTCGCTTCGTTGGTGGTGGCAGTGCCGCAACAGGCGGGGCGGCGCCAGTATTCCTCAATCGTAATCAGGTCGGCAAAAGCCTGCAGCGGATGCACCGTGGCCGTCTCCATGGCGAAGACGGGGCGGCCGCTGTACTTGATGAACTGGTTGACCACTGTCTCGGCGTAGTCGTAGTCGCGGTCGGTCAGACCGGCGAAGGAGCGCACGCCAATGATGTCGCAGTAGCACCCCATGACAGGGATGGCCTCCAGCAAGTGTTCCGACTTGTCGCCGTCCATGATGACGCCGCGCTCCGTTTCCAGCTTCCATGCGCCGGCGTTCACGTCGAGCACGATGACGTTCATGCCGAGGTTCATGGCTGCCTTCTGCGTCGAGAGGCGGGTGCGCAGTGAGTTGTTGAAGAAAATCATCATCAGCGTCTTGTTCCGTCCCAACTGCTGATACTTGAATCTGTCGTTCTTAATTTCCTGTGCTTCGGCCAGTGCCTTGTCCAAAGGCCCTATGTCGCCGACATTCATAAAAGTCTTCATTGTCGAGTTATTTTTTGATGACGTAAGGTTTAGTTTCCCTTAATTTATTTTCATGACATTCTGCTATGGATTGCATTCAAATAACACCTAATGCTGAGCCAGCAACCATTTTATGACTCATCATCGGGTGCAAAGTTACGAATAAGTGAGCAAAACACCAAATTTATTGGAGTATTTTCAAACGTGAGTAACTTCGAGACATGGGGAAGCATTTGTCAATAGACGAGTCGATGTACTGTGGCAGGCTCTATACCTTCGTATCCAACAAGGATGCCCATGGCGGACGCTGACCGCCAAATTCCATCTGTCTGATTTTTAGGTGTTTGTAATTTGGCGGACGCTGTCTGCCAAATTGGAATGACACCAGATGAAGACTTGGCACGGTCTTCACCATGCTGTTCAAACTCCACGATGTAATATCCCACCAGCCAGTTGCGGGCCGTAAGTGATAGGTTTACAGCATGTGCGGCTTGCGCCTGAAGCACGTCCTGCACCTGGTTGATATGTCCTACAAGTGATTCGAAATTCATACTCTTGATAGGAACTGCATCATGCAAATTTTCGGCTGATTTCTGCGGAGGCGCTACAGATTTCTGCGGAGCCTCCACAGAATTACAGGGAGCCTCCCCAGAATTACGCGGAGGCTCCCTGTGAAAATACTTTTTTTTACTTTGTTTCCTAATAATTTTTACTCGTTAATCGTAGACTTTCGCCTCGCGCTTCCCCTGTAGCACGTCGAGGGCATTGAGGGCGAGGGCTTCCATTTCGTCCTCGCCGGGGAAGCAGCGGACGGGTGCCAGGAAACCGATGCGGCGGCGCAGCTGGCTGACGATGTACTCTGAGCGGGCCAGTCCGCCGGTGAGCAGGATGGCGTCGATGTGGCCGCAGAGTACGGCGGCTTCAGCGGCAATGTTCTTGGCCACGTGGTAGATCATGGCGTCGAGGATAAGCTGTGCATGGGTGTCGCCGTAGTCCTCTATGCGCTGGATAATCTCCTTTACGTTGTTGGTGCCTAAGTGGGCGTTCAGTCCGGCCTTGCCGGCAATGCGTTTCAGCAGTTGCTTCTCCGTGTACTTGCCGCTGAAACAGAGTCGGATGAGGTCGGAGGCGGGCAGCGAGCCGGCACGTTCGGGCGAGAAGGGACCCTCGCCGTCGAGGGCGTTGTTGGCGTCGACGGCGCGTCCGTGCTCGTGGGCGGCGATGCTGATGCCGCCTCCCATGTGGCAGATAATGAGGTTGAGGTCTTCATACTCGCGTCCTATCTCAGCGGCGTAGCGGCGGGCGATGGCGCGCTGGTTGAGGGCGTGCCAGATGCAGATGCGGTTCATCAGTGGCGAACCCGAGATGCGGGCATAGTCGTTCAGCTCGTCGACGACGCCAGGGTCGGCAATGAACGAGCGGCAGCCGGGAATGGTGGCGGCTATCTCGTGGGCTATGAGGCAGCCCAGGTTGCAGGCGTGGTTATGCAGGGCGATGCCGCTCATGGTGTCGCGCAGCATCAGGTCGTTGATTTCATAGACGCCGCCCTCTAAGGGCTTCACCAGTCCGCCGCGGCCTATGACGGCATCGAAGTTCACGGGAATGCCGTCGGCCTGCAATTCGCTGAGCACCAGCTGACGGCGGAAGTCCTGCTGCTCAATGACATCGTCGAACCGTGCCAGTTCTTCGGGTGTGTGGACGATGTTGCGCAGCAGCACGGGCTGGTCGTCTTCGTAGACGGCTATCTTGGTGGACGTGGAGCCAGGGTTAATGACAAGGATTCTCATATAGCAGCGAGAGCGAGCGAATAATACTTGGACTCAGGACTGTCGCTGCGCGAGGGCAGCACGCAGCAGCATTGCGTGCCTTGCAGCACGCCCGCCGTCTTGGCATAGCCGAAGAGGGTGATCGTCTTGTAAAAGACGTTGCCCGCCACGATGTCGGGGAAGATGAGCGCGTCGGCCTGTCCGTCGATGGCGGAGTGGATGCCCTTCTCGCGTAGGCTGACAGAGTCGAGCGATGTCTTCAGGTCGAGGGGACCGTCGATGATGCAGCGTCCGAAGTATCCGCTCTGTGCCAGGGCGATGATTTCCAGATAGTCGACGGTATATGGAAAAGTCTTCTCGCTGACTTTCTCGGCACAGTGGATGAGCGAGATGCGGGGCTCCTCAATGCCCAGGGCGTGGCACACGTAGTTGACGTAGTGTATCTGCTGGCGCCGCTGCTCCTTGGTCGGAACGGGGATGACGGCCGCATCGGTGAAGAAGAGCAGTTTCTCGTATTTCGGTATCTCAGCCATGGCGATGTGCGTCAGTACGTGACCCGGGCGCAGGATGCCCGTCTCTTTGTTGAGAATGGCGCGCAGCACGTTGTCGGTGTTGATGAGTCCTTTCATCAGGATGTCGGCCTCGCCGTTGCGCACCATGCTGACGGCACGGCGGGCACACTCGTCCTTGTCGTCGCCGTCAACATAAATAGGTTCGATGAACCCCATCTCCTGTCCTTTCTCCACGGCGTAGCGTGTGGAGGCATCGTTGGCACAGATGACGGCCACGCGCTTCTTGTCTCCGCGTTGCTGTAGGAAGACAATCATGTCGTTCAATGTCTTAATAGGTTGCATAGTATTAATTTTTTGGTATCTTTGGCGCAAATATACGAAAAAAAACGTATCTTTGCAAGCGTAATATTAAAAAGATGATGAGAAGACATGCGATTTTGGCTTTTTTAGCCTTTACGCTGATTGCCACGGCTCAGCAGCAAGCCCCCATGACATTACAGTTTGACCGTCCGGCCGATTTCTTCGAGGAGTCGCTGCCTATCGGCAATGGCAAGCTCGGCGCCCTTGTCTATGGCGGTACCGACGATAACATCATTTACCTGAACGACATCACCCTGTGGACGGGCAAGCCCATTGACCGCAGCATGGACAAGGATGCCCATCAGTGGATTCCGAAGATCCGCGAGGCCCTGTTCAATGAGGACTATGAGCAGGCCGACAAGCTGCAGCTGCACGTGCAGGGGCCTAACTCGCAGTACTTCCAGCCGTTAGCCACGCTGCATATCAAGGACTTGTCGTTGGGCGCTGTCAGCAATTACCACCGCAGTCTGAGCCTCGACTCCGCCGTCATCAGCGACCGCTACGTGCGTAACGGTTTGCCCGTTACGAGGGAATACTTCGCCTCGAGCCCCGACAACTTGATAGCCATCCGCATGCGCGGCAACATCAACTGCCGCATAGCGCTGACGGCCCAGATTCCCCATCAGGTGAAAGCCCATGCAGCCCAGCTCACCATGACAGGACATGCCACGGGCGACCCGCAGCAGAGCATCCACTACTGCACGATGCTGCGCGTGAAAACCGACGGCATGGTGACGGCCGCCGACTCGTCGCTGACCATCAGCGGCGCCAAGGAGGCAGTGGTCTACATTGTCAACGAGACCAGCTTCAACGGCTTTGACAAGCACCCCGTTGCCGAAGGAGCCGACTATTTAGGCAAGGCAACGGACGACTTGTGGCACACGGAGAACATCACCTTCGACGAGGCGCGCACACGTCATATCACCGACTACTGCCAATACTACGACCGCGTCAAACTGAAGCTCGGCGGGAGTGCCGACGTTCCCAGGCTGACCACCGACCGACTGTTGAAGGAATACACCGGTCAAGGCGACGCTTCGCGCTATCTTGAGACGCTCTATTTCCAGTATGGCCGCTACCTGCTCATCGCAAGCAGCCGCACGCCCAGCGTCCCCGCCAACCTGCAGGGACTCTGGACGACTCACCTATGGTCGCCGTGGCGCGGTAACTACACCATCAACATCAACCTCGAGGAAAACTACTGGCCGGCCTTCGTGGCCAACCTGGCCGAGATGGCCGAGCCTGTGGACGGCTTTGTGAATGCACTGGCCGAGAACGGGCGCTACATGTCGAGCAACTACTACGGCATCAGCCGCGGATGGTCGGCAGGCCATAACAGCGACATCTGGGCCATGGCCAACCCCGTGGGCGAGAAGCGCGAAAAACCTGAGTGGTCCAACTGGCCCATGGGCGGTGCATGGCTGGTAGAGACGTTGTGGGAGCACTATCTGTTCACGGGCGACGAAGCCTATCTGCGTCAGGTGGCCTTCCCGCTGATGAAGGGTGCTGCCGACTTCTGCCTCGACTGGCTCATAGAGAACCCCAAGCAGGATGGTGAACTGATTACCGCCCCATCCACCTCACCAGAGAACGAATACGTCACCGACCGCGGCTATCACGGCATGACCTGCTACGGCGGCACCGCCGACATGGCCATTATCCGCGAACTCTTCCAGAACGTCATCGCCGCCAGTAAGGTGTGCGGCACCAATGCCACCGCCTACAAGAATGCCCTGAAGCGGCTTCATCCCTACACCGTGGGCAAGGAGGGCGACCTCAATGAATGGTACCACGACTGGCGCGACTACGATCCGCACCACCGTCACCAGAGTCACCTCATAGGGCTTTATCCAGGCAGTCACCTGACAGATCCCGCACTGCTGAAAGCCTGTGAGCAGACACTCCTTCAGAAGGGTGACGAGAGCACTGGCTGGTCGACGGGCTGGCGCATCAACCTCTGGGCACGCCTGCACAATGCAGCCCAGGCCTATCATATTTACCAGAAGCTGCTGACGTATATATCACCATCGGGCGGCACCAACTATCATCATGGCGGCACCTACCCGAACCTGATGGATGCCCACCCGCCCTTCCAGATTGACGGCAACTTCGGAGGCACGGCCGGCGTCTGCGAAATGCTGGTGCAGAGCCAGCATGGGGTCATCGAACTGCTGCCAGCCTGTCCTACGGCATGGAGCGACGGCACCGTCAGCGGACTCTGTGCCCGCGGCGGCTATGAACTGTCGTTCTCATGGCATGACGGCAAGGTGACCGAGTGCACCGTCAAGGCAAGGAGAAACGGCATTGCCACCTTGCTGGTGAATGGAAAAGAAATGAAACAAAAGCTAAAGGCCGGATTGCCAACCATCATCAATATACCATGAATCAGAAGATTAATATAGTGACGATGGCCAATGTGAAATCATGGAAAGGAATTGAACACATTGATAATGACATTGCGATGATAGAAAAGACCAGCAATGTGATGCTGCCTGCGGGACCATGTCGTATTCGTTTCATTGTAATGGCCATCTGCACCAAAGGAAGTTTGGAATATACGCTTAACACGGAGGAAGTCATCGTCAGGCCAGGGGATTTGCTGAGCATTTCCGAGCGATATGTGATTGACAACGTTAAACCGTCACCCGACTTCGAAGGGTTGTCCATTGTTATTTCCGTTGATTTCTTCTATGAGATTATCAGCGACGTCAACGATTTGTCGGCCGTCTTCCTCTTTGCACGCAATCATCCGGTCTTGAGACTGGCTCAGGCAGAGGGGGGAATCTTCCAGCGTTATTTTTATGCCATCAAGAACCGCGTTGTCGATGAAGGTAAGCATTTCCGCAAATCGCTTGTCCGTACTTTGATGCTTGCCATGTTCTACGACATGAGCAATGTCATCTATCAGTACCAGCAGGCAGAGCAGCCCCAAAAGAGTGCATACGTTATTTTCACACGCTTTATCAGGCTGGTAGAACAGTACCACCGCTCACAGCACCGCATCGGCTGGTACGCCCAACAGCTCGGCATCACACAGAAATATCTGTCGGAGACGGTTAAGTCGGTCAGCCAGCGTACACCCAATGAATGGGTGAACAGCTATATCATGTCAGAACTGTGTGTCATGCTGAAGCATACGACCAAAAGCATAAAACAGATTACTGCAGACCTGCACTTTCCCAATCAGTCCTTTCTTGGAAAGTATTTTAAGCAGCATGCAGGCGTGAGTCCCTCCGACTACCGGAAAAGGATTCGTTCGTAGGTGATTCTCAGAGATAGCCTTGACTTCGTAGCTCGTCAGCCACCTCGCATAGTTCCTGATACCAGGTTTCGCCAAAGCGGCGTTTTAGTGGCTCTTCAAGGAAACGGTAGAGGGGGAGTTGCAGCGCCTTTCCTTTTGCAATGGCGCTTTCACAGATTTTCCAGCGATTGTAATTCAAGGCAACCGTCCCATCAGCAAACTGCTTGACGCGAATGGGATATAGCGCACAACTGACAGGCTTGCACCAGTGGGTGCGTCCGGCGCGGTAAGCTTTCTCCAAAGCACAGAGACAACAGCGAATCGGCTGCGCACATTCCCCTCCCATGTCAGGGGAGGAATCAGGGGTGGGGCATATATTGTCGTAGCAGGTAAAGACGCAATCCTTGCCGCCGACAATGCTTGTCACCAAATCGCCTTCCTGGTCGGTGTAGGCCACACCCTGACGATCGATGACGGCCTGCGCCTGAGCCGACAGGTCGTTCCATACATCGTCGAGACACTCCTCTATCTCTCCTATCTCATCCATTGTCACAGGGGCACCGGCATCGCCTTCCACGCAGCAGACGCCTTTACAGACACTGAGGTCGCAGCAGAACTTCTCGGTCAGTATGTCGGACGAAATCAGAATGCCGCCAACTTCAAGGATAGGAGGTAATTTTACCATTTAATAGGTTCCTTTCCGTTTTCCGTCAGATATTGGTTGCAACGCGAGAACTGGTGCTGGCCAAACCAACCGCCACGATTGGCCGACAGTGGTGAGGGATGAACTGATTCCAGGACAAGGTTGCGGTCGCGTGGAATCATGTAGGCCTTGCCACGGGCATAGCCGCCCCACAGCATATAGACAATATGTTCGCGATGGTGAGCCAATGCTGCAATGGCAGCATCAGTGAATTTCTGCCAACCCAGCGTAGAATGGCTGTTGGCCTGATGAGCACGTACTGTCAGCGTGGCGTTCAGCAGCAGTACGCCCTGCTCCGCCCATCGCGTCAGATTTCCAGACTGCGGCACGGGTGTACCGAGATCCTGCTCTATCTCCTTAAAGATGTTCTGCAGCGATGGAGGAAACATGACGCCATCCTGAACGGAGAAGCTCAGACCATGAGCCTGACCGGGTTCATGGTACGGATCCTGGCCAATGATAACCACCTTCACACGGTCGAACGGACACAGGTTGAAGGCGTTGAAGATGAATTTGCCTGGAGGGTAGCACGTGGCCTGTGTGTACTCTTGTCGCACCGCCTGGGTCAGCTGTGCAAAATACTGCTTTTCAAATTCCGCGGCCAGATGCTCCTTCCACGTGGGCTCTATCTGTACGTTCATATCACGTCTCCTGTGATTACATACGCTCAGGCACTTCGATGCCAAGCAGCGACATGCCGCTCTTGATAATCTTCGCCACGTTCTTGGCCAGCATCAGGCGGACGGCTTTCTTCTGCTCGTCGGGCTCGTTGAGGATGGAGTAGTCGTGATAGAACTGATTGAAGACTTTCGTCAGCTCGTAGCAGTAGTTGGCGATGCCTGAAGGAGAATAGTCTTTGCCAGCCTGTTCGACGGCAGCACCAAACTCGTTCATCTTCTGAATCAATTCCACCTCTTTCTCACTGAGTGAAGAGTGAAGAGTGAAGAGTGAAGAATCAGGCTGCGCGTTATTTGAAGGTGAAGGTATGGCGGTAGCAAATTCTTCACTCTTCACTCTTAACTCTTCACTTTTCCGCAGAATGCTGCGGATTCTCGCATACGTATATTGGATGAAAGGACCGGTGTTGCCGTTGAAGTCGATGGACTCCTCGGGGTTGAAGAGCATGTTCTTTCTTGCATCAACCTTGAGAATAAAATACTTCAGGGCACCCATACCCACAATGCGGGCAATCTCGCGGCGCTCTTCCTCGGTCATGTCGTCAAACTTACCCAGTTCCATCGAGGTTTTGTAGGCATCCTCAACCATCAGTGCCATCAGGTCGTCGGCATCCACCACCGTTCCCTCGCGGCTCTTCATCTTACCGTTGGGCAGTTCTACCATACCGTAAGAGAAGTGAACCAGCTCCTTGCCCCACTTGAAGCCCAGACGGTCCAGCAGGATAGAGAGCACTTGGAAGTGATAGTTCTGTTCATTGCCCACCACATAGATCATTTTGTCGATGGGGTAGTCTTGGAAACGCATCTCGGCGGTGCCGATGTCCTGTGTCATATATACTGAGGTGCCGTCGCTACGCAGCAGCAGTTTCTGGTCGAGACCCTCGTTGGTGAGGTCGGCCCAAACCGAGTTGTCCTCGTGGCGCTCAAAGAGGCCCTTGGCGAGACCTTCTTCTACCTTGGCCTTACCCTTCAGGTAGGTCTGGCTCTCGTAGTAAATCTTATCGAACGATACGCCCATCTTCTTGTAGGTCTCGTCGAAGCCGGCATACACCCAGTTGTTCATCTTCTCCCACAGGGCGCGCACCTCGGGGTCGTTC
>Ga0326513_10002652_pt1 | contig 13151 bp, 15 predicted proteins | sample 2_2465_0518_D_FD_203654 | JGI IMG/M metagenome (GOLD analysis project Ga0326513, IMG submission 203654) | Bovine rumen microbial communities from UC Davis, California, United States - 2_2465_0518 | ecosystem: Host-associated > Mammals > Digestive system > Stomach > Rumen | place: USA...
CCTCTGAAAATAAAATTTTCCCTAAATGAATCCCAATGAAAGGAGCGATACGATGGCAAGACCGGCGATCAGCGCTAAGACTACGGCGAAACACCTGACGAAAGCTGAAAAAGATGCTAAGACGAACACAGAAGATAAGCTTCGTGGTTCAGCCGACAAGCTCAAACCACCGAAATACCTTTCGGCGGCACAAAAGAAGATTTTTAAGTTTATCGTCAGCGAACTTGAAAGCAGCGACATTCTCGGAAATCTTGATGTTTACGTTCTTTCCGAGTGCAGTATTGCTCTCGACCGTATGCAGGAGATCGAAAGCCGGATCAATCAGGATGCCGCCCAGCTCAGCAACGACAAACTCTTGCAAACCAAGGAAAGATACACTAAGTCTTTTTTTCGTTGCTGTAACGAGCTTTGCCTTTCCCCTCAGAGCCGTGCCAAGATGGGAAATCTCAACTTGCAGGCTAAAGAAGAAAATCCGCTGTTTAAAATACTGTGTGACGATGAGGAGTAAATATCTTATCTCTCAACAGCCGTTCAAAGGTTACTGAAAGGCTTTACTGTAATAAGCATTATATATGCGAAAAACAACTTAAATTTTAAAACCGCCCATAACAAGGCGGTTTTCTTATACCCATTTGAAGGAGGTGAGGAGAATGGAAAAATACATAGGCACAAAGCAGATTGAAGCAGAACCTATGACGAGAGGCGACTACAACAAGTATCGTGGCTGGACAATACCTACTGACGAGAACCCAGACGACGAAGGCTATCTCGTAAAGTATTCAGACGGATATATTTCATGGTCACCTGAAAAGGTGTTTAATAAAGCGTACAAAAAGTCTGGAGAAATGAATTTTGGTCACGCTCTCGAACTTATCAAACGTGGAGAGAAAGTAGCGAGAAAAGGCTGGAATGGCAAGGGTATGTTTCTTTTCCTTGCGACTGGTAAAGAGTTTGAATCAGAGAATTTGGGAGATAAACTCCCCGAAATCATAAATGATGTAATCTGTATGAAAACAGCACAGAATACTATCTGCATTGGCTGGCTCGCAAGTCAGACCGATATGCTCGCTGAGGATTGGAAGATAGTTGAATAACGCTTGAAAGCATTTGCTAAGGACATAAATGTCCTTAGCAGTGAAATGTGGAGGAGTAAAAACAATGTACACCATTTCAACCGGTAGAATAGTTGAAGACCTGTTCACGCCGTGGCTCATGAAACACATAAGCCGTAGAAGAAAATATGTTAAGAAGCACCGCTGAGGTGCTTTTTTTATACCCGTTGTGCGGTCAACTGCACAATGAAAGGAGCTGATAGCCGTTGACATAGTAAGAGAGAGTCGAGCGTACAAATACGCTTTGTGGTGCGCTGAATCAAATAATCACTACGTAGGACAATACGTAAAGAAACAGGCTGTGCAGTGGCTTGATATCGCTGACGACAACTGCTCTGATGCTTACGTTTGCGAGAAACGCTGGAAGAAGATAACGAAACTGCTGAAAATTATGATGCATCCTGACTTAGGATGTTCAATGTACGAAGGCTTAGAAGAATATGCGATGCTTTTTATATATGCTCTGTTTTGCACGAAGCGACGTAAAGATAAACGCCGGTACTATGAGACGGGATTGCTTGAAATTGCTCGTAAAAACTTCAAAACGTTCACTTCTGCGGTAATTTTCATCATTGGACTTCTTACCGAACCTAAATTCAGTCGTTTTTTCAGCGTAGCGCCGGACTTAAAGCTGTCAAGTGAGCTACAAGTCGCTATCAAGAAGATAATCAAATCCTCTCCCTGCCTCGCAGGCGAAAAGATTTTCAAGCTTCTGAGGAAAGAGATACGCTGCAAACTCACAGACTCAGAGTATACACCGCTTGCATACTCTCAGGATCGCATGGACGGAAAGCTTGCTAATATGTTCCTGGCTGACGAATGCGGAGCTATGGACAACTACCCGATAGAAGCAATGCGTTCATCACAGATAACCTTGCATGAAAAGCTTGGCATCATCATATCAACTCAGTATCCTAACGACAATAATGCGATGCTCGAAGAGATAGACAATGCCAAGAAAATCCTTGATAAACTGCAAACCGGTAAGGTATTTGCCTTGCTCTATGAGCCGGATGACGAGTACAAGGTCGGTGATGCATGGCAAAATTCTGACATGGCTATTTACCAGGCTAATCCTGTTGCATACGCCCATGAGTACATCATGGATGATTTGCGAGGAAAACGCCAAGCAGCCATAAACTACGAAAACAAGCGTGAAAACTTCCTCTGCAAACATTTGAACATCCTGTACAAAGGACTTGGTGTTGAAGGGTATGTTGATATCAGCAAGGTAAGGCTCTGTAAAGCTCAGAAAGATGCTTCGTTTTGGAGCGGTAGACAAGTCTATATCGGACTTGATCTCTCGCAAACGGATGATAATACTTCCGTGGCTATGGTGACTTACGATGCTGAAAATGAGCTTATATACGCTAAGGTTTGGGGCTTCATTCCAGCGGACAAGCTGGAAGAAAAATCAAAGCGTGAGAAAGTCGACTACAAGAAGCTCATCAGCCGTGGTGAATGTTTCGCCTGTGGTGATGAAGTTATCGACTATGGCTTTGTCGAGCACTTCATACAGTCGCTTCCTGAGCGGTACGGCGTTGAGATAATGCAATTAGGTTTCGACCGCTGGAATGCGCTCAGTACTGTTCAGAAGCTTGAAAGCAGCGATGAGCCTATCGAGTGCGTTGAGATCAAGCAGCATTCAAGTGTACTACACCGTCCGACAAAATTGCTGAAAGAGTGCATCCTGAGTAAGAAGTTCCGGTATGACGAGAATCTAATGCTTGAAATTAACTTTCAAAATGCTCGATGCACCGAGGATACGAACCTCAACAAGTACGTAAACAAGAAAAAGTCTGTTGGTAAGGTCGACATGGTGGTGTCGCTTATCAACGCCCTCTTTCTCTTGCAAGTAAACGTACTCGACAACATGGAAGAAGGCTTCGGCTGTCAGATCATATGAAAGGAGTGCTAAAAATAGGACTTTTTAAGAAGAAAAAGAAGCAAGAAATTAGAGCGGATACCACTCAGAGTGCCGAGACTTCCCTGCTCACCTTTTTCGGCATCAGCGGAGAGCTGACAAGAGAGGCAACGCTGAGTATACCAACAGTCTCCGCTTGCATCAGCAAGATATCTGAGACTGTTTCTCGCCTTCCAGTGAAGCTTTACCGGAAGGATGCGGAGCAGGTAATAGAAATCTTTAACGATGATCGTATAAAGCTTCTCAACGGTGATACTGGCGACACGCTCAGCACTGTTGATATGTGGAAAGCAGCTATTGAGGACTACTATCTCGGAAGTGGCGCATGGATATACATCAACAGTGACGGATTGAACGTGAACAGCTTGAACTATGTCGATTGCCGGAATATCAGCATTTTTTCAAATGTTGATCCAATTTTCAAAGCTTACCGAGTGCAGATAAACGCACGAGACTACTACGACTTCCAGTTTATCAAACTTTTGCGAAAGACGAGGGACGGATATACCAACATTCCGCTCCAAAAGGAAGCGACTGAGATACTTTCAGCCGCCTGGAACGCTTTGAAACTTGAAAATATGATGAATTCCGCAGGCGGATGCAAGCCGGGATTTTTGAAGTCGAAAAATAAGCTTGCAGATGCGGCTATAGCTGCTATAAAAGACGGCTATAGTAAAGTTTACGACAACGAAGAAAAACGTGATAAGATCATCGTACTGAATGAGGGCATAGAGTTTCAGCCGGTATCCTCTACTGCTGCCGAATTGCAGATGAATGAGAACAAGCGAGCGAACAGCGTTGAAATCTGTAAACTTTTCGGATTTCCTCACACTATCATTGACGGCAGTCCGTCAGATGCCGACAGAAAAGAGTTTATTTCTGCCGTGATTGCTTTGTTGAATCAGATTGAAACTGAGTTAGACAACAATCTGCTGCTTGAATCTGAGAAGAAACAGGGATATTACTGGGCGTTCGACACAAAGGAACTGACAAGAGGTAGTCTGAAAGAGCGATATGATGCATATGAGATAGCCGTTAGGAACAACATTCTTCAGGTCGATGAAATACGCCGTGAAGAGGACTATGAACCGCTCGGATTCAACTTCATTAAGCTTGGTTTGCAGGACGTTCTCCTCAATCCTGAGACTATGGACGTATTCACGCCGAACACTGGGCAGACAAAGAACCTGCTCACCGGTGAGGAACGTGCCGCTAAATTGAAATAATTGAACATACTGCCAATAACAAGGCGGTTTTCTTATACCCAGTTGTGCAGTTGACTGCACACTAAATACGTTAAAAAGCGTTTACTCTGAAAATATCGGAGCAGGCGCTATTTTTATACCCAAAATCAGGAAAGGAGCTGATAAAATGCGGATAGAAGTAAGAGCTGACGGAGTACATATCTCAGGATATGTAAATGTCACCGGCAAGCTTTCGCATCCGGTAATCACGCCGAGAGGAAAAGTTATCGAGACTATCGAAGAACGTGCTTTCGGGGAAGCTATCAAAAAAAGCGGAAACATAACAGTCCAGCTCGACCATGATTCCGGTCATGCGTATGCACAGACCAATGACGGCACTCTCACGCTAAGAGAGGATTCAATCGGACTTCATGCCGATGTACTTATCACTGACGAAACCGTAATCGATATGGCACGAAAAGGCAAGCTGAGAGGCTGGTCTTTTGGTATGTACAACGTACAGGATGAAATGGAAGATAGAGGAACTGATGAGCTTCCGGTTCGCCATGTAAAGCACCTCATGCTCGATCATGTTTCTCTCATCAAGGATAAAATTCCTTGCTACGCTGCTACTTCGGTCGAATGCCGTGCAGACGCTTTTGTGGACCTTGAAGAAAGAGCACTCGGCGTTGAGCCTGAGTATATCACACACGAAAATAAACCCGATTACAGCGATTATGAAAGAAGGATAAAAGAATTATGAAAGAATTAAGCGAAAAAAGAGCAGCACTCGTACTCAGCCTCAAATCTCTGCTTGAAACAGCAAAGACTGAAAACAGAGCATTTACAGACGAGGAGAGCAAGAAGTTTGATGAAACAGAAGCACAGATAAAGGCTCTTGACGCTACTATCAAAGCGGAGGAAAGAGCAAAGAACATTTCTGTTCTTCACGTTCCTGAGACAACTCCAAAAGCCGAGCAGCCTACACAGGAGCAGATAGAAGAGAGAGCTTTCACAGACTTCATCAACGGAAAAATTACTGAAATGAGAGCCGGCGAGCAGAATGTCGATTGGACAAACAACAACGGCGCTATAGTTCCGGTGACTATCGCCAAGAAAATCATCGATGCCGCAGTTGATATCTGCCCTATACTTAAAGGTGCGGACGTATATCATGAAAAAGGAACTTTAAAAATTCCAAAGTGGACAAAGGCAAACAGCACACATGATGTAACTGTCGGCTATGCGACCGAATTCACTCCGCTCACAGCAGATTCCGGTAAGTTTGCATCTGTTGATCTTGGCGGTTACCTTGCCGGTGCTCTTGTACTTGTCGGTAAGAGCGTTATCAACAACGCTGCTATCAACGTCACCCAGTTTGTAATAAGGAAAATCGCTGAAAAGGTTGCGGGATTTATTGAAGGTGAACTTCTCAAAGGCTCAGGCTCTTTGGCTGCTCAGGGCGCTACCAAGACAAGCAATGTGGTGACTACCGGCACTGCACTTACTATCGGTCTGGATGATCTCATTGCAGTTCAGGCTGCTGTAAAGCAGAAATATCAGAAGAACAGCTGCTGGACGATGAGTTCAAATACATGGACAGCTATCAAGCAGCTCAAGGATGACAACGGCAGACCTCTCATCGAACCTGATTCATCTGCTGAATTCCCTTACAGACTGCTTGGCAAGCCTGTATATCTCTCTGACAACATGGACGAAATCGGCGGAAACAAGCTTGCTATCCTTTACGGTGATTACAACGGACTCTCAGTTAATTTCCGTGAAGATATCAGTATCCAGATACTCAGGGAAGCATTCTTCAATCAGCACGCAATCGGTATCTGCTGCTTTTTTGAGTTCGACAGCAAGGTAACTGACGAGCAGAAGCTTGCAGTCCTCAAGGTAAAGGCATCATAAATGTAAAGGGCGGATATTTCCGCCCTCTGCAATACGAAAGGCGGCGATATAGTGAAAGTTAGTGAGCTTACAACGGCGATCATAAAGGACTTCTGCGGCATATCAGACACGGACAGTGATGATATTATCGCCGTCCTTATACCGTCAGCGAAAGCGTATATAAAGGACTACACCGGTCTTACAGATGAACAAATTGACGAGCATGAGGATATCACATATGCCTGCATGGTGCTTGTAAATGATATGTTTACGCAGAGGGACTATACTTTAAGCTTACATAAGCAAGTATCACCTACGGTAAAGAGCATCCTTAGTATGCACGCACTCAATCATGTGGGGTAACGAATATGGCGTACAATAAAAAGATTGAGATTCAGCATTATGCAGACACTCAGGACGATATTGGAAACAATATCAAGGCGTGGACAGCACTCTGTACGCCCTGGGCGGAAATTGTCGAGGACGGCAACGGCAGGAAATACTACGAAGCAGCTCAGACAAACTCTGAAAGCGATGTCGTATTTAAGATCAGGTACACAAGCCTGCTTGCGAATAAGCTTACTTCTGAGCTTCGTATAAAGTACAAAGATGCTTTATACGATATCAAGTATATCGGCGGACTTGTCGAAAGAGCGAGAGAGCTGACAATACGCACGGTACTTCATAATGGAGGTACAAGATAATGAGCGGAATAACTCCCGATGCTCTTACGGATGCGTTAGTATCTGCCTGTAGTGAGTATACAGAAGAAGTCCGTGCATTTGTTGAAGAAGGTGTTGAAAAAATCGGAGAAGAAGCCTTGAAAGAAGTGAAAGAGCTTGCTCCGATTTATGAAGGCGACAACAAAAACACTCGAAAAGGTGCTTACCGCCGGAGCTGGACTTGTGATATAAGCAAACAGAGAGGCGTTATAAATGCCGTAGTCCACGCCAAAGTCCCGCATTATCGACTTACTCACTTGCTTGAAAACGGACACCTGAACCGTGATGGAACGACACGTTCAAAGGCTATACCGCATATCAGCATAGCAAATGCAAGCGCCGAAAAGAAAGTAAGTACACTGCTGGAGGATATTGAAAATGGAACTTTCTGAGATAAAATTAAAGCTTGATACGCTTAAAATACCAGTAGCATATATGCACTTCAATAAGCCTCATGAGCTTCCTTTCGCCGTTTTCTACGAATCGGGAACAGATATCCGAGGCGCTGACCACTACAACCTGATACGTGATGTAACTATCACGATTGAACTGTATACGGAAAAGAAACAGCCTGCTCTTGAACGCAAGCTTGAAAATCTTTTCCGTGATACGGAAATAAGAAAAGCCGCAGACACATACATAAAGGACGAAGATATGTATCTTATATCATTTGAGTTTGACACTATACAACCTATACAGGAGGAAGAATAATGAAACAGGAAGTAAACCGCATAGCAATCGGTTCAGTGAACGTGTATATGATTGCGTTTACTGGAAATGCAATCACGGATATCCCTGCCGATAATGTGATTGAAACAGAAGCAAATCTCATCGGCAGAACAAAGGACGGCGGAGAAGTAACATACTCCACCGACTATTATAGTGCTAAGTCTGATGACGGTAAGGCATCAAGAACCGAAATGACGAATGATTCGGCTAAGTTCTCATTCGGACTTATCACCTGGAACGGCGATACTATCACTAAGATGGTTCCGACAGCAAGCTCGTCTTATGTTGGTTCTAAACGCCGTACTCTTATCGGCGGAGCTGCGAACAAGAACGAAACTCTCTATCTTATCCGTGCTGTGCATAAGGACGATGTAAAGGGAGATGTTCGCTATACCTTCCTTGGAAAGAACGTGAACGGCTTCGCTGCTGCATATAAGCCAGGAGCTGAAACAACTATCACTCCAAGCATCGAGGCAGAGCCGTTTGATGACGGCAGACTTATCGTACTTGACGAAGATAACGCTATCGGCATCTACATGAACAGCAAGACAGCGACAGTTGCAGTCGAGGGAACTACAACCCTTACAACAACTCATGCTCCGTCTAACTCTACGGTGACATGGGCTTCAACTGACACCGACAACGCAACCGTTAACAGTTCCGGCGTTGTTACCGGCGTTGCTGCTGGTACTGCGACAATCACTGCCTCAATCACTGTCAGCGGTATTACATATACCGACAGCTGCATAGTTACCGTCACAGGCACATAATGACACGGAGGGCGGATATACTCCGCCCTTTAACTTATATGTATCGAAAGGAAAACGAGTATGAGAAAATTCAATTTTAAGCTTGATAACGGCACAACACTCACGATCAAACCGCCTACACTGAGAATGTACTATAAAGGATTGCTCAAAGCCAAGAGCGATCCTGAGCTGTTCAATGCAATTGCAGATATCTGCAATCAGAACGTTGAAGGCATCAACGTGACTGAGGAGTATGTTATCGACAACTTTACAACTGACGATTTCAGCCGATTCATGAAACAGCTTCCGGCGTGGATCAACTCGGCAAGAGACAGCGACCCAAACTCATAACGCCTTTCTCTCCCGAATACACGGAGGAAAAGGCGTACTACGAATGTGTTTCAAGTGATCTGAAAATTGTCTCAGACTATACAGGACTGGACTTCAACGCTGTATATGCGCTTGAAATCTTTGAATACTACGGCTATCTGCACGATGCCGTAGTATGGAATTGCAACAAGACTGAAAGCGGAAAAGAATACCTTGAAAAAGCGTATCTCCACGCTCAGACTGAGCCGGATCGCTCAGAACTAAGAAAATATATCAAGTAGGAGGGACTAAATGGCTAATAAGAAGATAAAGGGCATTACTATCGAAATAGGTGCTGATACCCTCGGACTTGATAAGGCTCTCAAAGATATAGAGCAAGGCAGTAAAACCGCTGCTTCTGAGCTGAGAGAAGTCGAAACTGCTATCAAGAAAGTACCGGAATCAGCGGAACTATGGAAGCAAAAGCAAGACTTGCTCAACAATGCAATCGAAAAGAGCAACGAGAAGGTAAAACTTCTTGAACAGGCTCAGAAGAGCATGAAAGACCGTCTGAAGGACGGTGATATTGACCAAGGTGCTTACGATAAGTTTCAGGACAAGCTTACTAAGGCTAAGGATAAGCTTGGTAAGCTCAAAGATCAGGAAAAAGAATTTGAAGAAAAATTCGCACGTAAGGAAATTGACCAGGGAGCGTATGATAAGTTCCGAAAAAAACTTGAAGATGCAGAAAACGAAGTAAAAAAGCTTGAAACAGCTGAACACTCGCTTGAAGAAAATCTCAGAATCGGCAATATCTCAGAAGAGCAGTATAGGGCCTTCCAGCGAGAGCTTGAAACTGCGAGAGCAAATTCAAGGAAACTGCAAGAGCAGCTTGAAGATACAAAGGACAAAGTTACCGAATTGGGCAGTAAATCTTCTTCCGCCGCTCATGATGTTGATGATCTCGGCGATGAAGCCGAAGAAACCGGGGAACAGGCAAGGAGAGCCGGTGACGGCGGCATAACTGCTATGAATGTCGCTCTCGGAAACCTTGTATATGACGGTATCAAACTCGCTATCAAAGGCTTAGAAGAGCTTACAACGGGCGCTATCAAAACGGGAAGTGCTTTTGAAGCATCAATGTCGGCTGTAGGTGCTATATCACAAGCAAATGAAAAAGATGTTGAAAAACTCACTTCCAAAGCAAAGGAAATGGGAGCAACAACCAAGTATACTGCCGCTGAGTCTGCCGATGCTTTCAAATACATGGCAATGGCTGGCTGGAAAACAGAAGATATGCTCAACGGCATTGACGGCATCATGGGACTTGCTGCCGCTTCCGGCGAGGATTTAGCAATAACTTCCGATATCGTCACCGATGCTCTTACTGCAATGGGATACGGCGCAGAAGAAGCCGGACACCTTGCTGATGTAATGGCGGCAGCTTCGTCAAATGCGAACACTAACGTTTCCCTCATGGGCGAGACATTTAAGTACGCCGCTCCTCTTGTCGGTACTCTCGGCTACAGTATGGAAGATACCGCCGAACAAATCGGCTTAATGGCTAACGCTGGCATCAAGGGCGAAATGGCTGGTACTGCACTGCGCTCGATCATGACGAGACTTGCAGCCCCGACAAAGGACGTTCAGGGCGCTTTCGCACATCTCGGCATAGAAGTCGAAGATGCAATGAAGAATTCAGACGGCTCAATGCGTACTCTCAGCGAGACAATGGACTTCCTGAGAGAGCATATGTCCGGACTTGATGAAACGGAGCAGGCAATGATTGCTTCTCAAATAGCTGGAAAGAATGCTTTATCGGGCTTCCTTGCTATAATCAATGCTGCTCCGGCTGATATAGAAAAGCTGTCAACGGCGATTGACAACTGTGACGGCGCTGCTCAGAACATGAGCACTACTATGCTCGACAACTTACAGGGTGACTTCACAATCCTAAACAGCGCTATTGACGGCGTAAAGATATCGCTTGCTGAGGAAATGACACCAGCACTACGAGAACTTGTGCAGTACGGCACGGAAAATATGCCGGCTGTAGAAGATGCTTTGATACCGGTAGCCAAGACTGCCATAGGAACGCTTGAATTCGTTATAGAGCATCTTCCGCAGGCTGTAGATATGGCTAAGACTGCGATACCTGTAGTTACGGCGATAGGAGTAGCTTTTACAGCGTGGAAAGTAACTCAGATAGTTGACAAAGCAACTACAGCAATGACAGGCTTTAGTGCAGCGTTAGCCGCCAATCCTGCGATAGCTGTAGCTGCCGGCATCACAATGCTTGCAACGGCTATCGGCTTACTATACGTCAAGGCTGAGACTGCTACTACGATATATGATGATCTCAACGCCGAACAGCAGAAAGAGTATGATATCATACAGCAAAATCGTGATGCAATGCAGGAACTGTATGATACATACGATGCACACGCCGGAACTATCGTGAATGAAACTGAACGAACAAAAGACCTATGGGAAGAACTCGACAGTCTCACAAGTGCAAGCGGCAGAGTACTCGACAAAGACAAGGAACGTGCTCAGTATCTGCTTGGGGAACTTAATCAAGCCCTCGGAACTGAGTATACTATGACTGATAATCAGATAGACGGCTATCAGCGTTTATCAGCGGAAATCGACAAGGTAATCGAGAAGAAACAGGCTGAAATGCTCCTCGATGAATTCTTAGCTATGAGCAGCGAGCAGACTAAGAGCGCTATGCAAGCTAAGAGCGAGTACGAAAGCCTCGACAGACAGCGTGAAGCAGCGAAAGAAAAAGTCAACGCTGCTGAAGCTAAGTGGCAAGAAATCACATCAAAGTGGTCAGGTCCTGATAAGTATCTCACTGCGGCTGAATATCATCAGAAGTACGGCGATCACGAATGGGCTTCAAAGTATGCGAATGAAGTAAATATCGCCAATGAAAAATACGCAAATATTACTAATCAGCAAAGAGAGTATCGAAAGAACTATCTCGATGCTATGGCTTATACTGATAAGCTTGAAGAGGCTCAGAAAGCATTTACAGAACAGCGGTACGACGATGTAAAAACTATCCTCTACGCAAATCAGGACACTAACAAGCAGATACTTGAAGACGATACGTCAAGTCTTGAAGCACGTACAACAGCTTATCACGATGCTATCGAGCAGGTAGAAAGCGACTTTGAACTTGCATTAGCTTCCGGCAGGCAGAAAGAGATAGATACCGTGCTTGAAGCCATGACGGAAACCGTAAAGCTCGGACAAAAAGCCGGCGTAGACACATCTGCGGTATTCGATGCAGAGTTCAAGGCAAACGTTCAAGAGATGCTTGATGCCGGCTTTGATATCTCAATGCTTTCAAAGTGGGGTAAGGATTCCGGTTTAAAAGTAAGCGATATTTTCGGCGATAACTATACAGAAGTGATTCAGAAACAGCTTGACGAAGGCTATGATATATCCGACCTTTCTGAATGGTGCAGGAAATCAGGCTTAACGACCGGTGACGTTTTCAAAGGGAAGTATACAGAAGTCGTGCAAGCGCAGCTCAATAAAGGGTACGATGTAAGTCAGCTCCTTATATGGGGTGCTCAGAGCGGCGAAAATGTAAGCGCTTACTTTTCCGATGAATTCCGGCGTAAGTATCAAGAAGCACTTGATAGCGGCTTTGATATCACGCAGATGATCCAGTGGGCAATCGACAAAGGATTGAAGATCGGCGAATTCTTCGGACAGAGCTTCAAAGATGCTTATACCCAGTACATTTATGGTGCAAATAGTCTCATCAACGAGAACAGCATCAACAGTTATTCCGATTATCTTGCACAACACGGAGGACTGCAAGCAATAGGTTGGGATGATAACTTACGACAAGCTATACCACATCACGCTTCCGGTGGCTTTGTTGGCATCGGAAAAGAAGCGATAGTGGCAGAAGCAGGACCGGAGCTGCTCGAAGTGATGAACGGCGGAATCAAAGTAACTCCGCTTACAAGAGAAGCGAAAAACACGCCTGTATCAACTTCCGGAGCAGGCAAGCAGAAGCTTGTGTACAACACAATCAACGTCTATGCATCCGTAAGCAACGACTACGATGTGCGTAGACTTGCAGAAAGGCTTGCAATTGAAGAAAAACAAATTGAGTTATCAAGGGGGCTTACATAAATGAGTAGTTTTACTTTTATCGGTGAAAACGGCACATATACAAGTGATGATCTTGGACTTATGATAACAGCTCCTATAGTGCGCCCTTCGTGGGGGCAGGTATCAAATGAGGTAACTGCTCCGGGAAGCACTCGAAAGATAGTACAGCGTCTTAAAACATATGAAAATGCTGAACTAACAGTCCGGACAGTTTTAGCCAATGACACTCCTGAAAACGTGAGAGCGGTATACTCAGCACTCAGAGGCTACGGAAAGCTTATACTTAGTTCTTCACCGGAAGAATACATTAACGTGAGTGTTAAGCCGTTAGTGCCGGAAGCAGTCGCTCAGTTTACCGCAGAGATACCTATAAGCTTTATATGTGAGCC
>Ga0326513_10002653_pt1 | contig 13149 bp, 22 predicted proteins | sample 2_2465_0518_D_FD_203654 | JGI IMG/M metagenome (GOLD analysis project Ga0326513, IMG submission 203654) | Bovine rumen microbial communities from UC Davis, California, United States - 2_2465_0518 | ecosystem: Host-associated > Mammals > Digestive system > Stomach > Rumen | place: USA...
CTCGCAAGCACCGCAGGGATTTCTCAGGACGTTCACAGTACCTTTTTGCGTCGTTTCCGCTACTTCAACAGCTGATTAACGTGATTTTCAAATCTTTTTTCTATATTTTCATTCAAAATATCTTCTACCGTTTCCTTTGCCTTACCGCTTATCATCTGAGGAACGGATAGTGTCTTTACGACATCCACAGGATAACGTGACGCACCACGACGCTGGAACGGTAATCCGCTGTGTATGTACGTCTTCCTGTCCATTGCTTTACGCTGTCCTTTGATGATCGTCGCACTGACTGTATACTTCTTCTTTGCCGGTCGTTCCTTTGGTGACATGCTGAAGTGAGTGAGCGTGAGCGGTCTGCCTCTGTACCTGATCGACACACCGGCAATGCTTCTGCCTCCCGAGTTGTCTTCAACTCTGACCGACGCTGACTTGACACCGGCTGTATCAACACCGTAGTGCTGTCTCACACCTTTGGATACCCAGCCGGGGGCACGTGTGCGGATATCCGAGACGGTTCGTTTAATCGCCGTCTCACTGCCTTCCTGCAGTTTGTCAAGATGTTTCCGGATCTTATCAGCGTCACGCATGCTGATGGTATATGCTGACCTGCTCATCACTTTCACCTCACAGGGATTTTTAGGGGATATCTAATACATGGTAGGGGAAAAGATTGAAACGGAAGAAAGGAAAGCCGGACGCCGGAATACTCGTCCGGAGAAACCCAGTGGCGCATTCGCCAGTCTTCCGATTGGTTTCTAAGTACATAATAACACAGGTCAGGTGCGACATTCTACGACATGATTTATTTTCTATTTTTTCAAAATATTTTCTGAAAAGCTATTGACATATACGTACGTTTATGTTATAATATAAACATAGAGAGGAGGTGAAAACAAGGTTGAAGAGAAAAATAAAAAAGCCTTCCGAAATCGTGGAGGATTTCGAAAGGCTTATAATCAGAATCATCTCACTGATAGGGTGGATCAAGATTCTGATAGACGTTCTTAAAAGCTTAGATAACTAAACTGAAAGAACGGTACACTACCGGCGGAACGGTGACAGAGTTCCGCTCGGTATCACTTATATGATAACAGACAAACTTCAACCTGTCAACATGAAAAAGGAAACAATCAAACTTATGCTCAAGGTTCTTGAACTGATCGGACTTGCTGCCGTTCTTGTGTTCATGATAATGAGTATCGTGAAAGGATGAAACCATGGAAGAACAGAAACCGAAAAGTGCCGCTCAGCAGAAATACTTACGCAAGAACTACGTAAGATTCCCGCTTGACCTCAAGCCGGAAGTTCTTGAAAAGTTCCGTGAAGTGTGTCAGGCGAACGGCACGACACCTACAACAGTGATCAAGAAGGCTATTGATGATTACATTGCCGCTCATTCTTGATTGCTTTTGATTGCAAAAACAAAGAGCCCGTCCGGTTGCGATCGGATGGGCTCTTTGTGTTATTTCTTGTTTTTTCTTCTTACTCATGATATAATAATTCTTGCGTTAGGCTTCTTCCACACGGAAGGAGGTGAACGCCGTGGGTTTATTTTCGTTTGTGCTATCTGTCATGAGCAGCGTCGTTGCAAATATCCTTTGGGACGCATGCAAGACTGCTTTTAAGAAATGGCATGATAAACACGAATAACCGAGCCTGACGCTCGAAAAAAGAGAGACACCCCTAAAGCGGCAACTTTAGTTAGGTGTCTCTCTTTGCGTTTGACCGCAGGTTTATTTTCGATAACTCAATTATATCATCATCTATCAGTTATGTCAAGTTTATCATATAAGCAAAGAGCTTACCCGTTATAGTCGGTAAGCTCTTTACGTGTCGGATCTTCCGCGTGGAGAAGATGATAAGTTTGTTTCACTTGCTGTGTCTGTTGCAGCCAGCATAGCAATTCAATTCTATCACAGTTCGCCTGCTGTGTCAATGGTTATGCTGTCGAGTGCTTCAATGTGTTTGCGCTGAATAGTTCGGCGATCGTAGTTCAGTTTGTCAGCAATCTCGCAGGTCTTCATGTAGCCTAAGTATTTCATATTCAGAATGCTTTCGGCTTCAGGATTATGTACGGCTTTTATTGCCGCTCTGATCTCTTCACGGATGAGCTGAAGACCGTCAAGGCTTCTTCTCAGTTCCTGCTCCCGCTTTTCAAGTTCTTCCGTGAAGCTTGCAAGTTCCTGAAGGTTCGTGCATTTCTCCTTGTACTTCGTGACAAGTGCTGTATCCTCTATCTGAACCGCTTCAAGGGCTTTTATCTTCTGATCGGCATAGAACGCACGGTTAAGCCATTCCTTCTTTCTTTCCTGTTCAGGTGTCATCCTCTTCTCCTTCCCTATATCTGTTTTCTTCTATTTCCTTCTCCGCCAGTATCCACGGGACTGATTTCAGGCCGTAGAGCATGCGGATGTAAAGAAGCCGCTCGGTTGTGATTGGCTCCATGCGGTGAAGCTTCAGGAGTTCAAGGCTTAACTGATATCTGCTTTCGAGATCCCGTGCCTCGTATGCTCTTTTCTTTGCTTCTTCTACCCTCTGCTTTTGTTTTTCCAATTCCTTTATCATATTCAAACCCCCTGCAGGGATATCCCCTGCTTCGTTCGAGACAGCCGGGATATTTCCGGCAATCGTTGCACGTCATGCCTTAATCTTCATCCCATTCGTTCGGTGTGCCGTACATACCACAGTCAAGAGCACAGTAATCCTTGTACTTGAAGATACAAGGCTCATAGTTTTCCGGCGGAGGTTCGAGCGGCTTTCCTTCCGGCATATCCCGGCAGCCTTCACAAACCTCATCGCCGTAATCTTTCATCGTATGATGCTCCCTGCAGTATTGCTTCAATGTGAATATCGCTTCACAGGCTTCGTCTTCACTGATCAATTATTCGTTCCCTCCTCTGACTTTTGAAGAACTTTTCTTTTTCATCTTCCGTCATTTTGCTAAGATCAAGATTGATCAGACAGCAATTTTTCAGACCGAAGTCTGAACAATCTACATAAACCATCTGATTTATTATGAACGCTTCACATTTCTGAATTTTTGTTCTCAGCTCCTCATTTTCCCTGTATGCAAGTTTCAGATTTCTGCTTTCTGATTCATTATCAGCTTTTTCAATTGCGAGCTGACTTTCAAGCTGCTTATTCATAAGCATTGCGTCATTGTAATTCTTAAGCATTTCGTCATATGCACATTTCGACTGGCTGAGATCTGCTTTCAGCTGACAGTTCTCATCCATGAGCTTTTTCATGTCGTATGTGTTCTCTTCATCCACTCGAGTGGATTCGAGCGTTGTTTCAGAACGTTCAAGGAGTTCCTGCACTCTGATCCTGAGCTTTCTGTTTTCAGCTTCAAGACGGCATTTTTCGTGATTCAGCTTTTCAGTTTCTTCGATCTTTTCACCAAGCTGACCGCACAGTTCCATTTCTCGCTTTGAATGTCTGACTCTTTCTTCTTTTAGTGCTCCGTCAATCTCGCTCACTTTCAGTTCAAGACCGGCAAGCTGTGCATTCAACTGATTGTTTTCTGCTTCAAGGTTCTTTTTCTGATCTTCAAGATACTGGTTCGTACTGATGAGCTCAGTCATCTTTTCTTCCTGCTCTTTAAGTACCTTTTCCAGATGCGCTATATAATCCTCCGGTTTATAGTTTTCTTCATCCACTCGAGTGGACGGAGCGGGTTCTGACTGTTCAGGTTCGGTGCGTTCCAGTACGTCAGCATCTTCATCCTCCGGAGAACCGTTTTCTTTCCACTTTTCGTATTTCTTCAGTGCTGAATTGTATGTACCCTTGTTTGCTCTTCTCAATTCATCGAACTTATAACCGCTCTTGAATAATTCACAGACAATATCCGATGTGACTACTCCGAGTGATTCTGCTTTATCTTTGACGTACTTCATCTTGTTTGAGGCTTTCGTGTACTCCTCAAAGATTATTTTATGATCCATTGGTTTCATCCTCCATATCTTTTTCATGTGTTTTATACCCGCTCAGTGTATAGAAGAACCGGCGGCAGAGCGGACAGCCGGAGTCTTTCAGCTGTGGTGTGAGGGTTGACAGTTTCCGCTCTCTTGCCATTGCTGCTTCCCAGGTTCTCATACTGAGCAGATTTACTTCAAGTTGTTTTGCTATGCGGACCTTTTCAAGTCGTGCCTGTTCGATATCCATCTTGTCAGCAATGTACTGTGTATGGAGCAGACGCAGGCTCAGGAAGGCGAGCTGTTCCGCTCCGTTCAGTTCCTCCGGCATCGGCTGACCTGTACCGGCGAGTTTGTTGATCTGTTCGAATGTCATCGTTCTTCTCCTTGTCATTTTCATATAACAGCCGGAGTTTGCTCCAGCATTCTTCACAGATGAACACCCTGTCCTTTTTCAGAAGAAACGGGTGGTTTTCATCCGTCGGTTTCAGGCACATCCTGCAGTGCATCATTTTTCTTAATAAGCTCCTTTAAATCTCCGATTTCCCTTACTTCAAGGACTGCCCTCGGAAACACGCCCTGAAGAGCGTCTTCAAGAACAGCATCATCCACGAAGCTGTAAAGATCTGTGTTCTTAAACTTTACTTTGAATATTTTCGGCATTGCTCCACCTCCTGAATGCATCAAGGTTGTTCTTAACCTGAACAGCTTCCGCCATGCACGGCTTGCTTTTATCCGCTCTTCTGGTCTTCCTGTACACATCTTCAAATGAACTGTCTACTGTGTACATTTCATCTACGTCAATTCCTGAAGCTTCAAGTTCTTCTCTGATCTTCTCCTTGAATATACCGTCTTTTTCATGAACGTCATACTCAGCCTTGACTTTATCAAAGAACTCCATGAAGGCTTTCATTCTTTTCGGTCCAAGTCCGAAGAAGTGCTTAGCAGCTATCAGCATAACAGCGTTCCCGTCTATTATGCTTTCAAGAGTCAGTTTCCATACTGCTTCATTGACGCGTTCGATATCCTTCTTTGATGCTACCGTTCTCGCTTTCATTCTTTTCACTCCTTCTTTCTCATAAATATGTGCAAATAATACTGTCCGTTCACTTCGTTGTAGATCGGCTGACACTCCACAAAGAAGTGATCCGGGTAAAGCTTCTCGAATATATCTCTGCTCTCCTGATTCTCATACATTTCTCTTGCCTTTTTGCGTGAAATTCTGCTGTCGTTTGATCTTTCGACAGGCTGAACGAGATTTCGGGAAGCGTGCCATGCTTTTTCATATGCTTCTATCTCTCCGTTGGTGATGTTCTTCGTCAGATAATTCGCAAGAGCTTCGAAGCCTTTGTCTCCCGGCTCAAGCTGTGATGCTCTGATGATACCCAGCCCCCAGATGTCTCTTATCTCACTGAGAAGCAGTCCGCCGTTCAGGATGCAGTGATGGTGTATTCTCCCGCTCCGCTTTCCCTTCTCTGTTATCACTATGTATTTCAGATCGGGCAGATTTTTCTTTTTGCGGTGTCTTTTCAGTCTCCGGAGGAAGTTTCTCAGACACTTCTCTGCTTCTTCATCACTTTTCGGATTTTCAGCATAGGTCAGCTCTATCTTGATGTCGTTTTCGTCAAAGTTTGTGTTTAACAGTCTTGTCAGTTTTTTCTTTCTATTGTGATCATTCAGTGCTTTCTGCACTTCTGATGTCTGTTTTACTTTTTTCCTCTTGCCTTTTATCTGTTCATATGCAGGATATACATTTACTTCCATGTATTTCCCGCATATATACTTCTTCTCTCTGTACCTGGTCATCGCAGCCTCGTTCTCTCTGTGTGTGGTCGTTAAGTTATGATAGAATATCGAGCTCTAAGCCCCTTTTCAGGGGATTTTTTTGCAGTCCCGTATTGCAGGGACTGCTTTTCTTTACTTTTCTTTTTTCTCTTCCGGCATTCCGGTCCAGATGTTTATTCCGGTACCGTCAAGCCGCCGGCGGACGTCAGTTCTGAGACTGTGGTCAATCTCATTCATGAAGATGTTCAGAAGCTCGAACACGTTCGTTCCGTGCCATGTCTTGTTCCTGTTTGAAACACTTCCGGCAAGGACGTCCGGATCATAGCTAAGTTCGATATTCCCTATCTTGTAATACATCAGAATGCATCACCTTCAAGCTTCTGTGAAATGCTTCCGAATACTGCTCTGAGCTTTTCCATCCACATTTCAGAGTTTTCTGAGAGCTGTGCAAGCTCCAGCGCTTCATTCGAAGCGTTGATGATGTAGGTGAGAAGTTCTTTCATGCGTGCCTTTTCTTCTTCGGCTGCATCCACCTGTGTGGATTCCTCCGCTTCTGCCGGTGTGGATCCGGCAAGGTTTTCGAGTTTCTTTTCATATCCGGCTTTTATGTTTTTGATCTCCTGCTCTTTTTCAGCAAGCTTTCTCTGAAGGTCGTCCGCCATTTCGCTATATTCTTTCTGAAGAGCTTTTTCTTTTTCAGAATAAGTACGCTGCATTGTCTCACGGTAAGATCTCGCCTTTTCGTCTGCTATCTTTGCCGCTCTCTCGTTCAGCTCCTCTTCGGAAGGTTCAGCAACAGCCACATCCTGAGGCTTGCTTTCAAGCTCCTTGATCTTCTTTTCAAGCTTTTCATTCTTTCGTGTTACATCAGACAGCTCGTTCGTGTGCTCGATCAGATTATCCTTGATCTGATCTTCAAGCTTCTTTATCTTCTCACGGAGTTTGTCTTCTTCTGTTTTCGCCTTTTCTGATTTTTCCTGCATCTCAAAGAACTGGAGCTGTTCGCCCTCACGTTCCTTTTTCAGCTGTTCTATCTGCGCTTTCAGTTCTGTTACGGAAAGCTCCTCGGGCGTTCCTTCGATGTTCTCACGGTCTTCCTCTGATATCTGGGAGATCATGTAGAGCTTCTGTATTCCCGCTCCCTGATTGTCAAGGATGTACTTTTCGTCGAGGTTCTGATAGACGCTGAGATACTTTGCAGCCTGTGAACGCTTAAGCTGGTACTTCTGCTCACAGTAGTCCTCGAAGGTGCTGTATCCGAGTTCCTCGTAGAGCTTGCGTTCCTTCATCTGCGTCATGCATCTGCCGATGTTGTATACAGCTGTTCCGAGGTTGTTAGCCCACATCTGTATTTCGTTATCTATCCGGATGGCTTCATCTTTCAGCGTTAATTCGTTCATTTTTACTTATTCCTTCCTGTATTATGCTGTTTTCTTTGCTTTTTCAGTCTTTTTCCTGTTTTCACGTTCGGGACCGATCCTGAAGAAGTACAGAGCGTCAAGATAGCACTGATACTGTCTCTCGAATTCCTTTATACTTTCCGGCTTCGGGCTTTCACGGTCGTTCTTGTAGCCTCTGCACTGTACTATGTGACCATCGGTGTTTACTTCCATTGTGTAGTACGGTGTCTGTTCGTCTCCGATCTTCCTTATAAAGAGGATATTAAGCTTTCCGTCTGCGTGTCTGTCGGCATATCCGGCTACACAGTGAACGAGCGCTTTACCCTCGTTTACGATATCCTGAATGCAGGTAGGAAGAACGATAGTAAGGCCGAGGTCGTCAGCTGTAAACAGTAATACCTGACGCGCACGGTTAAGCAGGCGTAGCTTTCTGTCCTTTGTTTTGTTACGCTTTGCTGCTTTTTCTGCTTCAAGGGCTTCTATTACTCTTGAACAGCGGTCATGTGCATCGACAAGGCGGGTCGGCTTCCAGATGGCTGGATCTTCAAGGTCGTACTTTAACCGTCTGCACTGGTCAATATAATCACACCAGTCGTACATTGTAGCCTTGTTCTTCTTCAGATAGCGGAGAATAGACCTGCATGATTCCTTACGCTTGGTTATGAGCTGATCCTTTACGAAGTCAAAGCGATTATAATAAAACCCGTGAGTGCCGTTCAGAAGTTCAGCTATTTCTGCCGGAGTGGATTTCTTGTCACGATGGCGGAGTTCCTTATAGCGTGCTATTTCCTGCGTATCCCACCCGCTCAGAAGTTCCATTTCTTCTGCGGTCATGCCGAGGACCTTCTTGACGTTGTTTGACTTCCAGTTCAGCCTGATGCCGTACATCCGCTTTTGCAGCTTGTCGGCTACAAGGCTTGAAAATCCGGTCTTTATGAGATATTCGATCTGAGGATGATGACAGTATTCACCGAGAACAGTGATGATATGCGTTGACAGATAATCATGCTGTCTTGAAGATATCAAACCAAAGTCGTTTATCGCTTCTTCAATGTACCGGAACCGTGTTTCACCGATAACCTCACTGCTGATAAGAGTATGACTGTTGTCAGATGCACCGTATGGAGTAATAACGAACACAGGCTCTTTACATTCTGCGGCTTTTTTCCAGACAATTTCCCATCTGCCGTTTTCCTTTTCAGACTTCGGAAGAAATCTCATAGGCGGTTCACCGATGCTGAAATAATAACGGCAGACTTCCCACTCTGTGAAATCATAGATATGGTCGCAGATCTCACTGAACAGACTGCCGCTGTCGGGTTCGTTGAATTCTCTGTCGATTCGATAGCAGCGGATAATAAGCTCTGTGTCCGATATCGCTCGAAACACGGAGAAGTTTCTTGAATCCCTGTGTTTCCTGCGCCCTCTGCCGTCTGCAAGGTATGTGATTCCCCGCTCACACAGCGGACAGGTATCACGTTCACCGTGAACCGCTCTCTTTGTGCTGAATGTCCTTGAACCGTATGATGCTACTTTCGTAGTGCTGGTATGAGCGTTGAACCACTGCTCACAGTGCGTACAGAAAACAACCTGGTGATCGTCTTCTCTGTGATAAAGTCCGTAGTGCGGGAAATACTCACGCTGCATTTCCTCCCACTCGTCATTGTCAATGTCCATGTCCTCAATGAGCCGGAGTGCGTACTGCTCCTTGTCTGTCATTCCCCTCATAATCGTCACCTCATCAGAAGTCCAGTAAATCATCGAGGTTAAGAGTGAGTTTCTTGCGTTTGTTTTCATTTTTCATTTGAACATCTCCAGTAATAAAGTCGTATCTTTCTTTTGGAATGATATAAATATCAGAAAACCCCATAGGATTATTCTCTTCGTTATAGATCCAGTAAGCAGCTTCTATTTCTTTTGTCAAAGAGTTTCCATGAATTACGATTGCATTCATGCCTCTTATCATGACATTAAAAAGAAGAAACGGAACTGTCTTACTGCTTAGTTCTGTAAGCCTGTAAAGATAATCATCCGGCCTGTAGTCCCATGGAAACCGGCATGATCTGAAACTTTTGTGCCAGTGAGCTATAATTGTGCTTCCAGTTCCTGCAGCCGGTTCTTCGATGATTGTATAACTGTCATCCCGTGGCTTGCAGTTAAGCATTTCACTGATCAGATTTGACACGCATACAGGAGTGAAATCCTGCTTATTGTTTTTTCGATCAGCGTGTTCGTCCTGAAAGTAGTTGTAGAACCATTCGTAGCTAAGATCATATTCGAACTGTTCAAGAAAAACATGAAATATCATTCTTCTGTTTCTCGAATCTCCAAGAAGAAGTTCCATCATTTTTGCCGGTGCTTCATAACTGTCAGAGATACCAAGGATGCGGTTGACCTTACACAACGTACTTTCTGTGGCTGGCTTTGACATTTTCTTTTTCACTCCTTGCATAAATCGTGGTTGTGTTGATGCTTTCATGACCGAGCATCTGCTGAACCTGCTCAATAGGCATCCCTCTGTTAAGCGCCATAGTAGCTGATGTTCTGCGAAATCTGTGTGGATGAGCACCGATTACGCCCGCTTCTTTTCCAATATTACGGATAATCGTTTCGACAGCACCCTTTGTAAGTCTGCTGTAAGGCTTGCGACCACTGACAAAAAGAGCGTCTGAAGAATCTTCCCGACTTTCAAGGTATTTTACTATCGCCAGTCTTGCTTTAGCGTTTAGATAGACTATTCTTTCTTTTTCTCCTTTTCCGAAAACCGTTATTTCATCTTCATTGATTCCGCTCTTGTCCATTCCGACGAGTTCGGAAACTCTGACACCAGTAGAATTGAGCACTTCAAATATAGCAATATTCCTTAGATCAGCTTTTGTCTGAAGAAGCGTTCTCATTTTTTCAATCTGAATTTCCGTAAACGGCTTTTTTATTCGTTTCTCCTGCTTTATTGTTTTAATATTGACTGTCGGCAGACTTGATATATATCCTTCTCCAAAAGTCCACTTGAAAAAACTTTTCAAAACTCTAAGCTCGTTATCTTGAGAGCACTTGCTCAGCTTATCTCTCATACTTCTTCTCGCCAGGTATAGTCTGATATCGTCTGCGGATATATTCTCAAAGGTCGTTCCGATTTCACTGAAAAATCTGCGAAGAATTACACCGTAATATTTCAATGTGCTGTTGGTACATCCTTCGATTTTTTTGGCTACGAAAAACATATTAACTGCTTTCGCTTTGTTATCAGTATCCGGAATCTGCAATTCTGTACTTCTGACTGATATGTCATAATCTGCAAGAAAAATCCTTAATGTTTCCTTAGAGATTTCAATAGACTCATCGTCGAGTTTATCACACAGCATCATACCGAAGTCATTAATCAGATCATTAAGCCTTACATTCCCCATTTTTCACCTCATCAGAAGTCCAGTAAGTCATCGAGGTTGAGTGTGAGCTTCTTTGAAGCTGATGCGGACGGCTTCGGTGCAGATACCGGCGGCGGCGGTATCACTTCCGGCTTTTTGTACGGCTTTTTCTCTTTGGCTTCCACCGTTCCACTCAGGTGGATGTCCATGTTATAGCTGATAGTCGCACCGGGAAAATAGAACTGTACTGCTTTTTTGAATACTGTAAAGTCAGAACAAACAGGGTTAGAGGCACTGAAACCTCCTGCTATTTCTTTTATACAGTCATCAAAGCTCTTGCCGCTCTGTTCGATCGCCTGTTCGAATTCAGGCTCCTGTTCGCAGAAGGTCAGGAGTGCATCTGCGGTCGGTTTTGCTATAAGTTTACCTACCCGGTTATTTCCGTTATACTGAAAATATGCTTTTTCCATAAAATTTTCTTCCCTTCATAAAAATACTGTTGACTTTTCGGGGACAATCGTTTATAATGTGATTAATGGATTGTCGCAACCAGTCCAACAAGGTTAAGTTATGAAAAAGCTCACTGTTTCTCTGCGGTGAGCTTTTTTTCTGCCCTGCGGACTTTTTTTATTCCACCCGTGTGGATTTGAGATAATCAAGGAGCACGTTCTTTGCTTCTTCAAAGGAATAACACACCTCGACTTTGTTGCCCTGTTCTACGAGCATCATGTGCCAGTGTATCTGTTTCGGTGTCGGTCGGTTGCCCTTTACCTTCATTTCGATATACAGACTGTGATATCCGCCTCTTGCTACCGGAAGGTGAAGATCCGGCACACCTGCTTTTACTCCCTGCTGTTTCAGGTGGATCGCTTCTATCCTGTGACGGCTTCCACCGTTCGGGATGTGATAGAGGAGCTCCAGTTCCGGGAACTGTGCCTCCATGAAATATGCCCACTCAATGAGTGCTTCCTGCTCTCCTGCTTCCCTGCTCTTCATTTACTACTCCGTGCATCTCCCTTCTGAAAGATTCGTAATCGGCTATCCACTGGTTACGGATCTTTTCTTTTCTCGCTCTGATCTTTTCAAGACTCAGACGTCTGCCATCGTCAATGAGCTTCTGCATGGTGATATATGCAGCTATCACATAGAGCGGTATGTACATATATCTGATTATCCAGAGGTACGACACAGCGAACTGTGTTGCTATACAGGTGCAGTCGATGACCATAAGCACCAGTGAAACGGCAATGCAGAACGCGCGTATCTTACTGCCTGCTATATCCTTCTTATGCATCGACCCTCACCTCCGAATACTTCAGCTGCTTCGTGGCAAGCGTCCACGGGCTGACTCTGAGTGCTCCGGCAATAAGAACGATCTCGCTCTGCTTGAACGTTCCCGGCTCATTCATTCTCAGTCTGAATGTGGCTTCTGCTATACCTGTTTTCTTTGAAATGTCCTTAACCGTGATCTTCTTACGGAACATTTCATAATTGATGTTCGCAACCAGATTTGTTATATAGTCGTTATCCGACTTATGACTTATCATGTCTGCAAGTTTACTCTTTGGCATAAGGATGTTCACCTTTCCTTTCTCTGACGGCGGCTTCATCTGCTGATTCAATGGCCGAAGTAAGCGACACAAACGTTCCGATGAAGAACGGTGATCCCGCTCTCACGAGGGAATACATCGTACCGTATGCGGTAACACGCTTTATTACGCTGTAACGGTCATGTTCATAAACTTTTTCCTGTGATGCATCATACATTTTCTGTTTCTCTCCTCAATTTCCCTGTTTATTCCGGCTCACTTATGCCGAATAATATTACAGAAGCTTTCCGCAAGGCGCATTGCGGAAAAACTTCCATCCCCCTGGAAAGGAGGTGTGTGCTTTCTTTTTCTTCTTTTTTGAAGATCTTGAAGAACAATCTGTGTTTCCGGAATACAAACAGATACTAAAACTTTTGGACCGTATCACAGATGCGACTATTAAGATTCGCAAAATCGTTTCTGAAAGATCTAACGGCGCAACGAACCGTGATGACCTTAACGTTAATGAACTTCAAGACAGATTAAAGGACATCGTGGCATCAGATGCCCGAATAAAGGAGTCTATTGTGCGTGCTACAACGCGCACAACTGATTCTGAATAATCCTGAAGGAGTCCGTCTGCGCCGGCGGCTCCTTTTGTATGTCACCGGCGATATCACCGGAAAACATCATATCTGAGAAAACGGGGCCCGTGACAACAACTAATTGTTAAGTGACGCCCCGACCGCCCTGGCAGGCGGTTCCCTTTTTCCCCTCTCCCGATTAGAGGAAAGGTCTCATCTGCATTTCATTTATGGTGTTCTGAGCTGCTCTCTGAGCTTCTTTCTCAGCGAGCGTCTGATCTATGACTTCACGAAGCCTGTCGAAGCGTTCCCCCGGTTCACCTCTGAGCGCACGGGAAATATACGAAGGCTCCAGTATTACTTTCTGAAAAGCGTCCGGATTTTCTTCTTTCTTCTTTCTCAGGATCACAAGCATATCTATCTGTTTCATTCCCAGCTTAAGAAGCCTCATTTTAAGTTCTAATCCCATATTGATGTCACCTCCGACTGTGTTAACATTGACTTTGTGCCCTGCACATGGTATACTTTAAATATGGATAGCAACAATTTTTTGCTGTTATGATTTTATTATA
>Ga0326513_10002655_pt1 | contig 13147 bp, 20 predicted proteins | sample 2_2465_0518_D_FD_203654 | JGI IMG/M metagenome (GOLD analysis project Ga0326513, IMG submission 203654) | Bovine rumen microbial communities from UC Davis, California, United States - 2_2465_0518 | ecosystem: Host-associated > Mammals > Digestive system > Stomach > Rumen | place: USA...
CCTATTTTTGTACACTTTGCACAAATAGCATAGTGCACAATTATAAGCCCACAATTTCGTGTATAATGACGATTGAGGATCGCTTGTCAATCGGTTATAATAAATCTGTATCCAGAAATTTTGGGAGGAGGTATTCACATGCTCAACTGGATATGTTTCGCGCTCGCCCTGGTGGCTGCTGCCATCTGCGAGATCTTTGTCGGGAAGGAGGACCGGCATGACGATTGACATCATGTGCAGTTGCTGCGGGAATCACGAAAAAATTGCCAACAAGAAGATCTCCGATACGGCAGATTTGATCCATCGTGGCTGGGGCAGCTGCGGATCTGCGCTTTACTGCCCGGAATGCTCCCGGACATGGAAGGAGCGCAACGGTGATCGCCCAATGGCGGACGAGCGAAACACGTTTTTCGTGATTATGGGACATTTTATGGACGCGATCAAGAGGAGGTGAGATACCATGTACATCTATGCATCTATCTTGATCCTGCTGGCCTTCGTGTTTGGATTTGTTGTCGGCTTTGTGACCGGCGCCGATTCCTGGCACGATGATTACTATGACGTTGAGGACTACTCTGAGGATGAGGAGGATGAAGATTAATGCACACTTATACCGTCAAACTGCGTCGTTATAAGAAGGGAGCCTATGGGACTACCATGTATCGGTTCCCGGTCAAGATCCGCGCATATTGCTTCGCGGAGGGGTATTATCGATGTTTGAGGGACATCGGCATAACTGATCTCTATGTAAGCGTCCACGATGAGAAGGGAGTGAAGCTCCTTGAAATCAAATAACATGTATCTCCCTGCCGGCTGGGCCAACACGGATCTGTTCTTCTCAGATCCCGCTCCCATAGTGATCGCCTTCGGCGGCCGTGGTATCGGCAAGACTTATGGAGTGCTCAAGCATCTGTTGAAGGAAGAGATCCCCTTCCTGTATATGCGGCGGACTCAGAAGAATATTGAGATGTTGGAGCTGGACGCGATGAATCCCTTCCAGCCTCTCAACCGGGATCTGGGTCGGGATATTTCCATGTTCAAGGCCAGCAAATTCTTTTATGGATTCTATGAGGCCCAGACGGATGAAAAGACAGGCAAGCGTCACGCCTCCGGTCCCATGATCGCGCCGGCCGTTAGCCTGAGCAGCTTCTGCCGCGGCATTGATGGCGTTGAGTATGATGTCCTGGTGTATGATGAGTTTATCCCTCAGAAGATTGATAAGAAGATGCGCGGTGAGGGAGACGCCTTCCTAAATGCGGTCGAGTCGATCCAGCGCAACAGGGTTATTCAAGGCCGGCCGCAGCTCAAATGCATCCTTCTCAGCAACACCAACAGCCTGGATAATGATGTCCTCCGGGCGTTAGGCGGCATTGATGCGGTCGATCGGATGGTAAGGAAGGGCCGCACCTATGGCCGATTCTTTGATGATTCACTTGCGATCTATCTCTTTAAGGACTCGCCGATCAGCGCGGAGAAGGAGCAGCTTGCCATTTACAAGGTGGCTCAGGATGAGGAATTTAAGTCCATGGCGCTGGGGAATGAATTCTCTGCCTCCACCTATGAGCATGTCGAGTCAAAGCCTCTTGACCAATACCGGCCGCTGGTCTCGATAGGCAATCTGACGGTGTACATGCACAAGACGGAGGATCTCTTCTATGTGGTGCCTGGGATTAAGGCCGAGGAGAGATACACAACTCTGAAAAATGATTTCGCCGCCTTCAAGCGTGACTTCCAATTCCTTAAGATCGCTATTTATGATCGGGATGTCTACTATGCAAATGCGGCGGTAAAGCTGGACTTTGAAAACATCTGGGAGGTCTAATATGAGTATTAAAGGCATGAGTTACAATAAAGCTATCTACGGTTTGACCGGCGGATACTTGGAGGTCGCTGACGTCCTCCGAAGCTATAACACCCAGCGGAGAAAAGCTCTCCGGCAGATCAAACAGGTCCGGCGCTCAGACGTTTCCTTTCGGCGATCCGAGAACATACCCACGCTGCCGACGGCCGCGGCCCTGGCTAAGAGCGGAAGCCTGGAGGATATTGCTCACGCGGTGGCCGACGTTAACCGGGTCCTCAAAACTGAGACCGTCGCTCACCGGCGCGAGCAGCGAAAGAAAGCTCTTGAATCGCTGCATGAAGGTGATCGCTGGGGGTTTGTGAACGAACAAAACTTTGACCAATTCGCAGACTTCATGGAGTGGTTTAGGGAAAATCTGGTAAACCAGCTCTTTGATTCTAAAGATACCATTGTGCAGGAGTTCATGCGGGACCGCGCCGGCAAGAAGAGGCCGGCCAGTCAACGGAGCTGGGCCAGGATCTTTGTCAAGTGGCTTCGGGAAAATGGCTATGACGATCAGGCCCAGGAAGTTGGCGAGATGTTCTTTGCATCTTATCGTAGGGGGAGAAGTTAATGGTTATCTGGGAGCGGTATGTGGACTACAACAAAATAGAGTTTCATCCGCTCCACCGGAAACAGGGAGAGAGGGGAAAATATACCTTTGCTCAGGAGATCGCGGCCTTCGACATTGAGACAAGCCGAGTCCCGGATCTGGAACAGTCCTTCATGTATGTATGGCAGTTCGCCATTGACCAGCGTTGGTGTATCATGGGCCGAACATGGGAGGAGTGGCTGCATATGATGCAGCAGCTTCGGGTCCGGTTGAAGGGGCTGCGGCTGCTGGTGTTTGTTCATAATCTCAATTATGAGGGGACCTTTATCTCCTCCCCTCAGATCTATCCCTTTAAGAACGAGGAGGTTTTTGCGGTGGATGCCCATAAGATCCTCCGGATGACCATGTACAAGAAGACCTTTGAGTTTCGCTGTTCCTATCTGCTTACCAATCTTAGCCTGGACAGCCTGACGCGCCGATTCAACTGCCAGTATCGGAAGAGATCCGGGGAGGCGTTTGATTATTCCAAGCTTCGTCTCCCCTCCACTCCCCTAAGCCGGCGGGAGATCCTATATTGTGCTTATGACGTTCTCGGTCTGACTGAGGCAATCCGGGGCCTGCTGGATCTTAACCAGGACGATCTTTACACGCTGCCGTATACTCAGACAGGCTTTGTCCGACGCGAGGCTAAGCGAATGATGCGGCCGTATCACTTCAAGATTCAGGACTGTTTTCCGAATGAACTGCTTTTCCAGACTCTTAGAAACGCTTTTCGCGGCGGCAACACCCACGCAAACAGATATATGGTCGAGAGCGGCATTATCGAGAACGTCCACGGGATTGACATCTCTTCCAGCTATCCCGCGCAGCAGGTCCTTGAGCGGTATCCGGTCGAACCGTTCCAACGGACCGGATCCCTAAGCCTGACAAGCAACTTTTTGGACCAGATGATGGACTGGGGCTATTGCGTGGTTATGGAGGTCCGATTCTGGAATATCCGTCTCAAGTATGAGTATGAACCGATCCCATATATTCCCCGCGCAAAGTGCCTGGACCAATGGAAGGGCATCAAGGACAGCTTTGTCATGGATAACGGCCGAGTGCTCCGTGTGGCGGAGAAGAATATCCCCTTGACCATGGCCATGACGGAGGTGGATTTCCGGATCATTGAGAGTCAATACTGCTGGGACAAGATAGAAATCCTAAAGATGTGGACAGCCAAGAGCGGACCTATGTATGAGGGTCTGAGGCAGCTCAACATCGACCTTTTCACGGCGAAAACCAAGCTCAAGGGACTGGACGATCAGAAGATCTATTATGACCGGGCCAAGGAGATGCTGAATAGTATCTACGGAATGAGCTGCCAGAATCCATTACAGCCGGCTATCCTGTTTTCTGATCCGAAACATCCGAATGACTTTAACTATTCCTTTAAGACAGACCGGTCCTTGTCTGACGGCGAGCTGCTTAAGATCGCCCAGAAGAAAGCCTTTATTACTTATCAGCTTGGATGCTATACCACGGCTCACGCGAGGGCCGAGCTGCAAAGGGCCATCGACCTGAGGAAGGATAGCGTAATCTACTGCGATACCGATAGCGTCATGTACACCGGGGACCGGCCCGGCCTGGAGGAGTTGAATGAAGAATACCGCCAGCGGGATCTTGCAGCCGGCGGTTATGCGGATGATAGTTTTGGGAATCGTCATTACCTCGGAGTCTTTGAGATCGAGGACGATCCCCGGCATGGTTACAAGTATCACCGGTTTGTAACGCTGGGCGCGAAGAAGTACGCCTTTGAGAAGTGGAATAAAAAGACCGACAAGCTGGAAGTGGGTATCACCGTGGCCGGCGTTCCGAAGAAGGCCGGCGCCAAGGAGCTGGCTGCCAAAGGAGGGCTGGAGGCTTTTCGGCCTGGGTTTGTGTTCAGCGAGTGCGACAAACTCGGCGTGACTTATAACGAGGACTATGGAAAAGTTTTGATTAATGGGGAAGAAGTGAATATAACTCGCAATGCCTGTCTTTCTCCGGTAGCTTATACCTTGTCATTTGAAAATGATTATAAGACGCTATTGGACATGATAACGGAGGAAAAGCTGGAAAAGACCACAAGAAACTCTATCTTTTGAGAAGTTTGTGCAAAATGTCAATTGTTTTTCTTCTTCTGATTTGGTATTATAATATCAGAAGGTGGCCGATACCTTAAAGCGGAGGAAGGGAAACAATGCTAACATCTAAAGAGTTGTTCAATCTGTACCAAATGCTTCTTAAGGCGAACTATCACGCCCTTCAAAACGGAGATCCTCCGCGTGAGAGGGTCGAGGGAAAAGATGCCGCTAACATTGTGTTTTCCTATCTTGAAAGAAGCTGGTGGTTTGTGAGTTGATTGCGACCCCGCGTGATATTCCCCTGAGGCCAGTGTTTCACATGAAACATTGGTCTCGAGGGAGGATCACTCCCCAAATTTCAGCATCAATAATCAGGGTGGCGGCCGACGCCAGAAAGGAACACTATGAACATTCTGATGGGCAACATCGACATGAAGGACAAGAAAGCCGTGTACCGCATGACCAAGAGCGAGAGCACCCAGGTGAAGGATCTGGAGCGCGGACTCTCGATGCCGGTTGACAAGTGGTGCCTCTATGAGGAGGAGAACAGTAAGGGAGAGCTTCAGCAGGTCCTCTCCTTCACCAGCGGCCAGCAGAAGGTCAGCACGATCTCCAAGACCTTCGTTCGCTCCTTCCTTGAGTGCGCGGAGTTGATGGGGGAAGAGCCTTTCTCCGTCGTTATCACTGGTGGCGAGACCAAGAGCGGCCGCCCGTATGTCAATTGCGAGCTTGACTGTGACTGAATCGCCCACAATATAGAAATAGGGAGCTACCCATGGAGGTAGCTCCCTTTTCTTATGCTTAGAAGGGAAGAGGACAGATCCAGACGTTGGCTGTCACGCTGGAGACCAGGCGAAGGACTCCACCGGATATGCTTACGGTAATGCCGGCGGCCGCATTACCAAGGAGACGGACCGCATTGGCCGAGGTGTCCACATAGAGGATCGAATTGTGATCCGCTCCTGTGGCCGAGCCGATGATAACCGCAAGGCGAGTGGTTCCGTATGCATTCAAGTTGTAGTCAGTACCGGCGGCCGTGGCGTCTTCCACATGGAAGATTGAGAGCGCTTGTGTCGCAAACGCGAGAGCCGTATTTGCGGTGTTCTGCGCGGCAGCGGCGGCGGATCCAGCCTGCGCGGCGGCTGAGTTTGCCGTTGCCGCGCTGGACTGTGCCGCGTCCGCACTGGACTGTGCGGTAGCAGCGGTCTGAGCCGCCTGGGTGCCGAGCCGCTGCGCTACTCCGGCCGCCGAGAGAGCATTGTTGGCCGTTGTCGAGGCAGCATCTACATCCGAGCGGAGATCGTCCAGCTCGTCGGTGACGTCGGTCGCCAGCTTTGCCCTGGTGATGCTGCCGTCCACTACGGTGGCCTGAGCTGCCTGCTCCGCAATGTCCTTGGCCTCCTCAGCCGTTGCAACCGCTTCAGCCGCCTGGGCGGTGACAGTATCAACAGCCTCCTGAGCTGCTTCGGCTGTCTGCTGGGCCTCCTCCAGCGCGGCGGCCGCGTCCTCTACCATAGTAGCAGCCGGCTCCAGCTTCTTGAGCGTCTTCATGATCCAATCGAGGTTCACCTGGTTGAACGAGGTATAAGGGAATCTAAAGAAAGCCATGTTAATCCTCCTATTGTTTTAAAGTGTCCTTTAGGTGTAGACCCATTCACGGTCGCTGCCACCGCCGATTCTTGTTGCCTTGATTGTTTTGTTGTCAATGTCAATGGTGAACACATCAAAAGCTTGCTCAGAGGTTGTGCCGGCTGTTCTTCCATATCCATCCTCATGATAAAGCGCATCGCAAGTTGTGCCGATGTGTAACACACCATTAACAACAGTGGATTGATCGGCGTGATGGTGTCCGCTTAAGCAACAAATAATTTTTCCTGTGGCGGCGCTGAAATCAAAAGAAAATGACCCGAATGAAATAGAGGTTCTATTAACGTAGGCATCTAGTGCATTTGTTAGTCTATTTGTGCTACCATCTCCAAGTTCGTCAACTAATGCGGCGTGAGTTAGGACAATAATGTTATATCCATCACATTCCTGTAGTAATTGACAGAAATAAGCCACATAAGCATTAGTATAAAATCTGCTGATACCATAATAGGTATCAACATTAGTTGTGTTGTAATCACACAAACCGATTATTTTTAATTTTGCTTGTTCGTTTGTAAGTACCCAGTTATAGTTCTTACGGATGTTGTATTGAGTATTTAATATATCGTTAGCGGGGGTGGGAACGCTATACCTCCAGTCTGCCGATGGTCTCACGATAGCGTGATATGTTGCTTTGTCGCTTTCTGTGATACCGCTTGCCGTGTCAGCCGCAGTTTTGATTGTATAATCGTGATTTCCTCGGATACTAAACCAATGTGGGAAAAGTGCCTTCGCATACCGGAATGTGACAGCTTTTGCATAATCAATATCTGCTTGTGTTCCGTATGCTTGTGTGTAGTCACCACCGCTTAACACAATATCCGTTGCTGTGTGCTTTATAATGTAGTCGATTAGTCCAAGACTGTTTAACTGATTACTATAAAAATGCAAATCAGTAATGAACACAAACGACAAACCATTCAAAGGGGCATTGCTATTAATCGTGGCTACTTTGCCGGAAATATAACTATCGTAATATGAGGGAAACCCAGAAAGTTCATCAGCGCTTGCTGCACCAATATCCTCCAGCGATTTATCACCGATAAGAGTAACACCGTTAATTTTAGGGAGGTTCTGCAAATCCTCATAGTCAGTGACAGTCCCGCCGGCTTTGAGTTCCTCAATATCTGCGGTGTTCTTCGCGGTCTCCTCCAGGAGAAAATCCAAATTTGTCTCGTTAAAATTGGTGTTCGGATAGTCAGAAAAATTGAACTGGTCCATAGCTGCCTCCTTAGTAAAGCTCGATACAGAACCGGTCGATAAAGCTCCGGGCGATGAAGGAATAGATGGAAAACTGCGCGACTTCACGCTCCTGCTCGATCATCTGCTGCGAGCTGGTCACACCTATATTGCCGTGGCTTCGGGTGCTGACCGTCTCAGATCCGCCAGAGGATCCGCTGCTGTCGTTTTTGTCCGTGGCCTTGAAGCTGTCGGAGTTGAAGGCCGTCTGGCTGTTGGTGCTCTGACTCTCGCTGCTGCTCTCGACGGTGCGCGTGATCGAGTCGGTCCGGTCGTAGTTCTCAATGGGGTTATACTCGACGGTCTGGGTCGCGTACATCTTCTCCCAGACATGCTGCTCGTTCCTGCTCCAGACGCCGATCATGGTATGCATGAAATCATAGTCCGGATAGAGGAGGCCCAGATCGCCGGCTCGCTCCAAAATCTCCATGATCAGGTCCTCCCGATTGACGCCGGCCGGGAGCTGCATGAGGGAGAAAAGATCCTCGTTGAAGTTGTAGAGGCCAACAACTGTCAGCTTAATTCTCGCCATCCTGATCCTCCTCTCCCTGGTAATCCACTCCGGTCTCATAGCGTTTCTCCGCCCGGAGATCCAGCCCGAACATTTTGTTGACCTTCTCGACGCCGGCGCTCATGGTGGTATACATGGTATCCAGCAGCGTCTCACTCTCGAATCGGCTCATGTTGGCCTCAGCCGTGTTGATCCTTTCCTTCTTCTCATAGGGGACATTAGGGATCCCGAGCTTGCTGTCAAAGTTGCTGAACTCCACGCGCATAGCATCCAGCAGCTCGCCGGCTATGAAATTGCTGCGGATATCGTTATTAATGAACTGGTATTTCAGCTCACCGGTCTTCTTATCCTTGAGCTTGCTGCCGGCTGCCACGGCGATTTGGCCCTGCTGAATCTGATCGACTACTGCCTTGAAAAGAGCCGCTGCGTTCTTATCATCCGTAAGGAACAGATACGCCAGCTTGCTATTCTGGAGGTTCATGACCAGCGCCTCATGGATATAGGCCAGGCGCTCGGCGTGGAGGGTGCAGATGTCCAGGATCCCGCTAAAATCAGGCTGGAGACAGATCAGCTCCGTAGTAACGCCGATCTGATACCTGCCATTTCCCATGCCGCCGGTCATGAGCGGATTTGTCACCAGGGTGTATGCCGGCCGGTAGAACACGTTATACCCGGAGAGGGTACACTGCTGCGGGATCACGCCGAAGCGCGGCGAGTCGATCACGCAGAGATAGCCGAAACAGAACAGAACATATTTAAAATAGTTCTCGTCCCATGTCTCCGGGAGGGTGAACTTGAACATAGCCATAGCCCGCTTGAGAAGATAGCGAACATAATAGGCCGTGGTCAGATTGTCACGCGGATGGGTGCCGGTCGGCGTCTCCGCGTTGTAGAGCTGATTTGCATAATCAAAATAAATCGGGGGATTCAAATGCCGCCCCTCCTTTTCCATCGAATTTTGAAGAGCATCCAGATCGGGATGTTGAGCGAGGGCGTCGGGGTGTTGCCCAGGAACGTATACCAGTTATCGGCCTGCTGCCGACGCAGCGTGATAGATGAGGCAGGATCCGCAGGACCCTCATAGTAATAGAGCCAGGCTCCGGTCAAATAATCCACGCTGGCCGTGCTGACAGCAAAATCCGCGAAGCTGATATACTGAGTATACCCCGGCCGATATTGCCACTGGAGACCGTTCTCCAGCTCATACTGGATCCGGGCCGGCTGGAGGTCAAAGTCCGATTCCCAGTTTGCCCCGGCCCAGTCTGAGAACTTGGTACGGGGAGTCCATTGGACCAGGCCGAAGCCTCCGGATGCCGTTCCGACAGGGTAGCCATGCTGATACTGGCCGGGATTGAGATAGGACTCTGTCTGCATGTTGCCGCACATGGCGGCGATAGCGTTATCCGTCCAGCCTCGGGACCGGAAATATGCGGCAAGATTAAGGACGTTCTGCTCCTGCTCCGCCGTGGTGATCGGCGGGACCTGATTGGTGACATATGCTGCCCAACTACTCATAGAAAAACCCCTTCGCCATCATGGCCTCAACAGCTCCCTCCTCCACGCTGGTGGCAATCGAGCTTTGAAAAATTGGGTTATCGCACATCACAAACCCGGAGAAGGTGTGGATATAGTCTCGCATGTAGCACGGACTCCCCTGGGTCTCCGGATTCATGTCGGATATATGCTGAAACTTTCCGGAGAGGATAATAGGCTCCATAGCACTTTGAAAGTTTCCGGTAGTCCCTCTGTATGAAAGTTGCGCGAGCGCTGCGGTAGCGGTCGGAAGGGCAGAGGGCGCTACGTCGCTGATACCGTCAATAATTCCGCCGAGAAGATTACGGCCGAAATCAACGGCTGCCGAGCCTATATCATCAAGAAAATCACCAAGCGCCATCTATATACCTCCTAAAACTTACCGCTATGGTGTTTGGTAGCGGGTTCCTTTTCCTTGGAGAAACTTCTTGCAATATCACCGGCACCTGCTACTACGCCGGCGGCCAAAGCATTTTGATAGTTTGCGACATCCGCGCTGACTTGACCTACGGGAAGAGGTACACCGATCTGACTTTCTACAACGAGGAAGGAATTGTCCCAATTATACTGAACATCTGTAAACTTCTTGGTAGCCAGATGGAGAACGGAGTCCCCTGTCATTAGGTTTGTATCCACCAGGATCCCCAGCGTGTCACCCTCAAAAAGCTCTGTGGAGTCAATCTCAAATACCCCAAAAGGCAGAAATTTCAGCATATAGGATGAATAGGGGGAGAGACGAAGATAATCTCCGCGCCCAACTCGCTGCGGATGAACAGGAATAGAGAACTCATTCTGCCGGGAAACCCAAGCGGATCCAACGGTATTGAGGACTCTGGCCGGAGCGGTAAAGGACCACCAGCCGAGATTGATAGCACTTACGGCTGCTCCCTGATTGAAAGCACTGGCAAGAATCGGGAACCAGCGGCAGCTCACAATATACTGCGTCGGATTGATGAGCGCCTTCTGAAGCTCTGCGGAGATCTCTGTAATACTGATATTCGCCCAGGATATAGAGGACAGCATGGCATTGAGGAATGTGCGAAAGGCCGGCATTGTTAGAGCGTAATAAGTCACCGCGCCTACAGACGAAGAGCTATTTCCGATAACTCCCATCACGATCAGGCCGGTATCCTGGGTAACATCAGCTCCCCAGAATGTCCCGGCCGCGATCTGAGATGAGGTCCTGGTCACTTCGCCTGTTGTCGGATAACTGGTATCTATAATACCGGGAGTGTAACGAGAGTATGATCTGAGAACGTACTGAGAGCTGTTACCGATCTCCAGCTTGAACGAGGCCAGAACGTCAACAGCCATGACAGCAATCCAGAAACCACGGTCATAGTACCAGTCCGTTATGAAGTAATATCGACGGAGAGACGGGATCTGAGCATAGTTATAGGTGGGGGCTACGAGCTGCGATCCGAGATTGAAACGGATCTCCAGGCCGGTCAAGGTGAAGCTCTGTTTCATCTCTCCGGTAAACTCAGTGCCAGCGGAAGCCGGAAGCTTGGTGGAGTTCTTCTTTTTATCGAAGGACCACAGCGTTACAGAAATTGAGGGCATTTATGTACCTCCTAAGAAAGACTCCCCTCCCCAAAATGAGGAGGGGAGGAGCTGCGGGTTAGTCCAGCAGGAAAACAACCGCGTTCTCGGTGAAGCTGTTCCACCATCTGGTGTTGCGATGGTAGAAGACATTGTAATACCGGCACCTCGGGTTCAGCGGCGAGGCCAGGACAGACTCATCGAAGAGAGTGATGCCCAGAGCGTCACGGTCACAGAGGAACGCGAAGACGTTGTCGACCGTAACAGCCTCCTGAGCGGTCGTGATCGTTCCGTCGGCCGCCAGATACGCCGGGGTAACCTGGATCTGATCGGGGACCTCGATGGACTGCCAGAAGGAGACGGCCTCAGTATACGGCTGCTTGAGGTAGTTGTCGTTGAAAGTCGTGCTCAGGACCGTGGCGTCCATCTTGCGGAGGGCCGGACTGAACATAAACAGCCGCTGATCCTCAGCCGGGGTATGGCGCATGATCGGTTTATTGGTCAGGCTGGTGTGATAGAGGGTAGAGCGCTCGGCCATGCGATCGGAGATCGTCGCGATTTTGGCATAAGCCCAGCGCATGAAGGGGGCGAAATTATCCGGCTGCATGACGGTGATAGCCGTCAGAGGCGGGGTGATCCCGGTCTCCGCGTTATACTCAGTAAGCAGATGAACCTCCTGCTCGGTGCCACCGCCGGTCACAACGCCGGCGATCATGTTCGCAATCGCAGCGCGAGCGCCGTTCTCGGTAGCCTGCTCCATGCGGTCCTGCATGTTGGTGGTCATGAGATCCAGAAGGGCAGCAAAATCTCCCGGGTTGGTAAAGGCGCTGCGGAGCTGGACAGTCGGGATCGTCAGATAGTCGGAGTATACGTTGGTTCCGTAGAACTTCTCCTCAATGAGACTGGCCTTCTTGATCTGCCAGGGGTCGCAGGTGCCACCTTCGGTCAGGACATAGGAGTTATCGTCCTCAAAGCCGCGATCGGAGATCGAGATCTTGCGGTTGATATAGCCCCAGCGCTGCTGGCTGGCCTCGATACCCTGGAACTTGCGAGAGTAAGGGCGGTTTGCCATGATGGTGCGACCAAACATGTTGGTCAGGGTGTTAAACAAAGCATCGGTGCCAACAGTCAGGGCCGTGGTGCCAACACTCACAAACTCGGCCGTGTTGGTCGGTGTAATGGTGTTGATACCGGTAGCCTGATGGGTGATGCTGTTCATGATAGTAGCGAGCTGATGGAAATTCATGTCATTTACGCCAGGCATGATGTAGATCCTCCTTATTTGTTGTCAGGTTTTGCCCCCGCGAGCATGGCGCCGAGAATGTCCTCGGCCGTCTGCTCCTTGGGAGGCTGGTCAAAATGAAAAGTGTTCACGGCGTTGGCCTGAATCGTTGCCTTCAAATCCGCAATCGCCGCGATGAGCTGCGCGTTTGCATCCGGGGCCGGCGCGGGTGCAGGTTCGGGAGCCGGTTTAGGATCCGGTTCGGGTGCCGGGGCTGCGGGATCGGTCCACTGAAATCCAGCTTCAATGAGCTGCTGCTTGAGTTCGTCAAATGTCATGGTTATCACTCTCCTTAAAAATCAGGTTGATTCCGTCATATTTCGACAGATCAACCTCTATCTCCAGGATGTTCTCCGAGTCCTCAGGAGCTGGAGGATTGTCAGACATAAGGGCGTTTACTATGGTCTGGACCGCTTGCGGGTTATAGCCGGCTTCCCAGAGACGCTTGATTCGCTCCTCTCCGTTGCCATACTTCCCGGCGATCACATCCAGGGCAGCCTTATAGTTACTGTTTGCCATCCATACGGTCGAGCAGCTTGGTGAGGACCTGGGTGTTATTGTTCACGGCCTCCGCAAACTTGTCGCTCTCCTCCTTATGTTGTGTTTCGTCTTTGTCCATCTTCCAGAACAAAGCAATGCAGCATACAATAGGAAATGCATAGTTGCCGATCAGGTTGAACAGATCTACTCCCTCCATTAGACACCACCTCCATTTCCCACAGTTTCCACAGAGTTCTCCACATTAAGGAAGGGAGGCCGGTTATGTGGTGCGTCCAACACCATGCTCCTACCTTCTGGGTAGTGGACTCTGAGCACCGGCCTCAATTACATTGTATCAAATATATACAAAAAATCAAGAGTTATTTTGTGCATATTGCTATTTGTGCAAAGTGTA
>Ga0326513_10002656_pt1 | contig 13146 bp, 24 predicted proteins | sample 2_2465_0518_D_FD_203654 | JGI IMG/M metagenome (GOLD analysis project Ga0326513, IMG submission 203654) | Bovine rumen microbial communities from UC Davis, California, United States - 2_2465_0518 | ecosystem: Host-associated > Mammals > Digestive system > Stomach > Rumen | place: USA...
ATTTTTGAATTATAAAATATTTTTTCAAAAAAGTTTGATAAAAAGGGGAGAGCCGAAGCCCTCCCCAGGAATAAAACCAACCCTATTGTCCCCAAATGCTAAGGAATGATGCAAATATAGTAATTATTTCAGAAAAACAAAAGTCCCGCGCTTCGCAGCGCAGGGCTTCCGCCATTAACAAATACTTTCGATCATGAAAACACTGTAGCCGGGCAGAATGCCCGCGCCACAAATATAGCGATTATCTCGGAATTCGCAAAGTCCCCGCCTTCATGGCGTCGTATTTTTCCCCGACGGCCTCGCGGACGAGCGCCGTCAGCGGTACGCCCTGGGCCCTCAGTTCCACGACCTTCTCATAGGTGGCCGCGTCGAGGTGCACCGTCGTCGGACGGTACGGTCCTCCCTTCTTGCGCCCTGATCCCTGGCGGGCACCTCCCCTTCTGTCTGTGCTGTTCATAAGTTAGAAAAGATTTTGTTGTATCTCCTTTGTTCTCCGGTTTGCCATTTCTGCGTAATCTTTGTCAATTTCATAACCGACATAATCGAGTCCGAGCTGAGCGCATGCCAGACACTCCGTCCCGGAGCCGGCGAAAGGAATAACGGCCAGCCTCTGCCCCCCGTGTAGGGATTATATACCGGAGCAGGTTCTTCGTAAAGCGCAGATCCTTGACGGTTGGATGCTCAAATCGGGACGATCCCCCGGAATCCCATATAACGTCAAAGACGTCCGACTGCCGGTCTTCCATCCTGAATGGTCGCCGTAAGTCTTCATACTCCCGCCGTAAGTCTTCATACTCCCGCCGTAAGTCTTCATACTCCCGCCGTAAGTCTTCATACTCCCGCCGTAAGTCTTCATACTCCCGCCGTAAGTAATCGCCTTCTTTGCCTGAGTTGAACAGGTCGCGCAGCTTTGCATATTGTTCGGTTGTCGGAAGTTCCCACTGGCTTTTGCGGGTGAACCAGTGCGACGCCATAGAGGTCTGCAGCGCCTTGTTGACTTGTTCGGCGGTATATCCTGCGCGGTCCCTTTCCCCGATCATGTAGTCAATGAGACTGCGGTAGACTCTCTGCTTCAGCATGCCCGTCTTCCAGATATACACATTTTTAGCCATTGCTCCAGAGTTTTCGTCAACTTCTTCCGAGTTGCTCTCATAGATCAGGAACCTTTCATCATTGCTGAAAAAGGTCCTTTGATTTTCCGGAGACGCCAGTACCGCCTGTATCGAGTTACTCTTTCGTATCGTGCAGGAGTTGAGGATATGGAAATATTTATCAAGTATGATCTGCGAATAGGCTATATTACGCCACGAGCCATACCACACAAGCGTCCCGTTGAAGGCGAGCAGCCTGCTGCATTCTCTCGCCCACAGCTCGACGTCTTTCAGATACGCCTCAAAACTCTCCCATATCTTGTCGAATTCTCCCTTCGTCTGGTAATAAGGAGGATCTGCGATAATTATATCGGCACAATGGTCGGGAAGATCGTTCTGGAGAAAATTCCCATGTATTATCTGATTCCTTTTCATAACTGATTTATTTTTTTCAAAATGAGAATTAATCTCTCTCCCCGTAGAGGATGAGGTCAAGGGTAGCCTCCTTTATTTGCTCGCGGATGGTCTCCTTATCGTATATGCGGTTTATGTAGGTGATTCCGTCAATGATCTCCCCGATAGACATATCGCTCCCTTTCTTTAGACATTTGAGAAACGCCATCGTATCTGGGGAGATGGTTGTGGAAAGCTGTACCCTCTTGTCCTTCTTTGGCTTCCTTCCGGCCCCTGCCCTGGCTCCGCCCCGGAGGTGTGATTTCACTTTACTCATAGCGGATCATTTTACAAGTTCGAACTCGTACACGAATATCCACGGATTGCTTGCCCATGTCCCCTTGCCGGATACCTTGTCAATAAGGCCAGCGAAGGCTTCGCGAGGTGTGAAATAATGCCCCCTACTGTTTTCAAAACGGTAATATGAGACTGCGTGTCCATTCTGAAAAGCCACATCAACTCCTTCCCTAAAACAATCTTCTTCGCTGATGTCCTGTAAGCGTTCTACCTGGATATTCGTGATGCGAATCTGATGGGGCATGAGCTCGGCACGAACGAACCTCTTGTTGTACCAACCAGGGAGAGTTTTTGGTAGGGTAACATCGCTCTGGCCAGCAAATGCCTTAAAGTTGTCAGGGGTAGGCTCGATGAGGTAAGAAAATTTTTTCAATTGAAAATAGGCGATGGTAGCGAACTCATCAAACACCTCATCATAATTCTGTGCCACAGCCACAACCTCGCCGATCTGATAGCGCGACTTCTTTAGTGTTTCTTCCCAGTTCCCGAAAGGCGTCCCTTCTGGGACAAGCCTTCTCGTCATCGTCTTGCGACCTTCCAGCACGGCGCTGGTAAGGCCGTACCTGTCATTGAACATTATCTTCTTCATATCTTAGAATTCTAATAGTTTAGCCCGGAATGGTTCCTCGCACGAGGTCCCCAGATGGGCTATTTCCTTGTCTCCGTCCGAAACCGGGAAGAAGCAGACCTCGTCCCGGCCGACGATTACGACCGACACTTCTTCGTCGGCGTACTTTTCGAATAAACCGATCAACGTCTTGTATTTCATGCCTCAACCTCCTTATCTATTCCGCACATGGCAAATATCGCCTGAAGCTCGCTTACGGAAGTTACAAAAATGCACGTCATGAGCTGTGTCGGTTTGTAATGCCCACGGACCTGGACGCAGACCTTATAGAAAACGTCAGCTTTGTCCACCAACACTTGCTTGCCCTGGTATTCGCCCTGGAAGTCGCCACGCCAGCTATCCGACAGCAATCGGCGATGCAGTCCGAGCTTCTTAAGATAGTCTTCGGTAAGCGGGACAGGTTCTAACGAATCAGCTACAACCCATTTGTCTTTATTCGTGCCACAAATGTGGCAGCAGATCAACCCTGCTTTCTCGATATGGTCGACTATACATGGCTGGTCCTCATGGAGTACCAACGCTCCGATAAAAAGGTCTTTTGGTTTCATGATCAAATAGAGTAAAATGTTCCCTGAACTTCCCTGAAGGAGATAGTTACGTTTCCAACCGTGAAACGATTCAGATATGAGTTGTTTAGTTCCAGATGAATATCCACCGGACGCAGTCTCTTGTTCTCCGAGAGTATCTTTGCCTGCTCGTTGTCAATCTTTTCTGCCAAGTCAGACATGGCATTCTCGCTGAGTACGTGGTCCTCATAAGGCTTCGCCACTTCCGCGAGCTTTCTTTCCATTCCCAGGGCATTCGCCGGGACATAGACGTTGGAGATAAAATAGTGTCTCATGTTGTAAGATTTTTAAAAGGGAGCGGCAGTCTAAGTCCAGGTTGAATAATGTCTTATATGCTAATATTTTTCGAGAGACAGTCTTTCCCGCCCCCTGTGTTATTAATTCAGTCCGTACCGCTTGCGTACCTGCGCAATTACGTCGCGTCCGTAGTCGTCCCGTGTCTTGTCCAGGAAGGTGCGGATCGTGATGCTGTCCGTCGGCTTGTAGCCGTGCTGCTCGCACCACTGGCGTCGTCCGAACTCGCAGGAGCTGGTGAGGATATGATGCCACTTGAACAGGTCGCCGTACTCCTTGTCGAGGTCGGGATGCTCGCGGACAAAGAGGTCGATTCTTTCCTCGACAGGCATTTCCTGCATCGCCTTGTCCTTCGCGGCCTCGAAGGCCTCGTGAATGGTGTCGCCGTGCCCGTAGAAGTCCCCGAAGCGAGCGACGAAGCAAGGCTTGAGGGTAAGGTCGTCGTTGAGGATAGCGCCTTTGGCGTAGTCACCCCGGACGTGGTATATCAGCGTAGGCATGCCGTCAACGTCGTGGACCTTGTGGCCGTTGAAGCTGATAATATCGCCGTCGCCGGAGCCGGAGCCGGAGCCGTAGCCGGAGCCGTCGCCGGAGCCGGAGCCGTAGCCGTAGCCGTCGCCGGAGCCGTAGCCGTCGCCGGAGCCGGAGCCGTAGCCGGAGCCGTCGCCGGAGCCGTCGCCGTAGCCGGAGCCGTCGCCGTCGCCGTCGCCGGAGCCGTCGCCGTAGCCGGAGCCGTCGCCGTAGCCGGAGCCGGAGCCGGAGCCGTAGCAGTAGCCGTAGCCGGAGCCGGAGCCGTAGCCGGACTCCTTGCTCGGCGTGAGAAATCTTCTGATATCAAGCTCTAACGCTTCCATGACTTGATGCTTTCAATTGATTCGATAGCCTTGTCAGTGCACGGTATCAGCTCGATGCCTCCGGTAACGACCATTTCAGGAACTACGACTGTAAACTTGCACTGCGAGCGGCCGCTATCGGCGACGCCCTCCACTGCGAGCTGACTGAGAGAGGCGGCCCCGTCCCAGTACCACAGCCTGCGGACGTCCGCGAGCTTGGCAGTGTAGAACTCGCCGTTATTTTCCACTTCCTTTACCGTGCCGAAGAATACTCCGGCGTTCCTTGCGCGCATGATGCACTTTCGATTGATGTAATTTTCCATTTTGTGATATTTTAAAGGGTTTATTAAATGATGTCGTCCTTATGGGTGAAAGTTTTAACGATGTCCACTATCATTATGACTATCCAACTACAAGCTCCCACGAAGGTACCCCAGAAAAGCACCCATTCTTTACTGAAGATTAGCGTGGCCGCGATTACCAGCGTAAACCATACGATAAGTGCGATAAGCACTATCTTGTAAGTCCTTGAGCTCATAACTCGGCCTCCTGGATGAAGATAAGGTTGGCAATAGTGTCATCCACCTTGTGACGGAGGTCGTAGAGGGTATTGAGTGCGGCGTATGTCTCTATCCTCTTTTCCTCGTCGTTGAAATGTGCTTCCTTGTCAGCCTTTACGGCTTCGATTTTCTGCTCGATCGTCTTCTTGACGGTCTCGAGGCTCTGGATTGTTGCTGAGAATTTCATGATAAAGGGTTTTAAAAATATTTGTTTATCTTAGGTTTGGTGGGGAGGGCTGCCCCTCCCCTGGGTGATTTAGTTCATTCTCCTTTCAATGCAGTCCTCCGCCTGAATCTCCTCTCTCACACTCTTATAGGACTTGCCATTCAATTGGGAATATCTCTCCTCAAAGAAGAACTTGGACTCATCGGCGGGCTTCTCTGCAGTATAGCAATAAAACCATGTCCACTGATATTCAGACTTGCCGGATTTCCCTGCAATGTTGTTCATTCCGAAATACCAACCGAGGATGCAATCCTCAAATTGTCCAGAATAAGGGTTGTACCATTTATCGCTCCTTTTGGCATTGACCTCATAGCGGACATTGTTTTTCTCGCAAAAAGCCTTTAGTTCAGCAAATGTTTTCATGATGTTTTCGTATTTTGTTGTTGCAAAGATAGCAATACTTTTTGAAATAAAAAATATTTTTTCAATTATTTTAACATTTTTCACAGAATTTTTCAATAAAAAGCCCTATTCTTGTCTTGGCAAGATAAGCATATATTTATAAGTGCTATTTTTCACGTTTAGATTATTCCTAAAATCCCCGGCCGAGAGGTCCGGGATTTTTCGTAAAAAAAGCAGGGCCCGGAACGCATCACCGGCGTCCGGGTCCCGAAACGGTGCCTGACTTCAGGCCCGCTACCAGAGTCCCCACCACATGGCGAGGGAGACGAACAGCTGGACGGGTACGCCGCCGACGCATACGCGCAGGGCTTCCTCGACGCGGCCCTCGTCCTTGAAGTAACGGTGGAAGAAGTCCCACGAGAAGGCGGCCGCGATCACGACCACCATGCAGAACGACAGGCGCAGCGCTATCGCCGCGAAGGAGGCGAGCAGCGCCCCTGCGAGGATGGCGGGCCAGCCGGCGGCCATCCATCCGTAAATTTTCTTCAGTAAATTTCTCATAAAATCCATTATTTTGTCAAAATAGGCCGTATTTCGCGTTTTTCGCGGAAAGGCAAGGAAATTATCGCCTGCGGATAAAAGACGCGCATACGGCTTTATTATCGGGTGTTATCGAGGAATCAGAAACGGTACTGAATGCCCGCAGTGATTCCGAAGCCCGCATACATCCTCCTGCCGTCCCCGGTGAGCCCGTAGCCGAGCTGCGGCCCTGCCGTGATTCCGAGGGACCAGCGCGGAGCCGGTATCGTCCGCGTCTCCGTGTTGGTGATATATACCGTGTTCCTGAATACGTCTATACGGTCCAGGCTCGGACGATAGCCCGACACGACGGCCCTGTAGTCGTCGCCCTCGTAGGTCTTCGTCTCCAGGGGGACGGGGACGTAGAGGGTGTCGTGCTCTGCGACCGCATACGGGACGCGGATCGTATCGCCGGGCACTTCGACATACTTCGGCACCGGCTTTATCACGGTGGTGGTATCATACACCCATACCGTGTCGGAATGGTGTTCGACGGGAAGCTCGTCCCACTTCCTCTCCCAGGCCCTGGAAGCGACGACGTATCCGCAGAGATAGGCAGCCGCCCCTATGACGGCCGCCCAGAGGAAAAGACGCAAGCCCTTAGCCATAGTAGTGCCACATTACGCCCTGCGGGTGCGTCGGGCTGTCGTCGAGATGTATGTAGGCCTTGCCGACGCCGATGCGTGTGAAGCCTGCCTCCAGCGCGGCCTTGACGATCTTGTAACGGTTGGCCGAGTCGTTGCACCGTATATCCACCGCCCTTCCGAGGGTGTGTGCGCTCGTCCCGGCGCGGCCCTGCTTCTTCTCATGCTCTACGGAACGGTACGCGGAATTGAGGACAAGCGGAATGCCCGCCAGCTCGCGCACCTTGTCGAGACGGTCCATAGTCCCCTGCTCCATATCCTGCAGGGAGCAGGACGGGGAGCAGCGCTGGAACTCGGACTCCTTGAAATATTTTGCAGTAATCATATCTATGTCGTTTGCTTTATGTCGTCGAAGCTGACGCCGGTCTGCTCCTCGACCTTTACCTTCATGAACTTACGCAGCCACCTGAAAAGCGGGTGGTCGGAGATGACGGCGGCGTTCTCCAAGAAAGACCAGAACTCCACGCCACAGATTCCGCCCGTAAACCAATTGGCGAACTTCATCGGTTCGCCCCCTGCGGCCAGTATCCTTGCAAGCATTTCCGCCATGCAGATTCCAACGAGGATGAATACGATTTTGTAAATCGTCCTCCACGCCTTGACGCTTTCAAACGCGAAGCGTTCGCCCTTTCGGTGTGCGAGTATCGCGCTTTTAGCGCACCCCGTTACGAAATCCACTAATTCGAAAAACAACGCCGCGACAACGAGAGGTAACAGCCTTTCGCAGAACACGGACAAAGCACTTGCAATAAATCCGGCCATCATTTTGTTAGGGTATATGTTGTACTGTATCATGCTATGCGGAATTTGGTAATCGCCAATACAGGGCTTAACGTGTTCAAAGAGCGTTCGTATAAACCGCCAATCGCAAAGATGTCAACGTATGCGGTCGCATTTCGTAACGTGCTGGTCATGTACGAACCCATATACGGGCTATCCCATCTGGTAGCCGACATTGCTATCAATGCGGCTTCCCCGGCACTCGGCAACCACCATGCACCCGCGCCACAGCCCGGTACGTCCTCGATGCCGAAAGCATAGGCGGCTTCCGCACCCGGTACGCTGTAACCGGATTCGACAAGGGCTTTCGTGTTCTTCTTGCCGTTCATGTCGGCAATCAGACTTCCCGGCCGGTTGTCGGGATAAACTACCAACATCCTTTCGTTAACGAAATCCATGTACGTTCCGTTGTACTCGGACGGGGTAACGGTGTAATCGATGTTGCCGATAGTGTATGTAATCGTGCTACCGTCAGCCAATGCCGCGTCCCATGCGCTTTCCCTCACAGGGAACACTGTGTCGAAAACGGTTGAAGTCTGGTCGTATTTGACCGCAAGAGCCGCGTTGAGGATTCCCCTCGGCCTCGGAACGGTTGCCGTAGGCGATACCTTGACCGTAAGCACTCCGAACGGTACGATACCTTCCGGGAATGTGGTAAGCGTCGAGAAAGCATAAGTTCCCGACAACGGGCTACCGATGATGCAGTCAATCCCGTCGCGGTAATATACCCTTCCGACCTGCGTGAACCCGGCGGCGGTAAGTTCGGCGGCACTATAAGACCTTACCCCCGGAGTTGTCGCCCATGCACCCGGATTTTTCAGAGCATAGAAAGATTGGTCGGCGGCCCTGTATAGAAGAATGTCGCCTACGGCCAATGTCTCCTTCGCGTCGATGAAGTTCATCGAATCGACTACCACCTGCCCCGTCTCCCGTATCATCGAGACGGCGGAACGGGAAAGATACTGACTTGTTCGAAGGGCATTATAGATGTCCCCTCCTGCGCTCTTGGCGGCCGTGTACTGCGCCAAGGTATCGAAGATGTAATTGTAAGTCATTTATTCGTCCTCCTTAATTTCTTCGGGCCTTTCGGTCCATTCCACATGATATTTTTCTGTTAGATGCTCCTTGAAGGAATCCAACACCGCTTCCAGTTCCGCACGGTCGTCTCCCTTGTAGTCCGTCGAGAAGCCCCACGGCTCAACCTTGAAAGAGCCCTCGACGTCTTCCCCGTCCTTGCGGATAATCTGGAAGGCTACGTCGGTGAATTTGCCGTCGATGCACCCGACGACGCAGAACAGCTGGAACCCCTGCGGGGATTCCGAAGGAAACACTACCATATCCCGCGTAAGTGTTCCCGTGATGATGATGTCCTCGAACATAGCCTTATGGATTTATGATCTGTCCCGTGACGTGGAGGTCACCTATCACCGTGATACGTCCGGCATCGTCAATGACGATTCGGTTGCCTCCGAGATTCAGTTCCTTCCCCACGTTGAGGAAGTTGACGACGATAACCTCGCGCAAGATGTTGGCGTAAGCGCTCTCAAGGGCTTCCAGCCTTGCCGCAAGGGATTGCAAGGCCGACGCTTCCACCAGTTCCGAGCTGTTGCCCTCGGCCTTGTTGACGAAATTGTCGGTGGCGCCCTTCTGGGACATCACCTTGTCGGCTCCCGTTCCGGTGCCCTGCACGATGTCAGCCTTCGCCACGTAGTCGGCGACCGCATTAGTGATTGCCGTAGCGAGCGCCTCCGGCTGTATCGCCGAGTTGAGCTTTTCAAGCAGCGCGTCGGTGAGGTCGTTCGCGGAGAGTCCCTTTCCGTCCTCCTGTTCGACTTTCCAGTCCCGAATGTCCTGGACGATCTGGACGAGCACGTCCTGAAGGACCTGCCCCGTAATAGCCTGTGTGGTGTTGTTCTTTATCACGGCGGCTATATCCGCGATAAGGTTGTCATATCTGCTCATATCAGTGAATATATATTGTCTTTCCGTTAATCACCCAGCGCCAGCAGTCGAATGACTCGTCGAAGGACATGTCGAAGGAACCCGTCCCCTCGACGAAGTCGTAAGCCTCGGCGCAGAGCCCGTCCTTGCGCGCCTCCAGGGAGACGTTGCAGAAGACGCCCGCGCACTCGTCGGAGAAACGCTGGTTGAACGTCCTGAAGGTGTATTCCGAAGGGTAGAGGCCGAGGTCCGGCAGGGCGTCCAGTATGTTCGTGAGCGTCTCGATGCCATGCGACTGGATCTCCAGCTCGTTCCTCCTGTCGGCCGTCAGGCGGTCGACGTAGAAGAAGGTGAAGTCGTAGGTGATCATCCCCGACTCGGCCGCGCTGGAGTGCTCGTTCTGGAGCCACGCGAAGGCCGCGTACCTCGCCTCCGGCCACGCATTGAGCCGGAAGACATCGTTACGCACGATGCTTCCGACGTTCGGCTGGAGCGCCGCCGTCTTCTCGATTGCCCGTATGGTCTGCAAAAGATTCATATTAATGCTCTATTTTTCCGCGAGGCCCTCCGAGGAATATCCCGCAGGACGCCGCGCTGTAAAGGTTTGCCTTGATCCGGTTGCAGTCGCACTCGCAGAGTTCCGGGAAGCTGGCCCTGTTGTCAAGGAGATAGCCCTGGAGGTCCATTGCCATGCTGTCCGCCTTCGCGACGTAGTAGTCCTGCAGCCTGCACATGTCGAGGTGATCGGCCGCCGGCATGTTCTCGTCAGGCGTCTGGATGACGCCTGCGTTGGCGACCTTGAAATTGACGTGCTGCGCCACCTCAACGACAGCGCGGTAGGTTATGTAATACTGCGACTTCTCCAGCAGCGCCTTGTATGCCTCGTTGCCCGCCTGGCCTATGGTGCCGGCGTCGACGAGGGCCTTGAGCTTGTCAAGGAGCGCGTCCCCGACGATGCCCCGGTAATAGACGTTCTGCGCCTCCCTGATGGACGGCAGGATATACCGCCCCGCAAGGTTGTCGCTGATGCCTGACGTCTCGCGGACAAATCGCTCGTTCGTAAGTAGTATTTCTTTCATGTCACTGCACTTTTTGCTCGGTCTCCCCGGCCAGGGAGAACGGCGTGATACTGATGATGCCCGTCTGTCCGTACAGACGCTCGTAAGCCTCGATTATGGACTGCTGCGCAGGGCGCACCGTCGTCCTGTTGTACAGACGGAAGGCACCGTCGTAGTCGTCGTTGCTGAAGCCGTTGTTGTCGGTCGGGATTCCGAAGATTATCGGGGTGGCGCGGAAGGCGGTGAAGATGTGCTGGCGGCTCGAAAGCGCGAGCGCCTTGTACTTCTCCCCGAAGTCCTCCACCTTGAGCTCCCGGAGCGTCGGCTGCTTCTCCTTGTTGCTGTTCCACGAGAATATGATGCGGCCCGCGTTCTGGTGGCCGGAAAACTTCTCGTTGAACATGCGCTCTATCTCCTTCCTGATCTCGTCGGACGGCTTGCCGTCGTTGAAGTTGACGAGCAGGGAGCCGGAGAAGCCGTTGTTGATGCTGTTGAGGTGATAGTCGGAGATGCAGACCTCGCACAGGCAGTCCTTGACGGCCGCGCAGTAGTCCGGCAGCGGATACGTCTGCGTGTGGTCGTTCTTCACGAAAAGGATCGTGTTGTAGTTCCTTTCCCTTTCCTCGTCGGTCAGCGTCTGCCACCTCTCCGGCGATATATCCATGTATTTCGGATATTCCAGGACCTTAGCGAGCCCGCCCCTGTTCCATTTCTCGGAATAGTAGAACACGGTGTTCTCCTTGTTGGAGCGGAGGTACTGCATCGGCACGTGGTAGACCGCCACGACCTTGCCTGCCGCATTGCGGACCGCCTGCAGGGCGAAGCCGCCGAACAGCTCGCGGTCAAAGGCGAGGGTGCGTGCCTGCTCGCGGATCGTGGTCCCTTTCGGATTCATGACGCCGGCCCTGTAACCTGCATCGGGAAGGGGTGCTATCGTGATGTCGTCGCCGACGATGAAGTCGACGGTCCCCATGATCACGGACCGCAGCGTCGGGCTGTCCTTTGACAGGCCGAGAAGGAAATCGGGATAACGGTTGCGGTCTCCCCATTCCACCCAGTCCCGCGACGTCGTCTTCTCCCTCGGAGTGACGATGTGCGTCTCGACGTAGGGATCAATAGCCGCGAAGGATACCGGCAGCGCCTGCCTGTCGTTTTCATTCAGATTCGCCATATTGCTTTACTTGATAAGTTTCACCATACTGCACGACTTCCACCTCGTCCTCGCCGGTGACGCGGAGCAGTCCCGTGACGGTACCTTCCCCCACCAGCAGCTCGTATTCGTACTCTCCCTTGTGGACGTCCTCCGGCAAAGTCACCGTCAGGACCAGGAACGCGCCCTGCCTGCGTGACGAGCTCACCGGGATAGCCCTCCATTCGTCGACGTCGACGGTGCTCCAGACGCGGAAGTATCCGGTCTCCCCGGCATAGCCTCCATGCGGGACGAATATCGTCTGCTCCCCGGCGTTATTTCCATTCAGATAAATCATTATGAAGTCGTTTTATTATAAATATCAATTGCCGCCCGAACGTAAACGAGGAAGGCCGCGCCTCCTGATGAAGCACGGCCTCCGCGATATGCGAGGAAAGAAATCGGGTTAAGCGTCCACGATGTCGGACATGATAGTCGCGTCGACCTCCATAGGGAGCACGAGCGAGTTGTCCTGAAGGGTGACGGAGTAGCCGTTCCTGTCGGCGCGGGCGGTGCCGGTGAGGCCGTCGCCTGCGGATGCCTTGACAGGTGCGTCGTAGCCGAGATACCAGTAGGCGCCGTTCGCGTCCTTGACGATGACGGCGAGCTCGCCCTGTGCCAGGGCCACGAACTCGATGCGCTTGACGGTATCCATCTTGTTAGCCTGGATGACGAGGTCGGAGACCACGAACTTCGTGCCGTTCTCGTTGCTGATCGTGTAGTTGGACGACAGGCTGGCGGTGTTCCTCGGCAGCGCGTATTTCTTGAACTTGGCGCCGGATGCGAGGGTGATCGCGGTGATCTTGTCCGCCGTCGGGGTGACGCCGGTGACGTCAGCGTGATTCGCTATATAGACCTCGACAACGCCTCCCATTGAAGGAGAGCAGTCATTCGCGAGGCCGTTCAGAGTCTGTGAACATGAATTAGGCATAATCGTCGTTTTTTAAGCGTTTAAAGAGCACGGGCGGGTATGTATCCACCCGCGCTCGTTGGATTCGTTACAGAGTACCGCAGAGGGTGTTGTTAAGCCTGCTCCTTAGTCTTGAATACCTTGTCTGCGTCGGCGAGAGCCTCGGCTGCTGCCTGGATGCCCGCGAGGGCTGCGGCATTGGCGCCCATAGTGGAGACAGGGGCTGCGGCGAAGGTGCCGAGGACCACCATGTCCGGGAAGTAATAGGCGACGCCGGAGCACCACTTCAGCTTCAGCTGGAAGGCCTCCTTCATCTTGTCGTACTCGATGAGGATGCGCTCGTCGTCGTTCTCCATGTCGGTACCGTAGACGAGGTTGTTGGCGAAGGTACCCACGATGTCAAGAGAACCGGCAAGGCCCGGAGTCTTGATGACGCGGACGTCGGTGCCAGGGATGATGAACTCCTCCGGTGCGGCGTTCTGAGGGCCGGCATAGTGGAAGAAGTTGAGGGCGACGAGGTCCTGCAGGAAGGCGCGATAGATCGCCGGTCCCACGAAGATGACGCCACCGCGCTTGAGGACTTCCTCTGGAAGCGCCATGTAGACGGCGAGGATACCGTTATAGGCGGAGGTGCCGGAAGCGATTGCAACGTCGATGACATCGGAGTCAGCGCCGAACTGCTTGAGGAATCCGTCGAACCACTTGAGGTCGCTGTTGGTGGTGAGGGTGGTGTCACCCTGCCAGATGAGATTCTC
>Ga0326513_10002657_pt1 | contig 13143 bp, 7 predicted proteins | sample 2_2465_0518_D_FD_203654 | JGI IMG/M metagenome (GOLD analysis project Ga0326513, IMG submission 203654) | Bovine rumen microbial communities from UC Davis, California, United States - 2_2465_0518 | ecosystem: Host-associated > Mammals > Digestive system > Stomach > Rumen | place: USA: California...
ACTATAAAGGTAGGGAAAAGCCTTTCACTTTCAGCAACAAGTAATGCTTTAGCAACATATTCTTACAGTTGGTCAAGTAGCAATGACAAGATAGCTTCTGTTACAAGTGAAGGCAAAGTTTACGGTAATAGTGTGGGTACAGCAGTAATCACTGTAAAAACCACTAACGGCGTTACTGCTCAATGTACTGTAACAGTTGAGAAAAATTCTTCTGCACCGGCAGTTGATAAGGTAAAATTATCAGGAAAAACTTCCTCAAATATTTCAAAGAATGATTATTATAAATGGACCTCAGTTATTACTTCAAATTTAAGTGAAAATGCTGACGGTACACTTAACAGAGTTGAAAGTACATCAAATGGAGTGTTAGTTGAAAAATATTCAAGTGATGGCAAAACTCAAACTCCTACTGTTACAGTAAAAGACAGTAAAAATAAAATCTTGAAGAATAAAACCGATTATACAGTTACATATTCTAATGGTAGAAAGAATGTAGGCAGATATTCTGTAAAGGTTAAATTCAAAGGTAATTATAGTGGAGAAAAGACTTTCTATTATAATATTGCACCTAAGTCAACCTCTGTTAAGTCGGTAAAGGGCTTATCAAAAGCAATTCAGGTAAATCTAAATTTACAGAAAACTCAAACTACAGGTTATCAAATTCAGTACAGTACATTTAAGAATTTCAAAAATGCAAAAACCGTTACTGTAAAGAATACTGTTTCTGCTAAAAAGATAACTAAGTTAAAGGCTAAGAAAAAGTATTTTGTCAGAGTCCGTACCTATAAAACAACAAAATTCTCCGGCAAAAATTATAATATCTATTCTTCATGGTTATCAGCAAAATCAGTTGTAACAAAGTAGTGTAAAACAGAATTCTACTATTCATATTAATTCCTTAAAGATAATCCTCATCATTATATGGTGGGGATTATTGCTTTTAATTTTAATTATTAATAAAAAATACTTGCTAATGAAAGAATTTTATAAATTGAAAATATTCAATTTTTCATCTAAATTTACAATTATTTTAGCTGAAATTTCGGATTTGAAATGTGAAAAAATACAACAAAATAATTTCAAAACGTGTAAAAAAAGAGGCTTTTAAAGTGTGAAAAATAATGCAATAAAAAAAGTCCTTTTTTACAACTTTTGAATTCGTTGAAAAGCCAGATATTATCTAGGCTACTGCCCTGTAAAATTTTAAAAAAGTTACCCAACTAAGACTAAATCGTCTTTTTGCCTTTTGTTATTTTATGTTTTTTTGTTGTTAATACATATATTTTTTATGTACCAAAAAGTCGATTTTGTCTTAGTATAATTTAACGATTTAGTTTTTATAATTGACTTTTTAGATTGCTGATCTTGTTATATTTCAGAAAAATTTTTTACTTTATAAAAACTAAATCCAACTGATTTATAATGAATTTTATTGTTAATAATATTAAGATTATTTTCAGACCTTTGCAAGAAATATTTAAGAAAATTATTTTTTGAGTAGTAAATAAAATGTTTAATTAAAATATCGATTGACAGTAAGCGATGAATATTTTTTCTTAAGAAATCTTGCATAAACTATAAAATTCATATTATAAAATTAGATGGCAATAATTATTTAAAATCATAATTCTAAATGTCATAATACAAAAATTTATTCCAATTCATTTGCATAAATAGGGAAGTCCTCTGTTTTAATCTATTTTTATGTTCATTAAAATTAGTTTCAAATCAGATAAATAATGTGAAAAAAATATAATATTGATGGTAAAAAATCATAAAAAGTGATACACATGTGTATCACATTTTAACACTCAGTATCGTTTTGTGATACACATGTGTATCACTTTTGTCATCTAATTTCACATTTAGTAAATAATAAACATATATAATTGCCACATTTTTTATTTATCCTTAAATACTTTGAGAAATTTTATTACCGTTAGTATTGTAGAAAGACAATCAAAATTATTACACCTACAATTTTCTTCCGATTTTTAACAGATTATTTACAATAGATAAAATGATATACCTGTAATATGCTCTAAAATCCTCTGTATTCGATTTTATGCTTAATTAATATACATTAATGTATTCTATATAAAAACCTTTTATAACTAAAATATAAGCAAATAAAGGGCATATCAGTTGAAATAATAGAACTAATGTTCGAAATTTGTATTTATTTTAAATTTTATAGTTTAAAATAACACTTGACAAAACATTTTTTAGTGGTATTATATAATGATTTTTAAATTTTCTTTAGGAGGTATGTGTATGTACCATTTCAAGTATGTACCAAGAATTAGGTATTTAAATTTGAAGAAACAGATTATTGAATTAATCAAAGAGGTACAGAACCAAGTCAGAGATAAGTTTACATTTCAATTTGAATTTGTTGGTAGTACAAAAAGAAATATGATAACAGAAGATGTAATGTTTAATAAAGGATTTGATTTTGATGTTAATTTGACAGTTAATGACGATGATGAAAATTATACACCAAAGGAAATTAGAACAATATTAAGAATAGCTATAACCAATGTATCACGAAAATATGGTTATAACAGATGCGAGGATTCTACAAGAGTTATTACGATAGTGAAGAACAGTACTTGGAATTTTTCTATAAATCATAGTTGTGATTTTGCAATTGTCTATGGAAATCAGTACATTAGATTTGATAAGAAGAAAAATGTGTATGTATGGGCTCAGCAACCTAAAGACTTTATCAACCTTGACAAGAAAGCGAAAGAGTTGAGAAAAGATTTTGGAAAATGGAAAGTTGTTAAAGAGAAGTATTTGAAAAAGAAGAATGAAAATAAGGACCCTAATAAGCATTCTCGTTCACTCTATGCCGAAACTATTAACGAAGTGTATGATAAGTATTATCATTGATTAAGCGATTATCTTATACTGATAGCCAAAAACACAATTATCAAAGCCTATGATTTCTTTCCGATTTCATAGGCTTTATTTTTGCTAAATTGTTATTATGTTTGAATAAAACTAAATAGTGTTTATTAGTGATTTTTACCAATAATTTATTGAAAAATCCATATTGTATGTTGCATAATTTAATTAAATATGATACTATTAGTGTAGAAATATTGTGCAAAATGCTATATAATTTGAAGATTTAAAAATAATTATCAAAGTTATTTAAAAAGTCCCATTTATGGGGCAGTTGATTTTGTATAATGATAATGTAGTTAGGTAATTGCTTTTGCAGTTATTAAGAAGAAAATGGTTGTTATTAAAATAGAGGTTAGTTATGGAAAAAGCCACAAGTGTGAATAGCATTGCTGAAGAGAAATTTGTAGAAATATTTTGTGATACATTTGGTCCGGATAAAGCAAATAATTTATATGTTCAATATCCATTTGTTGATATATACGGTGGACATAGATATATTGATTTTGCCTTAGAAAATGAAGATTCAAAGATTGCCATAGAGATTGATGGTGAAACATATCACAATCCAAAGAAAGTTTCTGATAATAAATACTTTGATGACTTATTAAAGCAGAACAGTATGGTATATCAAGATTGGAAAGTTTATCGTTGGGCATATAATCAGTTGGTTTCACAACCTGAAAAAGTTAAAGATGAATTGGTAACTTTTTTAGGAGAAACACCTTTTTTCAAAACCTTTCAAGAATATCTACCAAATCAACAAGGAAAAATATTTGAGTTAAGAGAGTATCAAAAAGAGGCTTTAGACAATCTTAAAAAGATGAGAGAAAATGGTGAAACCATTGCACTTCTTTATCATGCAACCGGTGTTGGTAAGACAGTTACTGCTGCGTCGGATGCAAAAGAAGTTGGTGGCAGAACACTATTCCTTGTTAATGCACTAAAACTTGCAGACCAAGCAGAAAACACCTTTGCAAAAATTTGGAAAGAAGCTACACTGGGTAAATATACAGGTAGTGAAAAAACAACTGATACTAAAGTTATTTTTGCAACTGTACAGAGTATTTCCAAAAACCTACTTGAATTTCAACCAAATTCATTTGATTATATTATTGTTGATGAATGTCACCACGCAGCAGCAAAAACCTACAAGAAAATTTTTAGCTATTTTAAGGCAAAATTTATATTAGGCTTAACTGCAACACCTGAACGCTCTGATGGTGAAGATATGCTAAATCTATTCCAAAATGTTGCACATAAAATGGATTTAGAAACAGCAGTAAAAAAAGAAATATTAGTTCCAATAAGATGTATCAGAATTAAAACTGATATTGACTTAACAAGTGTAAGAATTAACGGTATTAAATATAATTCGCAAGATTTGGAATCTAAACTTTTTGTACCTGAAAGAAATAAAATTATAGCCGATACATATGTGAATTTTGTAAATGGTAAAAAGGCAGTTATCTTCTGTGCTAGTATTAATCATGCTACTGAAATAGCAAAACTATTATTAGAACAAGGTGTAAATGCTGAATCTGTTTCAGGTAGAGATAAACCAAAAGTAAGAAATAAAGTACTTAATGATTATGAAAACGGTAATATAAATGTACTATGTGCTTGTGACCTTCTAAATGAAGGTTGGGATAGTCCAAAGACAGAAGTTTTGTTTATGGCTAGACCTACTATGTCAAAGACTGTTTATATGCAACAACTTGGAAGAGGTACAAGAAAATGTAAAGGTAAAAAAGATTTATTAGTGTTTGATTTCGTTGACAATGCTAATATGTTTAATCAACCTTATTCATTACACAGACTTCTCAATATCAAGGAATATCATCCATTGGAGTATGTACTTGCACCTGATTATAAAAAGAAACTTGATAAAGATTTGTTGAGAAAAGGTGAAAAACCAACAGAGTTTATTGATTTACCTTTAAATATTTATGATTATGAAACGGTAGATTTATTTAATTGGCAAGATGAAGTCAAAACAATGTTATCACAAAAAGAATTTGTCAGAAGGGTTGATGTACAGTCCGAAACCGTTGATAGATATGTTAGAAACGGTGATATAAAGCCTGACTTGTCTATTCCGATTAGTGAGAATAAAACCTTTAATTACTATAAAGATGATACAATAATTATGTATGCTAAAAAGTATGGTTGGGATTTAATAACTCCAACTAATATAAAAGAAAAGTTTATGAAATTTGTTGAAAAAATGGATATGAGTTTTTCTTATAAACCTGTGTTGCTAAAAGCTGTATTTGACCATATGGACGAAGATGGTAAGATAAGGATTGTAGATATAGTTAATTACTTTATTGATTTTTATGAGGAAAGAAAGGAAAATGGTTTAATCGCAGAGAAACCAAATAGTATCTATCAAAAAGGTGGATATACCGAAAAGGATGTTGAAAGAAATATTTTCAGTAATCCTTTTAAGCGTTTTGCAGATATGAGATTTCTTGAACATTCTAAAAATATTGAGTATATCCAAATTAATTCTAATGTGTTTAGAAAACTCTCCGGTACTGATATAGCACATATCTTGCAGGTGTGTGATGAAAAGTTAGATATGTACTATAAAAGAATCACTAAGTAAAATATTATAATAATTAATAGAAACTACTTCAAAAGTTTTAAATTCTTTTGGAGTGGTTTTTCTTTTGTGATAATATATTTGATTTGTTAACAAAAATACTTTACTGAATTTTTTACATAACCATAATAGCGAAAAGTTTGAAGTTATTACTCCTGATTATATTTATGATTATTTTGAACCTTTATTTAAAGCAGAAGTATATACAAGTCAGATTCATCAAATATGGAAGTCAACAACAGTAGCTTTGTCAAAGCTAAAAGATAACCAAGATATTGAAAGAAAAATTATTAAAATTATTTCTTTGATTAATATTCTTGATAGAATGGATTTGTTGTCACCTAGTACAAGTGTTGTTATGAATATTTTAGAGAATAATTATTCTTCTAAAAATTTGACAACTGCTCTAACAGATTTGACTGAATAAGGAATTATACGAAAGTTAGATAATCAAAATTCCTTGAGAATAGCAGAACATACAGATGTTAATATTGATGAATTAATAAAGGACAAAATATTTCAGAGAAAAACATTATTTAATCTGGAAGATACTTTGAAAAGTGTTGTAGGCAATAGAGCTATTTATCCTAATGCTTATAACGATGATAATTGTATTACAAGGTACTTTGATTTTAATTTTATAGATGAAAAGAAGTTTTTAGATAGCTATAACTTTAAAGAAAAATTAAATAATACAAAAGCTGATGGTATAGTTTATGGAGTTATCACAACTAATGAAAATTATAAAAAAGTTGTTGATGCACTTAAAGTGTTTAAAATTGAAAGAGTTATATTTATCGTTTCAAAAAGTGATATTAATATCAATGACCTTTGTATAAAATACGACGCAATTAAAAATATTGTAGATACAAATGATGATGAAATTTTAAAACTTGAATTATCTTACACATTAAATGATATTAAAGAAAGTATTGGTAATTATATTGATTCTTTCTTGCGACCTGAGTTAAATCTATCTTCTTATTTTTATATGGGAAAGATTAAGAGGGTTAAAAGACATTCCGGTATTTCAAAACTGGTTTCACAGATTTGTAATGATGTATTTTATAACTGTCCTATTATTAATAATGAGGTTATTAATAAAAATATTGTTTCAACTCAAGCAATTAATAGCAGAAACAAAGTTATCAAACAGTTGCTTTTAGGCAATACTCAGCATAATTTGGGACTTAACGGTTCCGGACAGGATGTAAGTTTTATGAGAAGTACACTTGTAGTTAAAGGACTTCTTGTAAACGGTGATGATGAATGTAAGCTGAATTTGGAAAATATCCAAGATGAAAAGTTACAAGCAGTTTTAACAATAATAAAGAATTTTGTACTTTCAACATCAGAAAAAGGTAAGACAAGTTTTAGTGAATTATATGATATTTTACAAAACCCTAATAATCATATAGGTATGCGTTCAGGTGTAATTCCAATTTATCTTGCAGTTGTCTTGCAAAAGTATAAAAAGTGTTTAGTCATTTATAAAGGCAAAAATGAAATAGATATTTCAGCAGAACTGTTAAGTGCTATAAATGATAAGCCACAGGATTTTCAGTTGTATTTGGAAGAATGGAACAATACTAAAGAAAAGTTTATTGAAGACTTAGAAGTACTGTTTAATGATTTTATCAGAACTGAAGAAAAAGAAAAAAAATAATTTTGCTTATATCGTTCATGCAATGCAAAGATGGTATTTGCAGTTACCTAAATATGTAAAAGAAATCAGCAAGGTATATTCCGGTAGTAATGAACGCAAAAAAGTAAATAAAAAGTTTATTAAATATTTGAATTCACTAAAAACTCCGGAAGTGAATTCAAGAGAATTATTGTTTAACAAAATACCAAAGATTTTCAACATTGATGACGATTATGAAGAATTATTTAAGACTATAAAAAAGACAAAAATGTTTTATGATAGTGTAAAACATAATTTAATTATATCATTGTCAAATGATATTAAAGTCTTGTTTGCTGATGACAAAAATGTTGAAGGAATGTCTTTGTTTACATTAGTTAAAGATTGGACAGACTCATTATCCGATGAAGTTGAAAAGCATATGTTTAACAATGGCGAAAATGCACTGTTGTCGGTTTGTTATTCAATTACTCCTGATGAAAATGAGTTTATTCAACAGTTGTGCAAAAATGCAACCGGATTGAGAATTGACGATTGGGCAGATATTACTATTGATGCATTTCTACAAACTATGAATAGTTTTGTAGCTACTGTTAACGAATATAATAATAATTTATCTAACGGTGATTCTAATATTTCTGTTGGTAGTTATAAGATTAGCATAGTAGACGATGACGGTAATGAACATTACAAAACATTTGACAAAACAGAATTATCTGCTAATGCAAATTTAATGTTTAATGACCTAGAATCAATTATCAATGAAGAGTACGGAGACTCCTTGACAGCTAATGAAAAAAGACAAGTATTGTTTGAACTAATACAGAACAGTTTTAATTAAGGTGATTTAATGTATTATTTTGATAATGCGGCTACCACTTTTCCTAAACCGGAAGAAGTATATGCTAAAATGGATAATTTCTATAGAAATTATGGAGTGAATGTTGGTAGAGGACAATTTAAAGAAGCATCAACAGCTAATAAACTTTTGGAAGATACCAGAAAAATGATGCTTGATTTGGTTTGTGCAAATAGTAGTTATGACTGTGTTTTTACATCTTCGGCTACAGAAGCAATGAATATTATTTTGCAAGGAATTCAGTGGTCAAAAGATATGAATGTGTACATAACTCCTTTTGAACACAATGCTATATTAAGAACTTTGCATTATTTGAAAAATAAATATGAAATCAATATTATTACTTTATATCCTGATAAAGAAACTTTAGAATATGATTTTGATAATATTAGAAATCAGTTTGAAAAGTTTAAGCCAAATGTAGTTGTAATGACTCATGCATCAAATTCTTTCGGAAATATAAATCCTATTGAAAGAATTTTTCAATTAGCAAAAAGTTATGATGCACTGACAGTTTGTGATATGGCACAGACAATGGGACTATTAGATTTTAATATTGTATCAAGTAAAGCAGACTATGTTGTATTTGCGGGCCATAAGACACTTTATGGTCCGCTTGGTATAGGTGGATATATCACCAACAAAGGTTTAAGTTTGTCTCCACTTATATATGGAGGGACAGGACTTGAGTCTCAAAACTTAAATATGCCGGAAGTTATGCCAACAAAATATGAAGCAGGTAGTCACAACATTCAAGCAGTTTCAGGACTTTATGCATCGCTTTTATGGATACAAAAAATAGGTGTTTCCAATATAAGAAAAAAAGAAAAGGAAACAACTGAAAAGTTATTATCAATTTTAAATAACTATACTAATATTGAAATTGTTAGAGGTAACAACGAAGATAACAACATAGGAGTAGTATCTTGTTTGTTTGATGGTTACAGTAGTGATAGTATAGGTCAAGTCCTGTCTGATAATGATATAGCAGTCAGAACAGGATTACATTGTGCTCCTAATTCACATAAATTTATGGATACATTCCCGGCAGGTACTGTTAGATTTAGCATTAGTTATTTTACAACTGATGAAGATTTGTCAGCACTTGATGATGTACTTGAATATATAGAAATTAATTCATAAGAGGTATTGTATGTCATTTAAAGATTTATCTATCAAGAAAATGTATCGCACAAAAAAGTGTAATATTGTAAATGAGTTTTTTATCCCGGTTTTGGATAATGCTATAAGCTATAAAAGAGCTGCAGGGTTCTTTTCTTCAGAAGGTTTATATCAACTGGCTGAAGGAATAATAGGCTTAGTAAATAATACCGGTCGTATTCAACTTATTGTTTCTCCAAGACTTACAAAGGAAGATATTGAAGCTATAAATGACGGTTATAGTAGGAGAAAAATAATAGAAAATAGACTTATCAATGATTTTAAAGAACCTACCGGTAGAAGAAATGAAAACCACCTTAACCTTTTAGCTAATTTAATTGCAGATAGTTATTTGGATATAAAAGTTGCCTTTATGAAAGAAGATGAATTGTATCATGAGAAAATAGGCATTGTTCAGGATTTGTATGGTAATAAATTAGCTTTTAATGGTTCTATAAACGAAACATACAATGCTCTTTGTAAGAACTTTGAATCATTTGATGTATTTGACAACTGGAGTAATGAAGAAAATATCGAGAGAACAGAAATATTGGAAAAATCTTTCGATGATTTGTGGGATGATAAGGATGATTGTGTTGATATAATTCCTTTTCCTAGGATACTTTATGATAAAATTGCTGAATACAAAAAATATCCAACAGATAAAGTTATAGAAATAGAAAATACATATAAGAAAGAAGAAAAAGACAGTACTTTCTTTGTTGCACCGGAAAATGTGAATTTTTATGATTATCAAGAAGAAGCCGTTGCTAATTGGATGGATAATGGTTCAGTTGGTATTTTTGATATGGCTACAGGTTCAGGCAAAACATATACTGCACTATATTGCTTAAGTGAGTTATCGGCAAAACTTGAGAATAGATTAGCAGTTGTAATTGTTGCACCCTATCAGCATTTGGTTGAACAATGGGTAGAAGATATAAATAATTTTGGAGTATATCCTATTGTGGCATATTCAGCCTATAAGGATTGGAACAGTAAATTGAAAAATGCAGTAATCGGATATAATCTGAAGGTTAGAAGAAACTTTTGCGTAATAACAACTAACAGCACTTTTTGTTCTGATAAATTTCAAAATACAATCAGTAGAGTAAAAAGAAATTTATGTTTAGTTGCCGATGAAGCACATAACCTTGGTGCCGAGAAAATTTCAAGTAAGTTGTTGCAAAATGCTAAGTATCGTTTAGCACTTTCTGCAACTATTGAAAGATATAGGGACGAGGCCGGTACAAAACGACTTAAAGATTATTTTGGTAAGGTGTGTCAATCTTTTACACTGAAAGATGCTATAAAAAGAGGATTTTTGTCAAAGTATTATTACTATCCTATTGTGGTGAACTTGACTGAAGATGAATTAGAAAAGTATGGAGATCTTTCTGAGAAAATCAGTAATATATGCAAGAATAACAGTGAAGAAGACTTGAAAGACAATAAAGCCTTGGAAGTTTTGATGATAAAAAGAGCTAGAATAGTAGCAGGCGCAAAGAATAAAGTTAACGCATTAATGGATGCTATTGAAAAGTATAAAAACGATAATCACATCTTAGTTTATTGTGGTGCTACAAAGTATGATAATGAAGATATTAGTGATGATAGTGAAGTAAAGCAGATAACTAAAGTTACAAAATTACTTTATGATAATTTTGGCTTTAAGGTTAGAAAATTTACTTCGGAAGAGAATAAACAGGAAAGACAGAAGATTAAAGAGATGTTTGTAGATGGAGATGATTTGCAAATAATCACAGCTATTAAATGCCTTGATGAAGGTGTTAATATTCCTTCCATCAAAACTGCATTTATTATGGCATCAAGTACAAATCCAAAGGAATATATTCAAAGACGAGGAAGAGTATTAAGAAAATCTCCTGATAAGGAATATTCGGAAATATACGATTTTATTACCTTGCCTAAGGCTATGGGAGAAGATTGCTTTGCAATAAAAAACTATGAAATATCATTGGTAAAGAAAGAAGTAGAAAGAATGATGGATTTTGCCGAAACAGCAGAAAATCCTATTGTTGCCGATAACTTAAAGGACGAACTTTACAGTGATTACGGAATTTATAATGAGGGTGAAACTTATGGCTATTGATGAAAAAAAGTTAACTAGAATGAAGAACAGAATATATGTTTTGGAAAGAAAAAATGCAATGTCAAAGGTATATTCTAATGCCGATATGAAATCAAAGATTAAAAATATTATCAAAGAAGAGGAAAGAAAAAACTATTAAGGTGATATTATGATTATTAAGTCTATTAAGTTCGAAAATTTCAGACCTTTTTATGGTATACAAAAAATGGATTTTACTTGTGAAGATGATAAGAATGTTGTGGTGGTTCTTGCTCAAAATGCTTGCGGTAAAACAACTTTGATTTTGTCATTTATATGGTGTCTTTACGGCAGAAGTAAATTTGAAAATAAAGATGAAATCCTTAATCGTCATGTTGAAAGAAATATGCAATCCGGTGACACAAAAAAAGCATCAGTGGAAGTGATGCTGGTTCATGACGGTAAAACTATCATAGTCAAAAGGACAAATTCATACCAAAAAGGTTTTTACGGTAACATAAAATTAAACAGTGAAAATTTTAGTGTTACAAGTATTGATGAATCGGGCGAAGTAAGAGAATGTGGCAAGACTCATAATGAAATGCAGAATTATATCAATGCGATTTTACCGGAAGATTTATCAAGTTATTTCTTCTTTGAAGGAGAAAAAAATAACTCTATTGAAAATAAGGATATTAGCAATTCGGTAAAGAAATTGTTAGGACTTGATGCTTATACCAATATGATGTCACATTTATATGGTGACACTACAACCAGAGCAGCAAAAGACAGTGTTATGGGTTATTATGAGAGTAGGATAAATCAATCTGCCTCAAATAATGTGCAAGGTTTGTACAATAGTATTCAAGCAGAACAAGAAAAACAGACTAAGTTGTCTAAACAGTTGGAAGAAGAAAATAGTTCTTTAGCTGAATATGATGCCAAGATAGAAAAAATTAATCAGCAACTTCGTGATGCTGCTCCTACAAAAGAAATTCAAAAAGATAGAGATCGTTTAGCTTCCTCTATTGAAAAAAACAAAAATAGAATTAACAATTTGCAGAAACAGATTTTTAGAGATTTTTCAGCAGGTTCCTTTGATTTGTTTTTAACTCCTTTACTTCCAAAATTAAGTGACAGACTTGATGAAATGGAAATATCCGATAAGGGCATTACAGGTATTGATATTCATGCTATAAGGCAACTTTTACAAAGAGGATATTGTTTGTGTGGAAACGATTTGCACAAAGGTACACCGGCTTGTAAAAATGTTGAAAAGTATATTGATCTTGTACCACCAAACAGTGTGGGTACATTGGTAAAAGGGATGAATGATAAAATACAAAGCACAAAATTACGTGGCGAGCAGTACTATCAATCATTTAACTACGCTATGAAAGATTTGTCACAATGTCATGAGGATATTGAAGAAGATCAAAGAAAAGAAGATGCTTGTATTGAAAGATTAAAAAATATGCCGGACTCTAACATAGGAGAACTTGAAAATAGTTCGTCTATTTATAAAAGAAGAAAGAGTGAATGTGAAAATAATATCAATTCCCTTAATAGAGAAATTGGTTCTCTTGTTCAACATCTTGAAACTTTGAATAACAATCTAAATATGCAAAAAAGCAAAACAGATGCATCTGATAAAAACCAACTATATTATGAATATGCTGAAGAAATTTATAAATGGGTAAAGGAAGACTACAAGAAAAAGGAAAAGCTATTGTTAGTTGAATTACAGGAGAAATTCCAAAAGTTATTTAATAATATCTATGTTGGCGATAGAGAAGCAAAGATTGATGAAAGATATCAACTTCATGTATATGCAGATGGTGACGAAATGTCTTTAACAGGTGGCTTACATATTATAAAGTACTTCTCAT
>Ga0326513_10002658_pt1 | contig 13142 bp, 11 predicted proteins | sample 2_2465_0518_D_FD_203654 | JGI IMG/M metagenome (GOLD analysis project Ga0326513, IMG submission 203654) | Bovine rumen microbial communities from UC Davis, California, United States - 2_2465_0518 | ecosystem: Host-associated > Mammals > Digestive system > Stomach > Rumen | place: USA...
ACTACGACAAGGTCGTCGCTTCCTGTGCGGCGGAAAAGGCGGAAGAGGACAAACGTTATGAAGCGGAGCTCTCCGAACTGAAGCGCGAACATGAAGCGGAGCTTGCGAAGCTGAAGGATCCGGGCGAAATCAAGGACGAAAAATACGTCTATAAAAACCGTCAGTTTGATGCGAAGCTCAAGCACGACGCTACCCTTCAGGAGATCAAGGATCGGAGACATGACGCCTTTGCCTATCGCTATCACCTGATCGACCTGCTCCGGCTCTCGCATTTCACCCGCGGGGAGAAACGGAAGCAGAACTGGGAAAACTACAAATATACCTTTAACGTGAAGCAGTTTTTCCTGACCAACGGTCTGTATATCGTGATCGTCTGCGTCTTTATCCTGCTTTGCATCCTGGCTCCTGTGATCAAGCATACCCAACTGCTGACGATGAACAATATCCTGAACATCCTGCAGGCGGCATCCCCGCGCATGTTCCTGGCACTGGGTGTCGGCGGCCTGATCCTCCTGGCCGGTACAGACCTCTCTGTGGGGCGTATGGTGGGCACCAGCATGGTGCTTGCGACGATGATCATGCACAAGGGCATCAACACGGGTGCGCTTTTCGGGCACATCTATGATTTTACGAGTATTCCCGTTCTGGCCCGCGTGTTCCTCGCGCTGCTGGTCTGCTGCATCGTCACGACAACCTTCACCTGCATTGCCGGCTTCTTCACGGCTAGGTTTAAGATTCATCCCTTTATCTCCACCATGGCAAACATGCTGATCATGTTCGGTCTTATGACCTTTGCGACCAAGGGTGTTTCCTTCGGTGCGATCGAAATCTCCATTCCGAAGATGATCATCCCGAAGATCGGCAGGTTCCCGACGATCATTCTGTGGGCTGTGGCGGCGGTCGCCATCATGTATTTTGTCTGGAACAAGACGACACTGGGCAAGAACATGTACGCCGTCGGCGGCAACCCGGAGGCAGCGTCCGTTTCAGGTATCAACGTGTTCAAGGTTACTCTGACTGCCTTCGCCATTGCCGGTGTTCTCTACGGCTTCGGCGCGTGGCTTGAGTGCATCCGCATGGTGGGCTCCGGTTCAGCCTCCTACGGCCAGGGCTGGGAGACCGACGCCATCGCGGCCTGCGTGGTCGGCGGAATCTCCTTCAGCGGCGGCATCGGCAAGATCCAGGGCATTGTCGTCGGTGTCCTGATCTTCACGGCGCTGACCTATTCCCTCACCGTTCTCGGTGTGGATACCAACCTGCAGTTTGTCTTCTCCGGACTGATCATCCTCGCTGCTGTCACCATCGACTGCCTGAAGTACGTCCAGAAGAAGTAAGCGAACAAAGACCCTCTGCTTGAAATACATTCCGGGGCGCTGCCAGACGGAGGCGCCCCGGTGTTATCGTGAGGAAGAGAATCGTGGATACAGCGACGGAAATGTCTGATCAGATCGTCGAATGGGCGAAAGAACTCCAGAGTCTGGCACAGGCAGGGCTGTTTTACAGAGTGTACTCGAAAGCAAATTGAGATGTGCTTCCGGGCACACGCGGATGAACACTGGAAGACACAGTTTGATTGATTGTTTCTGAGGAATAGGGTAAGACCTCCGGCAAAGCCGGAGGTCTTACCTTCTACTCTATCCAAGCTAACTCTTTAGACAGCCATTTTTTATTTCTGTTTTTCCGCCCTGATCAGGGCATCCAGGATCTGCTTCTGCACCGGCAGCCTCTCCCAGCGCTTGTAAAGTCCTGCAAATTCTCCGACAAGTGCTCGGGCATCTGATTCGGACAGCCTCGGGATCAGGCCAAGAGTCAGGCTCTGGACCGCAATCAACATCCAGAAGGAGCTCTTCGGGTCCGGATACTTTTTTGGTGCCCGATAAATCAGGGACAGAACTTCCCGGATTTCCGCACTTTCCGGTTTCTCTTCCCCGAACGCCTCCAGCCATTCCTTCAGATTAGCGGCAAAGCGGTCATGGCAGGGATCATCCGAGGGTCTTTTCCCGATCCCAAAGATGCCTTCGCCGGGTTTGCGGTTTTTTTCGACCTGTATCGCATCTTTCAGATATCCGTCGTACAGTGCCTGCAAACTGTCGATCCTCATGGTATGTTTTCCTCCGTTTCTTCGACAGCTTCTTTACAGTCCCCGTCATTGGCCGGAAGCCGTGCAGCTTCCAGATCACGATGCCAGGTTTTCCATGTATACACGCCAAAGGCAATCGCCGCCGCAGTAAATACAATCGCCACCAGCCAGCCGACCCAGACGGGAACCGGGGAGCTGCCATTTCTCACGCCTTTCAGTACCGACCATGCCAGATAGATGATGTACAGGCTGATAACGGCACGCAGTGTCGCTGCCGTTCCGGCACGGGCCCGTTTCTGAACGTCGTATTCAAACTGCTGCTCTCTCATGCGTTCAGAACCGGGAAGAGCTCTTTCATCGCGGGATAAATCCGGCGGAACTTCTGATACTGGGCCTCATAGCGGGCGCTGATCTCGGGATCCGGCTTTACCGTCGCCGTCACATGGACCAGCTTCTCGGCCGCTTCTTTTACGGAACTGAATTCACCGCAGGCGACCGCCGCCAGCATCGCGCCGCCGTAGCCGGGGCCTTCTTCGGACTCGATCTGCTCCAGCTCGAGATTGCAGACGTTGGCCATAATGTTTCTCCAGAGCGGGCTCTTCGCGCCGCCGCCGCAGATCCGGCTCTTGCGCAGGTCCAGACCGAGGGACCGCGCCACCTCCAGCGAGTCGCGGATGGCAAAGGCGACCCCCTCCAGCACCGCCTGCATCATATCCGAGCGCGTGGAATCCATACTGAGCCCGGTGAAGGTGCCGCGGGCGTTGACATCGTTGATGGGGGAGCGCTCGCCCATCAGGTAGGGCAGGAAGAAGACCCGGTTGCAGCCCAGCTTTTCTTCCGTGATGTCCTTCTGCTCGGCGGCGTAGTCCGCCGTCTTCAGAATCTCTTCACAGAACCACTTGTTGCAGGAGGCCGCCGAGAGCATGCAGCCCATCAGGTGATAGCCGCCGTCGGCATGGGCGAAGGAGTGCAGGGCGTTGTTCGGATCGACGCCGAACTTCTCCGACGAGATGAAGATGGTCCCCGAGGTGCCCAGGCTGATGTTGCAGCCGCCCTCTCCGACGACACCGGTTCCCACCGCCGCCGCGGCGTTGTCCCCGGCGCCGGCGACCACTTTCACCGTCTCCGGCAGGCCGAGTTCTGACGCGACCGCCGGTTTCAGCGTCCCGACACAGTCATAGCTTTCAAACAGCTGCGGCATCCAACTCTCTTCCACGCCGCAGATCTCCAGCATCTCCCTGGACCAGCGCTTGTGCTCAACATCCAGAAGCAGCATGCCGGAGGCGTCGGAATAGTCGCAGGAATGCACGCCCGTGAGGCAGTAATTGACATAGTCCTTCGGCAGCATGATCTTCCGGATCCGGGCAAAATTCTCCGGCTCATGCTTCTTCATCCAGAGGAGCTTCGGGGCGGTAAATCCGGCAAAGGCGATGTTCGCCGTGAGCTCGGAGAGCTTTTTCTTCCCGATCTCCGTGTTGAGCCAGGCGGTCTCTTCCTCCGTGCGCCCGTCGTTCCAGAGGATGGCGGGGCGGATGACCCGGTCCTCCGCATCCAGCGCGACAAGGCCGTGCATCTGACCGCCGCAGCCGATCCCGGCAACCTGGCTTCTGTCAATGTCCGCCGTCAGTTCCCGGATTCCGGCAAAGGACTCCCGGATCCAGTCCTGGGGGTCCTGTTCGGACCAGCCGGGCTGCGGGAAGCGCAGCGGATATTCACGGGAAACCACATTCCGGATTTTCCCTGCACCGTCCATCAGCAGAAGCTTGACCGCTGAAGTTCCAAGATCTACCCCGATATAATACATAGTTTCATCCTTTCTGAGAAAATACCGGCGCATGGGCTGCGCCGGTATTTGCCCCTGTACATAAGCAAAATCAGTTTATGCTTTACCGGTCTTATGGTTGGAGACAACGTCGAAGATAACCGCGACCAGAAGCACCGCGCCCTTGACGATATATTGCCAGTTGTTGTCCAGACCGATGATGGACATGCCTTGGTTGATAACGCCAAGGAAGATGGCTCCGATGCAGATACCGGCAACGGTGCCGGAGCCGCCGTAGGCCGAGGCGCCGCCGATGAAGCAGGAGCCGATGGCGTCCATCTCAAAGGCGTTGCCGGTATCACCGTTGACAGAGGCAATACGGGCAGCCATCAGCAAGCCGGAAAGGCCGGCCAGGAAGGACATGGACAGATAGGCCAGGAAGTAGACCTTTCTTGTATCAATGCCCGAGAGCTTGGTGGCCTTTTCATTGCCGCCGACCGCGTAGAAGTAACGGCCGAGGGCGGTCTTGCTGGTGATAAACGCATAGATGAAGACCACCGCCAGCACCCAGATCAGCATAACCGGGATGCCCTTGTAGTTGGCGAGCTTCCACGCATAGAACACGATCAGGCCTGCGATGATTGCCTTTTTAAGCAGTTCCGGACCGAGAGGTCCGACCGCGTAGCCTTTCCTGGCTCTCTTGGCACGGCCCGTAAACACCGTGAGCAGCACGATAACCGCGATTGCAATACCGACGATTATCGCGGACATTTTGATCTTGTTGTCATCAAGGCCCGGGATCTGAACATAGGAAGCAAAGACGTTCAGGAAGGTCTTATCCTTCACCGGAACGGTCTTGGACGCCAGGATCACACGGCCCAGGCCACGGAAGAGAAACATGCCCGACAGCGTGCAGATAAACGGCGGGATATGGACATAGCCGATCCAGAAGCCCTGCCAGCCTCCGATCACGGCGCCGACCATCAGGCAGACGAAAATGACCAGATACGCATTCATCCCGTTCTTGTCCATCAGCTGCGCGGCCAGCGCGCCGACCAGGCAGACCGTGGAACCGACAGACAGGTCGATGTTGCCGCCGGTCAGAATGCAGCACAGCATACCGCAAGCCAGAACCAGAACGTATGAGTTCTGCAGCATGAGGTTCGACATGTTCTGCGGGTAGAACAGACGCCCGTGCGTCAGCAGGCCGAACAAAATGAATACGGCCACGAGCGCAATGACCATGGTATACTTTTTGACAAAGGCTTTCACGTTCATACTTGTTTCTCCTCTTCCTTCTTTTCTGACTTGAGGATCGCCGCCATGATCTTCTCCTGCGACGCGTCCGCGATGTCCATCTCTGCGACGATTCTGCCCTCATTCATGACATACACGCGATCACACATGCCGAGAATTTCCGGCATTTCGGAGGAAATCATAATGACGGATTTTCCCTGAGCCACGAGGTCGTTCATGATGCAGTAGATCTCAAACTTGGCGCCGACGTCAATTCCTCGGGTGGGTTCGTCAAGGATCAGTACATCCGCATCGGCGAACATCCATTTTGCCAGCAGCACCTTCTGCTGGTTACCGCCGGAGAGGTTGCCGGCTGCCTGCTGAACCGACGGGGTCTTCGTCTTGAGTTTCTCCCGGTACTCCTCGGCAGCCAGGTTTTCTTTCACGGTGTCGATGACACCGCCGCTGCAGACCTTATCCAGGCGCGCCATCGTGGTATTGACCGCGATGGTCTGCGGAAGAATCAGTCCGTTGCCTTTCCGGTCTTCGGTGACATAGGCCAGCCCCGCTTCGATGGCTTTGCGCTCATTGCCCAGATGGGCTTCTTTCCCGTTGATGAAGAGCTGTCCTGTAATTCCCGTGCCGTAGGAGTGCCCGAAGATGGACATTGCCAGCTCCGTCCGTCCCGCGCCCTGCAGGCCTGAGAAACCGACGATTTCACCTTTGCGGACATAGAAGGAGACATTGTCATCCACGACTTTCTCGGTATAAACCGGGTGGTGAACTGTCCAGTTTTTGACCTCCAGCGCCTTCTCGTCGCTGATGTTCGGCACACGCTTCGGGAAGCGGTCCGAAAGTTCACGCCCGACCATGTAGCGGATGATCAGTTCTTCACTGACCGGCTCCTTGCCGCGGTTGTCAATCGTGTCAATCGTTGCACCGTCACGGAGCACCGTGATTCTATCCGCAACATAGGCTATTTCGTTCAGTTTATGCGAAATGATGATCGAGGTCATGCCCTGCTTCTTGAAGTCCAGCAGGAGGTTCAGGAGCATCCTGGAGTCTTCTTCGTTCAGAGAAGATGTCGGTTCATCGAGAATCAGCAATTTTACATTTTTGGACAGCGCCTTGGCAATTTCAACGAGCTGCTGCTTGCCGGTGCCGATGTCCTTGATCAGCGTGTGCTCGCTGTCCTTCAGGCCGACCTGATCCATGTGAGTTCTCGCCTCGTGATAAGTGCGGTCCCAGTCGATTCCGAAGGTGCCTTTCCGCTCATTGCCGAGGAACATGTTCTCTCCGATGGAGAGTTCCGGAATCAGCGCGAGTTCCTGATGAATGATAACAATACCCCGCTTCTCGCTGTCTTTCAGGGTGTTGAACTGGCAGACCTCGCCGTTATAAATAATATCGCCGGTGTAGCTTCCGTAGGGATATGTGCCGGAAAGCACATTCATCAATGTGGATTTCCCCGCGCCGTTCTCGCCGACCAACGCGTGGATCTCTCCTCTTTCGACTTCGAGATTCACGTTGTCAAGCGCTTTGACGCCGGGGAATTCTTTTGTGATGTTCTTCATCACAAGAATATGATCAGCCAAGTGAAAACCCTCCTAATATCCAAAAAGAGAGGCGGGGGTGAACCCCGCCCCTCGGTGCTTCAGATGTGTCTGAGGAAATCAGCCAAGGGTGGAAACCAGATACTGATGATCGGCATCCCACTCATAGTTGCCGGTCTCGACGAGCAGGTCGAGGTTGGAGGCATCGATGGAGTACGGAACCAGCAGGTAGGAGGGAACAACGCCAAGGCCGTTGTCATAGGTCTCGGTATCGAATGCAGCGTCCGCGGAGAACTTCTCGCAGAGCTCGGCACCCGGGGTCTCGCCGTTGAGGATGGCGTCAACCAGAACGAGGGTGACACCGGCTTCATCGGAGACGTTCTTGTAAACCGTCATGGTCTGGATGCCGTCGACGATGTTCTGGAGGTTGCCGATATCGCCGTCCTGACCGGTGACGATGGGCTGGTTCTCACCGGCATAGTCGGAGACGATGGCCTGGGCAACGCCGGCTGCGGTGGAGTCGTTGGAGCAGAGGGCGATGTCGAGGACCGTGCCGTCACCGTAGAAAGAAGCGAGGGTGTTCTGGAAGTTCTCAAGAGCGGTGTCGGTGCTCCACTGCGGGGTGGCAACCTGCTCAAAGGTGGTCTTGCCGGAGGGGATCTTCAGGGTGCCGGCATCGATGAAGGGCTTCAGGGTGTCAAAGGCGCCGCTGAAGAAGTATCCGGCATTGGTGTCCGCGGGGTCACCGGCGGTGAACTCGATGTTGAAGGTCTTGTCACCGGCGTTCTCAAGATCGAGGGCATCGATGACATACTTGGCCTGCAGCACGCCGACGGTGTAGTTATCGAAGGAGACATAGTAAGCGATGTTCGCGTTGTTGATCAGACGGTCATAGGCAATGACAGTCACACCGGCTTCCTCGGCATCCGCAAGGACGGAGCTCAGGGAGTCAGAGTCGATGGCGGAGATGATCAGAACCTTCACACCGTCGGCGATCATGTTGGCGATGTCGTTGTTCTGCTTCACAGCGTCGTTGTCGGAGTAGGTCAGCTCAACTTTGTAGCCGGCTGCTTCAAACTGCTCCTTGAGGTAGGTACCGTCACGGTTCCAGCGCTCAAGGGATTTGGTCGGCATGGAGATACCGATCAGGTCGCCTTCATCAGCAAAAGCGCTGAAGGCGCCGACCGCCAGGATCATGCATGCCACAAGGACAAGTGCGAGTAACTTTTTCATGTGAATCCTCCTTGTTTCTATTTCTTTCTTTTGTATTAGAAGTCGCCCGACTTCCATATAGTGATTTTACAAATATCATTTGCGACTGTCAAGGCCTTTTTGACTTTTGACGTTGATTTGTTGATTATGTTTAAATTCGATCTCTCATTTTTGTGCATTATGCTGCATCCATGTCCGGTCTTTCTTAAAAGCATCTTTCTCAAGTTGCAAAAGGCCATTGACTCTTTTGAAAAGCGTGTTAAAATAATATAATAAGATTGAATAGGAAGCACAGTTCCTCATGTTTGCTGAAAAGGAGGGCAGACGATACAGATGGCACCGATCGCCAGACAGGCTCCGGTTTCGGTCCGGAGCAAAATCTATCACACCCTGTATGACGCACAGGAATTCTGTTCCAAGCAGATGCTGGCTTCGAAATGCGGCATCAGCATGCCCACACTGTATCAGAATCTGAACGAGCTGATGGAAGAAGGCCTGGTGCAGTATTCCGGGGAAGAAAAGTCCACCGGCGGACGCAAAGCCCAGGGCCTGGACATCATTCCGGATGCCCGGCTCGCGGTCGGAATCGCCGTGAGTGAACACCGCCTGCGTTTTATTCTGACCGATCTGCGCCTGCACGAGCTCGCCTATCAGGCGATTCCCTTTGATTTTATCTCCTCTCTCGCGGAAGAAACTTCTTCTCTGCCCGCGCTGCTGGAGACCTTTCTGGACGATCACCGGGTTGACCGCTCAAAGCTCCTCGGTGTCGGGATCACCATTCCCGCCCTGATCACCCAGGATCATTCGCGCATCCACATGGCCCCCACGCTGAACATCCGGGATGTGCCTCTGGAGATTCTGACCAAGGGCATTCCGTATCCGGTCTACGTGGAAAATGACGCTTCCGCGAGCGGCTTTGCGGAGTTTTTTGTCCGGGGCGCCTCTTCCAATCTCGCCTATTTCTCTCTGGAATACGGCATCGGCGGCGCGGTTGTCATCGACGGTCACCCATACCCCGGCGACAACGCCCAGAGCGGCGAATTCGGTCATCTCTGCATAGAGCCCGGCGGCCTGCGCTGCAGCTGCGGAAAAAACGGCTGCCTCGAGGCGTACAGCTCCCCGAAGCGGATTGAAGAGACCTTCGGCGTCTCGCTGGAAGATTTCTTCCGCGGTGTGGAGCAGCACAATCCCGAGTACGAAGCGCTTCTTTATGACATGCTGCGGCACCTCGCCATCGCGGTCAACAGCGTTCACATGATTCTGGACTGCGACGTGATTCTGGGCGGCCTGTTTTCCGAGTATCTCCAGCCCTATCTTCCGGTGATCCGCAATTATGTCCGGGCGGGAAATCCCTTTACCGCCGACGCGGACTTCGTCAAGCTGAGCACCCTTCGGCATCACATCACCCCGCTGGGCGCGGCGCTCTACTTTGTCCGCGACTTTGTCAGCGGCGTCTCCTGACCCTTTCTCCCGGCTTTACAGGATTTCATTTTTCTTTTATAATGGCATCAGCTGCTGATTCCAGGAAAAAACACATCTTTATGGAGGTATCTTCTATGCCGATTCCCACCCCCCACATCAATGCGCGGAAAGATCAGATTGCCAAAACCGTGCTCATGCCCGGTGATCCCCTGCGTGCCAAATTCATCGCTGAGACTTTTCTCACCGACCCTGTCCTGGTCAACAACGTCCGCGGGGTCCAGGGCCACACCGGCACCTGGAAGGGTGTCCCGGTCACCGTCATGGCCTCCGGCATGGGCATCCCGTCCATCGGCATCTACAGCTGGGAGCTCTTCAACTTCTATGATGTTGACAACATCATCCGCATCGGCTCCGCCGGTGCGCTGCAGGACGACCTGAAGCTGCGCGACCTGGTCGCCGGACAGGCCGCCTGCACCAATTCCAATTATGTCAAAAGCTTCGGCCTCGGTGAGACCGCCACCTTCGCCCCCATTGCGGATTATACCCTCCTCAGCACCGCCGTCGCCATGGCAAAGAACCGCGGCATCGACATGCGCGTCGGAAACATTCTCTCCTCCGACCCCTTCTATGCCGCCGAGGGCTGCTCCAAAAACGACCAGTGGAAGCGGATGGGCGTCCTCGCCGTCGAGATGGAGGCCGCCGGTCTCTACGCCAACGCCGCCTACGCCGGAAAACGGGCGCTTTGCATCTGCACCATCTCCGACCATATCTATCGCCCGGAGGACAACCTCCCCGCCGAGGAGCGGCAGAGCTCCTTCACCCAGATGATGGAGGTCGCCCTGGACACCGCCGCCGAGATGGCAAAGCTCGCCTGATCCCCTGAAAAGAAAAGCTGTCCGGTATCTCCCCGTCTTCGGCGGGGAGATTTCTTCTGTTAAATTGATAAAGTTTTCCCTTGATTCTCTATACCGCGGCATGGTATAATCATTCATGGATTCAGAGAGATCTCTGAACAACAAATTTATAATGGAGGAAGAATAATGAAGAAGATCCTTTCTATCGCACTGGTTCTCTGCATGGTCCTCGCGCTGGGCTGCACCGCTTTTGCCGATGACGATGTCTCTGTTGCCATGATCACTGACTACGGCGACATCACCGACCAGTCCTTCAACCAGACCACTTACGAAGCCTGCAAGGCGTTCGCCGATGAAAAAGGCCTCACCTTCCAGTACTACAAGCCGGCTTCCGACTCCGATGAAGACCGTATCACTTCCATCGAGAAGGCCATTGACGACGGCTACACCGTCATCGTGATGCCCGGTTATGCCTTCGGTCCCGCCATCCAGGAAGTTGCCCCTGAGTACGACGACATCACCTTCATCGCCCTTGACGTCAGCGAAGGCGACATCGGCGACCTTGCCAAGGATGTTCCCGCCAACCTCTACTGCGCTGTCTATCAGGAAGAGCTCTGCGGCTACATGGCCGGTTATGCGGCTGTGAAGCTCGGCTACACCAAGCTCGGCTTCCTCGGCGGCATGGCGGTTCCCGCCGTTGTCCGTTACGGATACGGCTTTGTGCAGGGCGCTGACGCTGCCGCCGCCGAACTCAACCTCACCGATGTTGAGATCAAGTATGCTTACGGCAACCAGTTCTACGGCGATTCCGATATCACCGCTTACATGGACACCTGGTATGCTGCCGGTACCGAAGTCGTCTTTGCCTGCGGCGGCGGTATCTTCACCTCTGCCGGTGAAGCAGCGGCCAAGGTCGGCGGCAAGGTCATCGGTGTTGACGTTGACCAGGCCGGCACCATCGACGGTCTCTATGGCGAAGGCATGACGGTCACTTCCGCGATGAAGGGTCTGGCCGCCACGGTCAATGCAGAGCTCTCCGCCATTCTTGACGGCACCTTCGAGGGCGGCAAGGTTGACAACCTCGGCCTTGTCTCCGATGTCCCGGCTGAGAACTTTGTTCAGATCGCCGGCTCCACTCAGTTCAGCGACAGCTTCACCGAGGATGACTACGCTGCACTGGTCGCCGCCATGAACGCCGGCGATGTCACCGTCTCCAATGACATCACCACCGAGCCCGCCGTCTCCGTTGTCACGGTTGACTATCAGGGCAACATCAAGTAATTTCTTCTGGCTTTCCGGAGGCAGGTCTTTTGGCCTGCCTCTTTTTTGAAACAATCGCTGAGAAAAGGAGGATGTGAATTTGGCACAGGAGCAATATGCAATCGAGATGCTTCACATCACGAAGAAGTTCCCCGGTATCATCGCCAACGATGATATCACGCTCCAGCTGAAGAAAGGAGAAATCCACGCGCTGCTCGGTGAAAACGGGGCGGGAAAGAGCACGCTCATGAGCGTGCTGTTCGGCCTTTATCAGCCGGAAGAAGGCACCATCAAGAAAGACGGCGTTGAGGTTAAGATCAACAACCCCAATGACGCCAATGATCTGGGGATCGGCATGGTTCACCAGCATTTCAAGCTGGTGGAATGCTTCACGGTTCTCGACAACATCATCCTGGGCGTCGAGCCGAACAAGATGGGTTTTCTGCAAAAGAAGGAAGCCCGCGAAAAAGTCCTGGCCCTCTCTGAGAAGTACGGTCTGAAGGTCGATCCCGACGCCAAGATTGAGGACATCACCGTCGGTATGCAGCAGAGAACGGAGATTCTCAAGATGCTCTACCGCGATAATGAGATCCTGATCTTTGACGAGCCGACCGCCGTTCTCACGCCGCAGGAGATCTCCGAGCTGATGCAGATCATGAAAAATCTGGCAGGGGAAGGGAAGTCCATTCTCTTCATTTCTCACAAGCTGAACGAGATCATGGAAGTTGCAGACCGCTGCACGGTTCTCCGGAAGGGCAAGTATATCGGTACTGTCAACACAAAGGACGTTACGCCGGAGCAGCTCTCCGCCATGATGGTCGGACGCAATGTCAACTTCCATGTTGAAAAGACGCCGGCGCATCCCGGCGAAGTCATTCTCGACATTGAGAACATGACCGTCGCCTCCAAAGTCCATAAGAACAACGCGGTGAAAAATGTCTCTCTGAAGGTTCGTGCCGGAGAGATTGTCTGCCTCGCCGGTATCGACGGAAACGGTCAGTCGGAGTTTGTCTACGGGCTCTCCGGTCTGGAGCCGCTTGTCTCCGGGAAAATCACCATCATGGGCAAAGACATGACCAAGGCTTCCATCCGCGAACGCAGCGCCGTGATGGGGATCAGCCATATCCCAGAAGACCGGCACAAACACGGCCTTGTGCTGGATTATTCGCTGGAAGACAACCTGATTCTCCAGACTTACTTTGAGCCGGAGTTTACCTCTTCGGCAGGCTTCCTCAGGCGAAAGAACATCCGCGAATATGCCAATAAGCTGATCAAGGAATATGACGTCCGTTCCGGCCAGGGCCCGATCACGACGGCGCGTTCCATGTCCGGCGGCAACCAGCAGAAAGCCATTATCGCCCGTGAGATCGACAAGGCTCCGGAACTGCTGATCGCCGTCCAGCCCACCCGCGGCCTCGACGTCGGCGCCATCGAGTTCATCCACAAGCAGCTGGTCGCCCAGCGCGACGCCGGCAAGGCGGTTCTTCTGGTCTCGCTGGAACTGGATGAAGTCATGGATGTCCCCGATCGGATTCTTGTCATGTATGAGGGCGAGATTGTCGGTGAGCTGGATCCGAAGAAAACCACCCAGGAAGAGCTCGGCCTTTACATGGCCGGTGCAAAACGAGATGAGGTGAAAGCATGAAAAAAGCACTGAAAAATCCGGGTGTACAGGCTTTTGTCGCCTCGATCATCTGCATTATTCTCGGTTTGTTGATCGGCTATATCGTTCTTCTCTTCATCAATCCCCAGGGTGCTGCCGA
>Ga0326513_10002659_pt1 | contig 13138 bp, 13 predicted proteins | sample 2_2465_0518_D_FD_203654 | JGI IMG/M metagenome (GOLD analysis project Ga0326513, IMG submission 203654) | Bovine rumen microbial communities from UC Davis, California, United States - 2_2465_0518 | ecosystem: Host-associated > Mammals > Digestive system > Stomach > Rumen | place: USA...
TTACATCGTATTAAACGATTAAAGATATGAGAGTTAAGCAAGCAGATTTAACCATTCCGTACATAACGGAACACGCCGAAGAATTGTGGCTCCACCTCCGTTATCCGGACGGAAAAACGAGATGCCCGTATTGCGGACAGCAAACCAAACAATATCTCTGCAAAGGCGGCAGATACAAATGCAACCATTGCAACCGCCGTTACTCGTCGCGCGTAGGAACAGCGTTCCATAACACCAAACTGACCACGGCTCAGATTATGCTATGTTTGTATCTGGTATTATCCCAACCAACTGTCAGTTGCTTGACACTGGCGCGTCAAGCAGGTATCTCGTACAATGCCAGCTGGTCGTTTCTCAAACGGGTGCAGGTGGCGACGGAGCAGACGGAGGTACTGACAGGTGCGGTGGCAGTGGACGAGGTGTATCTCGGAGGAAAATGGAAATACATCCATTACCGGCGCAAACTACAGATACTACGCCGTTTCGGTCTTATCGGTGAGGATGACTCCCGCTTTACGCCCTCGCAGGCATTGCAAGGCATAGACAAATACAAACATCCTGTTTTCGGAGGAAATGACGGACAGCGCATTTTCCTGCTTCAGATGCCGGCAGGATTTGACAAAGAGTGCATTGTGGAAGCATATGAGGAACATACGAAAGATGTAAGGGTGTGCGTGTCAGACCAGTCGCCACTCTATACAGACTGGAAGGACGAACATGAGGTGAACAACCATTCGAAGCACAAATACAGTTCGAAAGAAGGACATTCCTCGAATCCTGTCGAAGGCACGTTCGGACACTATAAGACGACTTTCCGCTGTGGATATGTGCATTGTAACGAGAAATACGTGCAGCTGTATCTTAATCTGTTTGTGTTTAAATGGAACAACCGAAACAACACTTTTTATTGTATGCTGGCCAATATGATTGGGTGTATCACACGGAAACGATACCGCTACAAAGACATTAGGACTTATGACGGTTTGCAGAAATACCGGTTACGCGCACAAGAAAAGGAAAACGAACGGCGTGAATTTGCGACCATGGTGCTTAAGGAAAACACTTTTGCGGCAAGTGTAACAATTGATAATCATACATATACACGACAAATGCTCATTTAGTGCCTATTCAGTAGTAATTACCGCCAATTATCCCATATCCCCGATTTCTACACGCTCGATGAAGCCCGCACGCTCCTCGCCGACTACCGCGCACGTTATAACGCCCAACTACCCAACACACGCGGCAAGCACCCCGATCCGCAAGTGCCTATAGACCCGCTCACCGGTTCCGGTAAACGCTACTCCCAGTTCCCTGCCTTTCTCCGCGCTATCATCTACCATACCCTCAAATCCGCCGAGTAATGTCCTGCCCACTGTGTCCTGTGTTTGCGGTCTCTGTCCGCGAAGGAAAACCGTCCTCCGTCCGTTAGCGCGTCCTTTCGCCCGGCATTGAATGCGGACTATCGGCTCTTCCGTTCTCTGCTCTTCAGGATGAGCGGAGCGGTCTGGAATATCCGGATTTTCTGTAAAAAATGCACCTTCCTCTTGCATCTCCGAAAAAAGTAGTACCTTTGCACTCACAAATAGTCTGGCAATGGTTGATTCTTCGTTCATCGTATCTCCCCTCACGCCCGAATTTTCGGATGTGTGGTCGGAGCCGCAGTTATTGTCCGCCAAAGGACATAATGCTATCTATGCCGCTACCCGTTTCGGACGCAAGTACATCCTCAAAGCCTTAGCCGAGCCTTACCGCCAATCCACTCCGCATGTGGAATTGCTTCGCAAAGAGTTCTCTATAGGCGTCAGTTTGGATCATCCTAATATTGTCCGTTTGCTCGATTTCGGGCACATGGATTCCATCGGTTGGTACATTCAAATGGAGTATATCGACGGCATTACGCTGGAGCAGTTTCTGGAGACCAAACCATCAGCCACCACACGCCGGCATATCCTGTTCCAACTCCTTGACGCGCTTTCTTTTCTACACGAACGCCAGATCATCCACCGCGACATCAAGCCTTCCAATATCCTCATCACCCGCAACGGCTCTGCTGTCAAACTGATTGACTTCGGTGTGTCCGATACGGATGATTATGTGACTTTCAAGCAACCTGCCGGTTCGATGGCGTATATCGCGCCGGAGCAGTTGGAGGGTAAAACGATTGACAATCGTGCGGATATATATGCCGTGGGAAAGATCATCGCTCTTCTGTTTCCGCATCGCTATAGATATATAGCCCGCCAGTGCACGCGCCTTAATCCGACAAACCGCTATTCTTCATGTGCGCGTGTCGCACGTTCCATAAAAAGAGCCGACCGCCTGCGTATCGGCCTTCCCCTTTTAATCGTCTTTCTGCTTGCCCTCTACGCGGTAACAGACGGTGCCCTTTCTGCGTATCAACGTTCCGAACAGAACCACCTTACACAAGAGCAAATCCTCTCTGCCAATATCGATTCGCTCCGTGCGCAGAATGACGAACGCCAACACTCGCTTGATTCGCTCAACCGTCTCGTAGATTCGCTGGCAGTAAAAGCGAATACGCTTTCTCCGCGTGAGCAAGTACGTCAGCAAGCCGCTGCCATACATATCGCCAGACAAGCAGCTATCCGCAAGGCGGTTAAAAGTGGAGAGTTGAAAACAATGAATGAGGTGCGCGATTACGGTGGAGGCCTGAAGGAAAACTTCGAGAAAACCAAACGCTCAATCAAAGACCCCGTTCTGCATGAAGAGTTCATGCAAGCCTACTTCTCGTACTTCAACTTGAACGATGCGTTTTACGATTCCATTGATAATGTACTAAACAAACTGTATCCCCATGAATAAATCCGCTCCTGAAATCATCCAACTCCGCCAAGATGTGGAAGCACGCGCAGGTATCCATCCTTCTACTCCTGCCGACTTTGAAACCCTTATTGCACTAATATGGGATCAACTGCATGAGAATATCGCGCTCAGCACCTTGGAGCGTCTCTGGGGCTATGTAGATGGAGCCAATAACACACGCCGCTCTACATTGAACCTCCTTGCGCAGTTCATCGGCTTTCAAGACTGGGACTCCTATCTGGAGAACCTGCGTAACATCGAAAGAGGCAGTAGCAATCCTTTTATCGGTGAAGGCATCCACACGCAGGATCTGACTCCCGGACAACAAATTGAAGTAACTTGGCTGCCGAATCGCCGATGCGTGTTCCGCTATTTGGGCGATATGCGGTTTGAGGTAGTGGAATCATGCAACTCCAAACTGCAAATCGGCAGTACTTTTCTCACTACCTTCTTTCTCAAAGGTCAACCGCTTTATATGGATCAACTGACGCAAAGCGGCCAATCTCCCGTTTCCTATGTCGCAGGCAATAACGGCGGTCTCCAATCCGTGGTTTTGAAATAAGACATAACAAGAACTTCTCCTATTCCAAAAAATTGTTGTACCTTTGCACCGCGAAAGCAGTACGAACCTTGAAAGTGTGTGCTTATGTGCGTGCGAAGGACAAATTTTTGAGAAAAACAAAGAAAAATTTGCTTATCTCAAAAAAATGTAGTACCTTTGCAGTCGCAAAGGTGCAATTCCTCTGCAATGAATTATCAGCGGATAGTTCAGTTGCGACACCGCAACGCACATATATTATACTGACGAGTCAATCATTGTGAAATAAGTCTGGCAACTTATCATTACGAATGAGATTGGCAAGCGTCGGTACATACTCGGTATGTACTGCTTTTGCTTTTTCATTCGTGGGTTATGCCAGACACCCTTCACAAGAAAAGTAGAAGCAGTATTTTTTTGTTGTAAGCAAATAAAAAATGAAAATCACGGGATAATATACTATGTATATTATAAGGTATGGTGGGATACGAGATACCAACGAAGCGATACCGAAGTGCTACCGAAGCGTGTATTGGTAATAATCGTTCCGAACGAATGTGAGGATTAGAAATAATCGTACGCAACTAAAGTGTAGTTAAGAACAGGACCATCACGGGACCATGTTCCGACAACCTTACTATTAGAACAATTGAATGCGCAACTGACAACCGGGAGAAAACAGAGAGACAAAAAGAAAAAAATAACGGAGAATGCCGAAATCCGATATGGAGTTGGCAATTAAAGTTGAGCCCGACACGTATTAGGGAATAGTATCATGAAAACTAATGAAAAAACTTTAGCTGTACTGTATGTAGTTCTTATAACTGCATTGTATGTGACATGCAATACTGCATGCACAAACTCTTCATCTTCGTCATCATCTTCTTCTTCCGCTCTGCAGGAACAGTACAATGCAGATATAAATGCGGATATAGATGAATTAGATAATCTAGTTTCTGAAATAATTCGTTTGGAATATCAATATATGGAAACCAGAGATGAATCAATTGCAGAACGTGGAGAGAAATTATGTGAGAAGTTAAGAAATATGTCATATGCTTTAGAAAATAAACTAAATGAAGGCAAACTATCACTTGAGCAACAAGCAAGAATAAATGAGATATTAGAGAGATTACCTCAATAAAGAAAGGCGAAACCTCCTGCCTAATAGTAAAGTGGAGTTGAAAAACTTATTATTGTACAATGAAAAAGCGTTTATTTTATGAGATGTTAGGAGTACTTACATTTATGATTGCTCTTAATAGTTGTTCTTCCCCAGAAGAGACAATTGGATTAAAATATGTTTATTCTTATAATCGAACCGCAACAGTGATTGGAATCGAAGATCACAATATACAGGAAATCATAATACCCCCTTATACAAAAGACGGGTTGAAAAAATATCGCATTGTTGGTATTGAAGACAATGCATTCGCTGAATGCGAGAAGCTTACCCATATATCTCTTCCTGAATCCATTTATCGAATAGGAGAGCGTGCTTTTGCAAAATGTAAGTCGTTACAGGAAATTACTTTACCAAAATCTTTAAAAGGCATAGAAAAAGAAACCTTTTATGAATGTTTTGCATTGACTAATGTGACGATTCGGGATTCTGTTAAATATATTGGGAAGGAGGCCTTTTATAATTGCAAATCGTTAGTTGGCATTTCTATGCCTAATTCTATAAATAGAATAGATGAAGCTGCATTTCAAAAGTGTACTTCGTTGAAAAATGCAACTCTTTCCAATTCATTAGTTTCTATTGAAAAGTATGTATTTGCATGGTGTTCTTCTTTAGATAGCGTGATACTTCCAAGTCAACTCAACATAATAGAAGATGACGCCTTTAGAGAATGTTCTGCTCTAACAAGCATCATTATACCAGAAACCGTATCTGAAATCGGAGAATCTGCTTTTAATTTGTGCAGTTCATTAAAAAACATAGAGCTTCCTTCTTCTCTTAGAGAAATAAAAAAATTCACATTTTGTAGATGCTCTTCCTTAGAAAAAATAGAGATTCCTTCATCTGTGGAGAGGATACGGGAGTATGCTTTCTGTGGGTGCTCATCTATAACAGATATTACGATCCCAACGAATGTAACTCAAATAGAGAGATGTACATTTAAGGAGTGTAGTTCGATTATACAAGTAAGTTTTCCGGATTGTTTGACAAAGATTGGGGAAAGTGCTTTTTGTGATTGCTCCTCACTACTTGGTGTAAACATCCCTGCTTCGGTTAGCGAAATTGATGAGGGTGCATTTTCTGGATGCATAAACTTAAAGAATGTTACAATGCTGAAGGGTATTACATATTATCGGGATTCCTTTAAAGATTGTCCACATGTAGTTTTACCGACCCAGAATTTATTAATATATGATGATTGGATAGATTGGTTACGGGGAGTTATATTCAAAACGAAAGTTGACGGGGAAAATATATATGTATCGTTTTCAAGCAATTTCGATGGAAAATATGGATTCGCAGGAGATGACATTAATAGTAATATAATGCAAATTGTTGATTATGAACTTTTAGGAGCAAATAAGATTCGATTTGTTTTCTTGGATTGTGATATGCGAGATAGAGGTTTGAGATTATATTATCCAGTGATGATAAATGCAAAAGAGGGAACAGCTACTGCAAAAATAGGAGATATGCTATATCTGAAAACAAATAAAGCATTATAACTATAACCATGATTTAATAAATATCGGAATGTGCCGAAAATCCGACAAAGAGTAGGCAGTAAAAAGTTGCGCCCGACACGTATAAGGGTAAATGCATATGAAAAAAATTAATTTCATTTTTTTGATTACATTGGTTCTTACCGTTATGAGTTGTCAACAACGTGGCTCAAAATGTTTGCAGTATGTCTTTGATGGAGATAACGCCATCGTATCAGGCATCATTCCATGTCCCGAGGACGATTCAACAAATATAGTTATTCCAGAAATGGTTAAACAAGATGGGCGAAAGTATAAGGTAACTAAAATTGGCAAACGTGCATTTGGAGGATGTCGTTATATTACTTCAATAACAATTCCTTCTAGTGTGATTAGCATTGATGAATCTGCATTCGGGGGTTGTACAGGTTTAACTTCAATAACTATTCCAAGTAGCGTTATAAATATTGGTTATGGGGCTTTTTGCGATTGCAGTAATTTGAGTTCTATAACGCTCCCAAATAGTTTAACTAGTATTGGAGAGAGAGCTTTTCTGCGTTGCGGTAGTTTAAGTTCTATAACGCTTCCTAATAGTTTAACTAATATTGGGAATGAGGCCTTTTGGGAATGCACGAGTCTGGCTTCTATTATCATTCCTAATAGTGTTAAGAAAATTGGAGGAGCAGCCTTTTTTGAATGCTCAAGTCTGACATCTGTAACACTTCAAAGTAGTGTCATTGGACACGATGCCTTCTTTCATTGTAGCAGTCTTTCTTCGATAACGCTTACCGATGATGTTAATGAAATTGAATCTGGTGCATTTTCCTGGTGTAATTTGAAATCTATTAAAATTCCCAGTAGTGTTTCTTATATAGGAAATGCAATTTTTGGTTTATGTACAGATTTGGAAATAATAGAAGTTGATAAAAATAACACAAAATATGATAGTCGTGATAATTGTAATGCCATTATTGAGACAGCTACCAATACATTAATAAATGGATGTCCAAAATCAACTATTCCTAATACTGTTACAAGTATTGGACGTGAGGCTTTTCAGGATTGTACGAATTTATCCTCGATAATTATTCCCAATAGTGTAAGCAGTATAGGAATTTGTGCTTTTACAGGTTGCACTAATTTAAGATCAATAACTATTCCTAATACTGTTACAAGTATTGGAATTCGAGTTTTCGAAGGCTGTTCCAATTTGACTCTTAAAATTCCAGAGAAATTTCGGGAACAAGAATACTTAGGTGTTAATGATTGTAAAAATGTAATATATTATTAAAATCATTAAAGACGGTGTTCGCCGATAGCCAAATAGTAAAGTGGAGGCAAAACACAAAAGACAAACATATGGAAAAGAAATTTTTTATAGGCGTATTGGCCTTGGCTAGTTTGCTATTTTTAGGTTGTTCTAATGAAGCCAACAATTTTCGTTATTCTTATGATGAGAATAATATGACGGCAATCATTGAAGGTTTCAAGGAAGATGTCTCTCCTGAATCAAAAAAAATAGTGACCATTCCGTCTTCTTACAAAAACAAAGAAGATGGAAAGATATACCAAGTTATTGCTATAGGTTGCTATGCTTTTAGTGGATGTCAGGAATTAGAAAAAATTGTTTTACCTAATACTATTGTTAAAATATATGACTATGCTTTCGAGAATTGCGCAAACTTAAAAGAAGTGGTTATGCAGAATAATGATAATGTAGACATATCTAGTTCTGCTTTTAAGTACTGCAATAATCTTATAAATAAAAGTGCACTTCTTCCATCTGAACAAGTCGTAAGTATTCACATAGAGGGATTTGAACCAGCTTTCGTTAATGATTATGTAAAATGCAAAAGTTTCTCATGTAACATGTATAGTGGAGGCAGATACTCACTTAAAGGAGGGCATGATATTTTAACACAGAAAATAGTTGTACCAGAAGGACAAAAATGGGCATATAAAGATTATTGCATAGATTATCATTGTCGAAATAATTATGGATGGTTAACAAAACCATATATCATTTTGCATACTGGTGGTCGAGATAAGAAATACCAACTTCCTAGCGAAGGCAGGGATGTTATCTTCTATCCGGGTGATGTTATTCGTATTGGAACGTATTGCGCTCATGGTTTTTTTGAACAGATTGATATTTCAGTATCATTTTTTATTACTTATATGTAATTTTTAGAGCGAATCAAAAGAGAGTGAGTCAAAATTGGCACACTCTCTTTATTATGTAAGTTGAATTTCTTCAAAAATCTTCAGAAAAATTTGGTTATATCGGAAATTAGTTGTATCTTTGCAACCGGAATAACATCTAACGTGATATGGGAGATTTTTGTAGTAGTAATAGTTTAAAATATATCAACAATAAATAACAAGAATTATGACTAAAAAAGAAAAAGATTTTGACGAGCTCAAATCTAACTATCTAAAATTTAACTCACAATGCCAGCGTCTAATAACAGAAATGCGCGAAAACCTTATTTCTCGTGGAGCAAAAGGATGCCCTATCTGTTTAGATGAAAAACCTCATTGTCTTGATTCTAACAATGTGGAAGACCTCATGGCGATTGATGGTTGGTTACGACAATTCCCATATCATAATTAAAGTTTAAGATGTTGAATCTTAGCAAGTGGAATAATTGTGTCATTCCTATCTTTGTTAAATTTAGAGAGAAGAATAATTCTACTCTATATTCAACATTTATTGTGGATGAAGTACCGGAGAATGAGGGATGCGGTGATGCATTCTCATCGAAATTTGGAATTATACATTATGATTCATCCGTATGTCATAATTATCATTTATCAGAAGAAGAATGCTTTGCGTGTATTGCACATGAATTGGGGCATTTGCTAGATCCGACTCCTTCGATAAATAATATGCCATCAGAAGAAAGGGAATTGAATGCGGATAAAAAAGTGTTAGAACTCGGTTTACAGGATTCCTTGGTGTCCGCATTAGGTAAAATGTGTCCAGAGGATGAACTAGCCAGAAAAAGAGTACACGCTTTAAGCGAGTGTAGATATAATGCCATTTATGTAATAGAGTCATTTGGTAAAAACAAATGGGCAAATGAGTTCCTTGCATATGGTTGTAATTTGTGCGATGAAATAAATTCTTTCATATTGAGTTATAAGATATCTAATATCAAATGTAACTATTACTCATTAGATGATAAAGAACAATGGAACAAATGTTGGAGTGAAATGGAAGATAGATGTAAAAAAGGTGAACGTCCTATACTCCAGTTTATTTGTCACGGTGAGGTTGACGGATTAAAGATAGTAAATGAGATTATACCATGGAACGAGGTTTTAGGATTATTTAGTAAAATAAATAAAATAACTCAAAACTTATATGTCACTATGAATGTGTGTTATAGCGCGTCCATTTGTGACTCCCTTATGCAAATCAATATAGATAATCCTTTTATCGGATGTATATGCGCACAAGGAACGATATGTATGGCAGATCCCCCATCAGAACCACGATTTCTTTCTTTTTATAAATCATTGATGGCTGGGTTCACCATGGAAGGAGCAATAAATGCTTTCCGAGAAGAAATTAAACGAGAACAAGGAAAGGCACGTGAAAATCAATGGGTGATTTTATCCAAGGATATGGATAGTAAGTCCTATAATATTGAACACCTTAATCAAAAAAGAGAACTCATATGAACTAATTGTATAGCAAAAATTATGGGAGCATTAGCAAAAGGAAAAGGAATATTCTCACTATTGGATAGTGATAATTGCGTAGGCTCTTTCTTCTCAAAAGAAGATCTTGTTGAAATATTAGAGATTGATGATGCGAATGGTTTCTATGAAGCCCTAAATAGAAAACATTTGTTGAAAGAAGGATATGTTGACGAAAGGGATATGTACAAACATTTCAAAGAGTTGAAGAATGAATTCTCTGAAATCAAACTTAAACGATATGTTAGTTTTGACGAATGTGTCTTATTTGCAATTTTTCGCCGCACTTTCCCGAACGCTGAGATAGTACAACAGGTTTTAATAAATGGCAAATATATTGATTTTAAAATCACACACAATGGACTAACTAAATACATAGAATTTGATGGTCCGAGCCATTTTATTGAGGGAAGATATGATAGTACGTTAGAGGACCTCTTTGACCGAGTAGAAATGGTAAAACTGGCCACAGGATGCGAATTAGTTAGATGGCCGTATTGGATTCAACGATGCTCGCAGAATGCAAAGATTTTATTTGACAATTCATTAAGAGGATATGGCGCATTATGGACCACAAAAGCATATTTTCATGATTTTGATATACCTCAAGCAGCAGAGACAATTAGCCAACTGACAAAACGATTTAATGCAGAAGATGAAAATGGGATAGGATATTTTTATCAAGCTAAAGAAGGAGAAAGGAAACAACCGGAACATGAGTTAATACAATTATCATTGGAAGATCCCCAAAATTTACTTAGCTTTATTCCAAAGAATCTTCCACTAGATAACCCTAATTACAGGTATTGGTTACCAAAAGAACTATGGAATGAGTATGAAAAAAAGTATCTTAAATAAATATCTTCCTCTCCCCATCCGTTTGATCAAAGCCCAATAAGGAAAGCCCAATAAAACAATCTTCCTGTTATTCCGCTTGCCCTCCTCGCAAGCGGATTTTTTATATCATGCACAAGTGCTAAAAATGTGTAAAACAACACAAAAAATACACTTTTATTTGCTCAATTCAATTTATTTTACTATCTTTGCAGCGAAAATTTGTAGAAAACCACAAAAAATCCTTGTAAAATGCAGTTTTCTAGAACTAAATACTTGCAACAATTGCTTGCTGGCAGAGGTAATGGTATGGTTAAAATCGTGACAGGCGTGAGACGTTGCGGCAAGTCATATCTCCTTTTTGAAATCTTCCGCACGCATCTGCAAGAGGAAGGTGTAACGGATGAACATATCATTACATTATCTTTGGATGAACGCAAAATGCGCCCACTTCGTAATCCTGATCAATTGCTAGAATATATTGATGCGCATTTTGTAAAAGACGATTTGACCCATTATATCATTCTGGACGAGGTGCAATTGGTTGATGATTTCGTGGAGGTTTTACTCACCTTGATGCGCAAACCGCATACGGAGGTATATGTGTCGGGATCTAACTCCAAGTTTTTATCAAGCGATGTGGTAACTGAGTTTCGCGGACGAGGTGATGAGATTCGTGTGTATCCGTTATCATTAAGTGAATACATGGAGGGCGCAGGTCTGGATTTTGCTACGGCCATCAAATACTATTTTGTGTATGGCGGGCTTCCGCAAGTAGCATTGATGCAGGACATCCAGAAGAAAGAGGAATTTCTCCGTACGATGACAGAAGTCACCTATCTGCGTGATGTGGTAGATAGAAATCGTCTTCGCAACGAAGAAGGGATGCGTGAATTATTGCGTATTCTCGCTTCTTCTGTGGCAAGTTCTACTAATCCGACCAAGATTGCAGACACGTTCAAATCGGTCGCTCACCTGCCAATAACGGACACCACTGTACGGCAATATATTGAGTATTTGCAAAATGCTTTTTTGGTAGAAGAAGCTTTGCGCTACGACATAAAAGGTAGGCGTTATATAGGGGCGGAGAATAAGTATTATTTTGTGGATCCCGGAATAAGAAATGCACTACTCAATTTTCGTCAGATAGACGATGGACATATCATGGAGAATGTAATATATAATGAATTGCGTATGCGAGGCTATCTGGTTGATGTCGGACGGGTGGAAACATGGCAAATAGTAAACGGTCAAAAAGTACGAAAAAAACTGGAAGTAGATTTTGTAGTAAACAGAGGAAGTCAGCGTTATTACATCCAGTCTGCTTTTGAGTTGCATGGAGCAGAGAAAACGGAGCAAGAAGAAAGGTCTCTGATTCATGTGCCGGATTCGTTCCGCAAAATCATATTAGTTTATGATGATATTTTAGCCCGACGGGATGAAAATGGGATCGTTACCCTTGGATTAAGACAATTCTTGACTGATATAAATGCTCTTGATTTGGCGTAAGATTTCAGACGATTGCTTTGCCTTGCTCGCTCCCTCCGCTTGATAAAAGCCCAATAAGGAATAGCCCAATAAAACAATCTTCCTGTTATTCCGCTTGCCTCATGCGCAAGCGGATTTTTTATTGTATATTTAATTTTTGTTGTATCTTTGCAATCGGAATAACGTTCCACGGAATTTGCCGATAGCCGAATAGTAAAGTGGAGGCAACAATAAATAAACACTTATGTCAAGACAATCTATTTCATCGTGGGATATAGTTAATGATCAGATAGTTATAAAACACTGTGACGCAACAATCTACAACCATGGATTAATCGCCGTGATTAAACAACTATAGGATTTCTTTAATGTACAAGGTATAGCTCCTCATGACCATAGAACAATAACAATTGATTTTAAGGGAGAACAATACGAAACTAATATAGGTGCAGATGAACGTCCTCGTTGCCGCTTGTCAAATACTTGGTCAGTCAGGGCAACAACTACCACCATGAGCATGTTAATTACGGTGTGCGTGGCGGCATTTTCTACCTGCTGAAAGGTTGGCGGTTCTATGCCGATGTAGTCACGGCGCAGCATAACTTATGGGGCGAAACGCTGACCCTCGGCGAGTTGACGCACGATATAGGCATCAACTATAATTCAGAGCTACGGGGTCCCCAAAGAGCTCGCTCGCATGGGGTGTCTGCTTTCGGCTTCGGTATTATGATGGTTAACCCGTTCTCGCCGTACGGTTCCAGAACCGTCACAAAGGACTTGTCTGCCCTTGCCCCGACTGCCAATACCGCCGTTATGCAGAACTATCGCCAAGTGCTGATGCTCAATTTCAACTTCAATCTTGACTTCGGGTCGAGAGCCTCGACACGCGGATATCAACGTATCAACAATGAAGATAAAGAAAATGGTATCTTGAGTGGTTCGAAGTAAGTAAAATGTAAAAAAACTTGTATAATTCAAAAAAAATGTAGTATCTTTGCGGCGTGATTAACAAACAACGGAAAGCAGGCATACATGTTATACCAATGGATCATCTCGCTGCCGATGATGCTCTGTTTCTTTTGG
>Ga0326513_10002660_pt1 | contig 13137 bp, 24 predicted proteins | sample 2_2465_0518_D_FD_203654 | JGI IMG/M metagenome (GOLD analysis project Ga0326513, IMG submission 203654) | Bovine rumen microbial communities from UC Davis, California, United States - 2_2465_0518 | ecosystem: Host-associated > Mammals > Digestive system > Stomach > Rumen | place: USA...
CATGGTGGCGAGCGTCCCGAGCAAGCCCGGCGCGTCATTCATGACCGCCGTGAGTATCGCCTCGAGGCAACCCGGCCGCGTCGCCGTGATGTTCACATCGAGCCGCATCCCCGGCTCGACCTCGCCGGCGGCCTCCTGGAGCACGCGGGAGTAGCCGAGCAGCACGCTCACGAACGTGTCGACCGAAACCTCCTCGAGCTCGCCGTCGAACTTGACCGCTACCGTCCTCTTCTCCACCGCTCTCCTCCAGAACATGGCACCACCTCCGCCTCCATCCTGCGCCTCGCGCCAGACGGTAATACAGAAGTAGCGCGACCCCTCAGTCCATCTCCCTCGCCGACTGGACCCACACGACGGTCCCCACGAGCCGGATCGGCCCGTCCTCCTCCGTCAGCACTATGTCGGGGTGCTTCCCGTAGCTGTCGGCCACGAGCATCAGCGTGTCGCCGCCGCGGTACCACCTGCGCATGACCGCGTCGTAGTTCTCGGTCTCGACTATCGCGATGCTCCCGTTGTGGGGCTCCACGTCCGGGTCGTACACCACCGCCATGCCGTCGGGCGCCACCCTGTTCATGCAGTCGCCCTCGACCACGAGCGCACGGGCCCGCGGGTGGCTCCTCAGAACGGAGGCCGGCACGTCTATGCTGCGCTCCGCCACCCCCTCCTCCGAGAAGGGCCCGGCGTGGACGCTGCCCAGAGTCATAAGCGGAACCGTGGCATCGCCGTCCGCATGCACTGGGATGGTATCCGGCCCCTCAATGATTTCCATAACAGAAACACCGAAGAAGTCGGCGATCTTTTCAACCGTTCCCATGCGAGGCTTGGACCAACCGCTCTCCCATTGAGTTACCGCCGGTCTAGTGACGCCAATGGCCTTCGCCAATTCGTCTTGTGTCATATCGCGGGCTTCGCGTAGTCGTTTCACGTTGTCCTTTAGGGCCATTGTGTCACCTCCTAGAAAGTTTTTCTAACATTTTAGGTAAATAATCTTGACTTGTATAGGTAAATATCGCTAACCTTTGAAGCGAGAGGAGGTGACCTATGACGGACCTGAAACAGGCACGTGAAGAGCGAGGAATTAAGCAGGTAGCCGTGGCAGAAATGCTGGGAGTCTCTAGGCAAACTTATGCACTTTACGAGGCAAATCCCGGGCGCATGAGTATCGACCAAGCAAAGGCTGTTTGTAAGTTTCTCGGGTGCAGTGTCAACGATATTTTTTTCCGTAAGGATGTTAATTAAATTTACCTAACCAGAAAGGAGCAACACCATGAGCAAGAACGACCACACCTACCAGCACGAGGACGTGATGCAGGCCATCGTCACCGCCCTGCTGTTCGGCGAGAAGGCCGGCCTCGCCGCCGTCGCCGAGTACGACGCCGAGCCCGACGCGAAGGTCGTTGAGATCCACCCCGAGGGCGGCAGCGTCCTACACGTCACCGCAGAGGCAGCCGGCATGCTCGCCGAGGCGCAGGCCATCCTGTTCGACGCCCGCGAGGACGGCCTCATGGACTCCATGCCCAACCGCGTCAACCACTACCTGCTCGCCGACCCGCAGCTCGACGACGAGGACCGCGCCAGCCTCAGCGAGCTCTTCGGCATCCTCTCCGACGCGTTCGGCAAGCGCGAGGAGCCCGAGGGCGAGCCCGACCGCGAGGACGAGGCCGCCGAGATCGACATGAGCGAGGTCACCCCCGGCAACACCGAGAGGGTCTACCGCGACCAGCCCATCCCCGAGAGGGAGGCATGAGCCCCACGCAGCTCGCCTTCGCGTTCTTCCTGCGCAAGGCCATCGCCGACTTCTACAAGGACCCGGACAACGTGAGGAGATACCAGCAATGGAAACAGGAAAGGGACGCAGCCGCCGCCAAGCAAGTCCGCGTCCCGTGCCCCACAGGGCAAGCCAAAGCATAGCACGACACGCCCGCCCGTACGACTACCGCGCCGACCTGCGCGACGAGCTCAAGGGCATGGCGTTGACCGCGCTCGCGTTCCTCGCGTGCATGGCCTTCGGCGCGCTGCTCGCGTGGTGCGTCATGTGCCCCGACTACGAGCCCGTCAGCCGCGCCGAGTGGGATGCCATGTGTGCGCAGGGGGCTACCGAATGAGCGCGCAGGGGCCCTACGCCATAGCCCAGAAGGCATGCCGCTGGGTGCGCCGCAACCCAGACTCGTGGCTCTCTCTGCTCGCCCTCTGCGAGTCGTTCAGCAGCGTGCGCCCCTATGGCGCCACAGCCCGCCTGCGCCGAGGCGACCTCTACAACTACGCGCAGCAGGTTGGCCTCTCCGTCACCCTCTGCAAGGAGTTCCGCTTCGACAACAACATGTGGAGCGCCCTCAGCCGCTACGCCATCATGTGCCGCCCGCACCTCTCCGAGGTGATACGCCCGCGCAGCTGCGAGCTCGACGGCATCGACATGGCCTCGGTGTGGGCCGTGTGCGTGGGCGACCCGTCATGCTTCGCCGTCAAGGACTGGAGGCAGGCGGAGGCGATGCTCGCATGAGGCGCGCGACGTTCACCATCGAGGGCCGCATGCCTGGCCTCAACGAGTTCATCAAGGCCCACGACAAGGACTACCACAAGGGCAACCAGATGAAGCAGCGCGAGACCGACCGCGTCGCATGGTGCGCCAAGGCCGCCCACATGCCCCGCTTCGAGGGCCCCGTGGTCGTCAGCATCGAGTGGCATGAGCCCAACCGCCGCCGCGACCTCGACAACGTGGCCTCGGCCAAGAAGTTCGTCCTCGACGGCCTCGTGCGCGCCGGCGTGCTCGCCAACGACAACCAGCGCCACGTGACGGGCTTCGTGGATACCTTCCACGTTGACCGCGAGCGCCCCCGCATCGTGGTCAGCATCATCGAGCCGGATCTGGAGGCATAGCCATGCGGATGGGTGGCAAGCGCATCGACTGGACGCTCGACGAGGTGGCATACCTGCTCGACAGCGCGGGCCGCGTGCCCCTGCGCGAGATATGCCGGCACCTGCGCCGCTCCTCCGAGTCCGTGCGCCACATGGCACGGCGCCTGCGCCAGCAGGGCCACGCCATCAGCCTGCGCCACTTCGAGCCGCGCACCGCGATCTGCCCCTCGTGCGGGAGATCCAGCGCGACCGCGCACGACCCCCAGAACCGAACGGGGATCTGCCGCCCCTGCCAGCTGCGCCGCCAGCTCGCCGCCATCGAGTCCCAGACGGCCGACCTCATGGCGAGGCTGCCCGAGGACGCCCGCGCGACCTACGAGCAGACCGAGGCGGAGACCGGCGCGCGCACCTACGAGCCGCGGCCGGCCGCCCCGAGGATGCCCGAGGGCAGCACCTACTACCAGCGCATGAGGGCCGAGGAGTCCCACGACATCGCACTGGAGCAGTGGGAGACCCGCCGCATGGAGCGCGAGGTCAAGGCCGCGCAGAAGCGCAAGGAGCGCATCGCCCGCAAGCTCAGAAACTTCCCCAACTAACCAAATCAATGGCCTTTTGCCAGCTAGGAGGCTTGTCAATGCCGACAATCGAAACAGTGTCAATCGACGACGTGTACCCGTGGGAGGACGAGTACGGCAACCAGCTCCTCTCCCGCGACTACTCCACCCGCGAGAACCAGCGGTACGTGGAGGACCTCGCCCGCTCCATGCGCGCCAAGGGCGTGCCCGAGGAGATGGTGCAGCTCAGCCGCGACGGCGGGATCTACCGCATCGTGAGCGGCAACAGCCGCGTGCGCGCCATGCGCCTGCTGGGCACCACCCGCTTCCCCGCCATCGTCCTGGACGACGCCGAGGCCGAGGAGGCCGTGCGCCGCGCCGTCGAGGCCACCGTGCGCACCAACACCAAGAAGAAGTACGAGGCCACCGAGCTCAGCGGCTACGTGCAGCAGCTCGCCATGTTCGCCGACGACGAGTACGTGGCCGACGCCGCGGGCATCGAGCCCGAGCAGGTCGCCAAGATCCGCCGCGCGCGCAGGGTCGTGGGCGAGGACGGCGACGGCTACACCATCGAGCGCATGTGCGCCATCGCCGAGTTCGCCGACGACGAGGAGGCCGTGGACCGCCTCACCCGCTGCCCCGAGCGCGAGATCTCCGCGAACGTGGGGATGCTGCGCAGCAAGCGCGAGCGCGCCGAGAAGATGGGCGGGCTCGCCCAGGCGCTCAAGGACATGGGCATCCCCGTGGTGGGGAGCGTGGACGGCATGCGCGCCGTGGCCGTCGTCTCCAAGCCCGAGGACGTGCCGGCGGAGCTGCCCGAGGGCACCGTCGCCACGCCCCACGCCGTGCCCGGCTTCATGGCCCTCTACGCGCCGGCCGAGGCGGGCGTGGCCGAGGAGGAGCTCAGGGCCAAGCGGGACGCCGCCAACCGCGAGGCGTGGCGCGAGCAGTACCGCAGAGGCTCGCAGCGCCGCAGGGCGTGGGTGCGCCGCGCCATCGAGGACGAGAGGAAGCTCAAGGCCCTCGACCAGTACGTGCTCGCCCGGCAGAACCGCTTCACCGACGGCGCCGTGCTCCGCTTCGTGGAGGAGACCGGCGTGGTGGGCGTGCCCGTCGGCATGGTTGAGCGCATCAGCGCCTTCATGGAGCTCGACGCCTCAGACTTCGGCATCCACGCCTACGACGGGAGCACGCCCGAGAGGCTGTGCCGCAGGTACGTGAACCTGATCGAGGCGCTTGAGGACGAGGGCTACGAGCCCGACGTTGACGAGCGCGAGATGTACGCCGACGCCTACCGCGTCGTGTTCGGGACGGAGGCGTAGCCATGGCAGACAGCAAGCCCATCGAGGTCAAGCCCGAGCCCATCGAGACCGACCTTACCGCCCTCAGCGCCTCCGAGGAGTGGCTCGCGCAGGCCAACGAGCGCGCCGAGCTGCTCGCCGAGCAGTACCGCCCGCATGACATTGTGGGCGAGGCCGACTACAAGGCCAGCAAGAAGGCCCGCGCCGACGCTCGCAAGGACATAGCCAAGATCGAGGCAGAGCGCAAGAGCATGACCGACGCCATCGAGCGCGCCGTGCGCGACTTCAAGGACGGCGCCAAGCTCGCCCTCGAGCCCCTCACCGGGATCGACCGCGGCTACGCCGAGAAGATCAGCGCCTACGAGGAGCAGTGGCGCACCGACCGCCAGGTGGAGCTCGCGCAGGAGTACGAGGCCATAGCGCCCGACCTGGTGCCCCTCGTGCCGTTCGCCACCATGCTCGCCCGCTACGGGCAGGCCAAGGGCAAGGCGTGGCTCAACCGCTCCACCAACATCGAGGCGGCCAAGAACATGCTCGCCGACGCCGTTGAGGCCGTGGGCGAGGGCGAGCGCACCGTGGACGAGCTCGTGGACGACGAGGACCGCGAGGCCATCAAGGCCCGCTACTTCGAGACGCTGGACCTGCAGGCCACGTTGGCCGAGGCCCGGCGCGCCAAGGAGCAGCGCGAGCGCGTGCGCCAGCTTGAGGAGGAGCGCAGGGCCCGCGAGGCGCAGGCGCGGCTGGAGCGCGAGGAGGCCGAGCGCCGCGCAGCCGAGGAGGCCGCGATGGCCGAGGCCGAGCGCGAGGCCATGGAGGCCGCATACGCCGAGACCGAGGCGTACCCCTACGACTACGAGCCCGCGGAGGCCGCGGAGCCGGCGCCCGTGCCGCCCGCGCCCATCCCCTACGAGAAGCCGGCCATCGTACCCGCACCTCCGGCGACGGCCGCGTGCGAGAGCCAGGCCGCGGCCCCCGCGCCGACCCCTGACATGCCGCGCCATTGGGTCGTGGACGTGCCGAGCGCGACGCGCAAGCAGATGGAGGCCCTCGCCGCCACGCTCGCGTCAATGGGGCTCGTCGGAACCATCAGCGCCGTGAGGCACATCGAGCAGTAAGGAGGCACGCAGATGCCAGAGGAGACCATCGCCTTCGGGACGGAGGGCGCCAGCTACCAGCCCGAGGCGGAGCAGCCCGCCACAAGACGCGTCACCATCGCCGCCAAGACGTTGGAGGAGCGCCGCGCCATGCTCCGCGCGCCGTTCCCGGCCGAGGAGATCGAGCTCCTGCCCAAGTACACGGGCAAGAAGGGGCCCGATGGCAAGATTCCCAAGAGCGCGTACCGCCGCTGCGAGGAGTGCGGAGGGTGGCACCCGTTCCCCTGCGTGCACCTCGACTACGTGGGTCACGCCGGCATAACGGACCGCCTGAACGACGTGGATCCCGAGTGGAACTGGGAGCCGCTCGCGCTCGACCAGTACGGCTTGCCCATGTACGACAGCAACGGCGGGCTCTGGATCCGCATGACCGTGCTGGGCGTCACCCGCTACGGCTACGGGGACGCGCAGGGCAAGCGCGGCCCCAACGCGGTGAAGGAGATCATCGGCGACGCCATCCGCAACGCCGCCATGCGCTTCGGCGTCGCCACCTACCTATGGAGCAAGTCCGAGAAGGCCGAGCGCCTACGCGAGAGCGGTGAGCAGCAGGACGAGGGCGGCCAGCTTCCAGAGCAGGGCCCGTTCTCCATGCGCTGCAAGGTGTGCGGACACGTCCATCAGTTCCAGAACCGCCAGAGCTACGAGCAATGGCTCGCGTACTGGCAGGGCGGCGGGGAGCAGAACCGCTGCTGCCCCAACATCACGCTCGAGGTGATGTAGGTGGGCACCTACGCGGGGCAGGGCGACTACGCCGAGCTCGTTGAGCTGGAGGACGACCTCGACAACGAGATCGACTCCCTGCGACGCGCCGGCAGCTCGCTCGCCCAGAGGGAGGCGGACTACCGCAAGGCCCTCGCCGTGAAGATCCTGGAGGAGCGCGCCAAGGGCACGCCCGTCACCATCATCTCCGACCTCTGCCGCGGCGACGAGCAGATCGCCGACCTCAAGCTGCTGCGAGACAGCGCGGAGGCCATCTACAAGGCCACGCAGGAGGCCATCAACGTCAAGAAGCTGAGGGTGCGCACCGTGAGCGCGCAGATCGACCGCGAGTGGACGCGCCCCTACCTAGGACAAGGAGCATAGGCATGAGCATCAACCGCGTGAACATATCCGGCAACCTCACCCGAGACCCCGAGCTGCGCACCACGCAGGGCGGCACCGCCGTCCTGGGCTTCGGCGTGGCCGTCAACGACCGCCGCCGCAACCCGCAGACCGGCGAGTGGGAGGACGTTCCCAACTTCATCGACTGCACCGTGTTCGGCAACCGCGCGGGCGCCCTCGCCAACTTCCTGCGCAAGGGCCAGAAGGTCGCCATCGAGGGCAAGCTGCGCTGGAGCCAGTGGGAGAAGGACGGCCAGAAGCGCAGCAAGATTGAGGTGATCGTGGACGAGTGCGAGTTCCTCGCACCGCGCCAGGACGGCCAGCAGCAGGGATACCCGCAGCAGGCGCCGCAGGGCTACGCCCCGCAGCCGCCCGCGCCGCAGTACCAGCGGCCGCAGGCGCCCCAGTACGCCACGCAGGCGCCGCAGGCGCCCCAGTACGCCACGCAGGCGCCGCAGGGGTACCAGAACCCGCCCGCGCAGGGATACGGCCAGAATCAGGCGCCGCAGGCCCCGTCGGCGCCGGCCTACCAGCAGCCCGCCCAGCAGCCGCCCGCACAGGCGTACCAGCCGACGCTGCCCCAGCAGCAGCCAGGCCAGATCGCCGACGTGTACGACGAGGACATCCCGTTCTAGGAGGGCGGCCGTGAACTTCTATGACTCCATCATAGAGGGCGCCCAGGAGTTGGCCCCGCTCGACAGGGGCCAACTCTACACGGCATGCCTCGAATACCTCTACTACAACGGGCGCATGCCCGAGCTGGAGAAGATGCGCGCCACCCCGCGCGCCATGTTCGTCATGATGCGCCCGGTGCTCGACAACCAGCTCTCGGCGCAGGAGCGCGGCAGGAAGGGCGGCAGACCGCGCAAGACGGAAAGCCAAACGAAACCTGAGGTTTCCGAAAGCGCCGCGGAAACGGAAAGCCAAACGAAACCTGAGGTTTCCGAAAACGCCCCGTTTTCAAAAAGCGAACAGGAACAGGAATTAGAAGAACTATCTCCTAACGGAGATAGCAAGAAGCGCGACGAGTTCGCCGAGCAGCGCCGGCAGGTCATAGCCCACCTCAACGCGGCCACCGGCAGCCACTTCAAGCCCAACGCCGACGTGACGCGCCGCCACCTCGACGCCCGCCTGCGCGAGGGCTACACCGTGGACGACTGCAAGCGCGTGATCGACACCAAGGCCGCGCAGTGGCTCGGCACCGACATGGCGCGCTACCTGCGCACCGAGACGCTCTTCGGTCCCAAGTTCGAGGGCTACCTCAACGAGCCCGCGCCCGGCGTGGCCCACGTGGCCGACGACGAGTGGAGCGCCTACGCGACTGGAGGTGGCGCGGATGCTCTCGGTGCTTGACGTGCTGCGCGAGAACGAGGGGCACCTGCCCCTGCCCATCGAGGAGGTCTACCGCGCGAACGTGGCGACCCGCGAGGAGATCGAGGCGGAGAAGGACGAGCAGCGCATCGCCGCCCGCATCGCCATGGGAGGCCCAAGCGACCTCGAGCGCGCGGAGGCGGCCGACCTAGCCGCCCGCTGCGCGCAGGCCGGCGTGCCCGAGCAGTTCCGCGACGTGCCGCTCGACCTGCGCCACACCGAGGCGCTCGCGCGCGGCCGCTGGCTCTACATCTGCGGGAAGGTTGGCACGGGCAAGTCGACCATGGCCGCCGGCACGCTGCGCGGCTGGATGGCACACAACCACGGCACCGCCCGGTGGACCACCGAGGCCGACATGTTCAGCGACCTGCGCGGCGCCATCAGCCGCCGCGAGCCCGAGTCCGAGGCGCTGTGGCGCTACACCGGCCCGCGCCTGCTCGTGCTCGACGACGTGGGCACGGAGCCGCCGGAGAGGGCCGCCGCGCGCCTCAAGCAGGTGATCGACGCGAGGTGGGCCAACGGGCGCCCCACGATCCTCACCGCCCAGTTCGGCATCGACGTGCTGTGCAGGCGCATCGCGCAGGCCGACCCAGACGCGGCGCGCGCCGTGGGCTCACGCCTCTCGAAGTGCATAACCGTGGCCCTCACGGGCCCCGACCACAGGAGGGAAGATTGGCAAGGCTAGACATCATCGAGTGCCGCGACGCGCTCAGGGGGCTCTCCGACGTGCCCGCCGGGTTCTGCTCGCTGCTGCTCACCGACCCGCCGTACTCAAGCGGCGGCATGTTCCGCGGCGACCGCAGCATGCTCACCTCGGAGAAGTACCAGACCAGCGGCGCGGACAAGAAGCCCGAGTTCTACGGCGACACGCGCGACGAGCGGAGCCTGCTGCTGTGGGACACCCTCTGGCTCGCCGAGTGCTGGAGGATCCTAGGGGACGGATCGAGCGCCCTGGTGTTCTCCGACTGGAGGCAGCTCGCCAACACCGGCGACGCCGTGCAGGCGGCCGGCTTCACGCTGCGCGGCATCGTGCCGTGGCGCAAGACCGCCGCGAGGCCCCAGCCCAACAGCTTCCGGCAGGAGTGCGAGTTCGTGATCTGGGCGACCAAGGGCGCAGTGGACCGCCGGCCGCTCACGTCGGCCAAGTACCTGCCGGGCTTCTACGAGTACGCCGCGCCGACCGGCGACGAGCGCATCCACTCGACCCAGAAGCCCGTGGGGCTGATCCGCGACCTCATGGAGGTGGCGCCCGAGGGATGCGTGGTGCTCGACCCGTTCATGGGGTCCGGCACGACCGCCGTGGCCGCCGTTCAGACGGGCCGGCACTTCGTCGGCTTCGAGCTCTCGCGCGAGTACTGCGACGCCGCCAACCGGAGGGTGAGAGACGCTCGGGGGGGGGGTAGCCTTCGATGCCTGATAGCACGCTTGACGCGGCGCTCGTGCCGCTCATGAGGGCGCCCAGCGTGAGGCTCGACCACTGCGCGATCTGCGGCAGGCCCGGGCCCCTCAACCAGCACCACATGGTGCGCAGGGGCGCCGGCGCCCTCTACCGCGGGGGCGTTGAGGTGCCAAAGCCCACCATCACCCTCTGCGGATACGGGAACAACCTGCGCGACGCCGACGGGCGCTACTACTGCCACGGGCTCGCGCACCACCTGATGCTGCACTTCCGCTGGGTGGACGACGCGCCCGCGAGGCCCGGCATGCCGGGAGAGCACGCGGCAGGCGCCGGGCACGTCGAATACCTAAAGACCGCCGAGCCCACCGACTACCAGACGGCCCTCGGCATGGAAGGTTGGAGGCAAGTCAGATGCAGACCCTAGCGCAGGCGGAGCGCGCCGCCCAGTCCTTCGAGGACGCGAGGCTCGCGGAGCACCTGGACCGGCAGGCCGAGGAGGAGGGCGAGATGCGCCTCTGCGGCGACTGCGGCGAGGCCACGCCGTTCGACGGCGCCGACGTGTTCAAGCTCATGCACCTCCTCTCGCCCAAGTGCAGCAGGACCACGCGCAAGTGCGTGGAGGACGCCCTGCTCCAGTGCCTCTGGTGCGGGCCCCTCGAATGCGTGGTCGGCGAGGGCGACGAGGCGTGCGACCGCTGGAGCTACTACGGAGACAGCAGATAGGGAGTTTTCAACATGGAGAAGCCCACAAACCCACTTTTCAACAAGCACGTTTACCTGTCTGGCCCCATGACCGGCTTGCCCGACCTCAACCGCGAGGCGTTCGCCAGGGCGGAGGAGCGCGCCTACGAACTGGGCGCCCGCTACGTTTTCAACCCGCGCGAGCACTGGGGCCACACCGACCGGGCGAGCGAGTGGTACATGCGCCACGACCTGCATGCCCTCGTGATGGAGAAGGGCGACGGGCTCGACGGCCCGGCCCACGAGGTGCTCCTCGCCCTCCCCGGCTTCATGTGCAGCAAGGGCGCCCGCTGCGAGGTGATGGTCGCCATGCTGTGCGGGATCGAGGTCGTGCGCTACTCCGACCTTCTGGGGGTGAGAGCATGAGCGAGTTCGTGCCGTGCCCGTTCTGCAAGCGGACCGACGGCTTCCAGGTCAAGACCGTGTGGAAGTCCTACAAGTTCGTGGCATGCCAGTGCAAGGCCGCCGGCCCGGTCATGAGGACCGAGGAGGAGGCCATCGAGGCGTGGAACGATCGCCCGCTTGACACGTGCGCCTTCTCGCTCGAATACGATCGCGAGGAGGTGGAGCGGCGCCAGAGGGCACACGAGGAGGATCCGTTCGGCCTGTTCCCTCAGAGCATGCCGTCCGTTGCATGGACGTGCTCAAGATGCGGGACCCAGTACAAGGCGCGATACGCGCCCAGCGAGAGCGGGGCGCTAGGCTTGCTGCCCCTTCCCTCATGGATGAAGTGCTGCCCGAACTGTGGGGCCAAGATTGCGGAAGGATTGAGCGTATGAGCGCAGCGATAGGCGGGTTCATCATCGGCGTGATGGTAGGCGGAACATTCGGCACGGTCGTCGTGGCCGTGCTCGTGGCTGGAAGGGACGGAGAGCAATGATCGAGTTCGACACCGATATGGAGTACTGCACCGAGTACGGGATGCTCGACGAGGTGGTCCTCAACGACGAGAACGGGACGATGGAGCCCGTCACGTTCGTGCCCAAGGCCAAGGCGCCGGGCGACACCTCCGACGGCTACCACACCTTCGACGAGCTCTACGAGCACCGCACCGGCCTGCTCGCCGCGCTGTGCAACGTAACGGAAGAAATGGTCGAATTAGCCGCAACGTGCATGGGCTCAGATGGCGATGGTGTTGAGTGGCCGCTCTTCAAGAGCCGGCATCACCACGACGGTGAGATGTACGACGGCTTCTTCATCGTGGGCATAAAGGGACCCGAGCAGGAGAAGTGGGCCACGTGGCACTGCGAGGACAAGTGGTGGGACCGCTTCGACATCCCCGAGCTCGACCTTGCGCCGGAGTGGGACGGGCACATGCCCGCAGATGCCCTCGCACGCCTGGTCGAGTGGTTCACGCCGCAGGGAGGCGATCAGCGATGAGCAAGACCATGGAGCTCAAGGTGCGCACGCTCGACCGCGCGCCGATGCACGGCACCGGCGGGGAGCTCGTGCCGATCGCGGAGTGCGACCCCAAGGGCGTGGCCGCAAAGCTCCTCGAGGAGGCCGCCGAGGCGTACGGAGCCTGGCAGATCTACGCAAACGCCGACACCGACTTCATGCGAGGGCTGACCTGGGGGCCGCAGCTATGCGACGAGCTCGCCGACGTGATCACCGCAGCCTGCGACCTCGCGAAGGCGTGCGGGCTCGACATGGGCCTGCAGGCCGCGCTGGACCGCAACGGGCGCCGGCAGATCGAGAGGGGGCGCATCGATGCCTAGGCCGGGCCGCAGGCCCATGCGCGGGCTCAGCAGCCAGCTCTCCGACTGGGAGGTCGAGGAGGCGCTCGCCTCCGTGAGGGCCGGCGACACCATCGAGGCCGTGGCGGCGCGCTACGGCATCAGCACCAAGACGCTACAGAGGATCATCGACCGCGCAGGCGCGCGAGAGAGGGAGGAGAAGGGCATGGCAGAGGCGAGGGGCCAGGGGGACAACGCCCTGGGAAGGGTCAACGACTACCTGTTCGCGGAGCTCGAACGGCTCGACACGTTGGATGCGAGCGACCCGGACGCGCTCAGGCTGGAGATCAGCAGGGCCAAGGCCGTGGAGGGCATAGCGAAGGCGACCATCGACAACGCCAACACGATCCTCGACGTGGCGAGGCTCAAGGCGGAGTACTCTGGCGCCCGCGTGTCCGTGCCGAAGATGCTGGCCGGCTAGGATGGCGAGGAAGTACACCGAGGAGCAGCACGAGTGGCTGCTCCTCCACTTTTCGAGCATGACCAACAGGGAGCTCGCCCACGCCTTCGAGGAGCGTTTCGGGATCCCGACCACCTACGAGGCCATGCACTCGTACGGGAGCAACCGCCACCTCCGCAAGGACCCCGAGGCGGCGAGCCGCGCGCTCAGGTACTACACCGACGAGGAGGACGCGTTCCTCCGGGAGTTCATACCGGGCCACGGCACCCGCGAGGTGTCCGAGGCATTCCGCGCGCGCTTCGGCAGGAGCCTGAGCAAGGGGCAGGTCACCGCATCCGCACTCCGCCTCGGCGTGAGGTGCGGGGTGAACGCGGGTCGCTACGAGAAGGGCAGAGCGAGCGAGGCCAAGGGCAAGACCTGGGACGAGATGGGCTACACGCCGGAGCAGCAGGAGCGCATGCGCGCCAACCTGTTCAAGCCCGGCGAGCGCAACGAGTACACCGAGTCCAGGATGCGCGAGCTGC
>Ga0326513_10002661_pt1 | contig 13134 bp, 8 predicted proteins | sample 2_2465_0518_D_FD_203654 | JGI IMG/M metagenome (GOLD analysis project Ga0326513, IMG submission 203654) | Bovine rumen microbial communities from UC Davis, California, United States - 2_2465_0518 | ecosystem: Host-associated > Mammals > Digestive system > Stomach > Rumen | place: USA: California...
CGACGACCTGGATGACCAATTCGTGGAAAATGAGGAGGAATGGACGGCCATGATAGCCCACTATGTGGATGAGCACATTGAGCGCTTCGCTAATGTAGAAGTGAAAAGTGATAAGTGATGAGTGATGAGTGATAAGTGATGAGTGATAAGTGATGAGTGATAAGTGATAAGTGAGTAATGAACAAGCAAGAAGAGGAAATCAGGAAGAAAAGTCCTGTAAACATAAAGAACAAGAAGGCCTCGTTCGAGTACTTCTTCATAGAGACCCTGACGGCGGGCATCGTGCTGACGGGTACTGAAATCAAGTCCATCCGTGCGGGAAAAGCCAGCCTGGTGGACTCTTATTGTCTGATTATCAACGGCGAAATGTGGGTGCGCGGCATGTCGGTCTCACCCTATTTCTACGGTTCATACAACAACCACGAGATGAAGCGCGACCGCAAGCTGCTGCTCACGAGGCGTGAGATCAACAAGTTGCAGAGCGCCACGAAACAGACGGGCTACACGATAGTGCCGCTGCTGGTGTTCCTCGACGAGAAGGGACGGGCCAAGATGGACATTGCCCTCTGCAAGGGTAAGAAGGCCTTTGACAAGCGTCAGACGCTGAAAGAGAAGGAAGACCGCCGTGAGATGGACCGTGCCATGAAAGTATATAAATGAAGAAGATAAACGATATTATTAAGGAGCGGATACTGATACTCGACGGAGCCATGGGCACCGTCATACAGGAGTACGGGTTGGAGGAACAGGACTTCCGTTCTGCCCTGACCTCGCAGCTCACAGTCCTCACCCCCGTCCAACTGAAGGGGAACAACGACCTGCTCTGTCTGACACGGCCTGACGTGGTCAGCGACATCCACGAACGCTACCTGCAGGCAGGTGCCGACATCATCACCACCAACACATTCAACGCTCAGCGCATATCGCAGGCCGACTACCATACGCAGTCGCTGGCCCGCGAGATGAACCTACAGGGGGCACGGCTGGCCCGGCAGGCTGCCGACAAGTATTCCACTAACGAGAAGCCACGATTCGTGGCAGGCTCGATGGGCCCGACGAACAAGACGTGCTCCATGTCGCCCGATGTGACCAACCCTGCCAGACGCGATCTGACCTACGGCCAGCTGTTTGAGGCCTACGTGGAGCAAGCCGGTGGCCTGATAGAAGGAGGGGTGGACGTGCTGCTGATAGAGACCATCTTCGACACGCTGAACTCGAAGTGTGCCATAGATGCCGCCATGACAGCCATGCAGCAGCACGGTGTCACGTTGCCCATCATGCTGAGCGTCACCATCAGCGACCTGGCCGGACGAACCCTGAGCGGACAGACCCTGGAAGCCTACCTGGCCTCCGTGTCAACCTACCCCATATTCAGCATAGGCCTGAACTGCTCGTTCGGCGCACGTCAGATGAAGCCCTACCTGAGGGAGCTGGCCCGCCGGGCACCTTACTATATCAGTGCCTATCCTAACGCAGGACTGCCCAATTCCATGGGTTTGTACGATGAGACCCCAGAGTCGATGGCTCCGCAGATAGGCGAGCTCATAGACGAGGGGCTGGTGAACATTGTCGGCGGTTGCTGCGGCACCACGCCCGACTTCATCAGCCGCTACGTGCCCTTGGCCTGTGGCAAGGCTCCGCACATACCGGCACAGAAGCCGCAGACCATGTGGCTGTCGGGGCTGGAGCTGCTGGAAAGCGGTCACTTCATCAATGTGGGTGAACGCTGCAACGTTGCCGGGTCACGCAAATTTCTCAGGCTCATCAAGGAAAAGAGCTACGACGAAGCCATCGCCATAGCCCGCAAACAGGTGCAGGACGGTGCATTGGTCATCGACATCAACATGGATGACGGACTGCTTGACGCCCGCCAGGAGATGGTAACGTTCCTCAACATGATAGCCGGTGAGCCAGACATTGCCCGCGTGCCAGTCATGATTGACTCATCGAAGTGGGAGGTCATCACCGCCGGACTGCAATGCGTTCAAGGCAAACCCATCGTTAACAGCATCTCCTTGAAGGAGGGTGAAGAAGTATTCGTCAGCCACGCCCGCGACTGTATGCGGTACGGTGCTGCGGTGGTGGTGATGTGTTTCGATGAACAAGGACAGGCCACGACCTACGAGCGCCGCATAGAGATTGCCAGTCGTGCATATCGCATTCTGACTGAGCAGGTTGGCATGAATCCGTTTGACATTATCTTCGACCCCAACATCCTGGCCATTGCCACCGGCATGGAGGAGCATGATGCCTACGCCGCAGACTTCATAAGGGCAACAGGCTGGATACGCAAGCACTTACCGGGGGCACACGTCAGCGGTGGTGTCAGCAACCTGTCGTTCTCATTCCGTGGCAACAACTACATACGCGAGGCCATGCATGCGGTGTTCCTCTACCACGCCATCCAGCAAGGCATGGACTTCGGCATAGTCAACCCCGCCACAAAGGTGACCTATAGTGATATACCTGCCGACCAGCTGGAGATCATTGAGGACGTGGTGCTGAACCGCAAGAAGGGAGCGGCAGAGCGTTTGATAGAGATTTCGCAGGCCTCCCCAAGCCCCTCCGAAGGAGGGGGTGTCGGGATACATAATACTGCCTCTTCATCCATTCAAACATCCCCTCCTTCGGAGGGGCTTGGGGAGGCCCTCGAGGAACGCTTGTCAAATGCTTTAATCAAAGGCATTGGCGACCACTTGGAGACCGACCTGAAAGAAGCCCTTGAGAAATACCCCCGTGCCGTCGATATCATAGAAGGACCGCTGATGGCAGGCATGAACCGCGTAGGTGAGTTGTTCGGACAGGGCAAGATGTTCCTGCCGCAGGTGGTGAAGACCGCCCGTACCATGAAGCAGGCCGTCAGCATACTGCAGCCCTATATCGACTCGGGGAAGTCCGAAAGCTCGGCGAAAGCCGGGAAAATACTCCTGGCCACAGTCAAGGGCGACGTCCACGACATTGGCAAGAACATAGTCAGCGTGGTCATGGCCTGCAACGGCTACAAAGTCGTTGACATGGGCGTGATGGTGCCTGCCGACCAGATTGTGCGCAAAGCCAAGGAGGAGCAGGTTGACCTGATAGGTCTCTCGGGACTGATAACGCCGAGCCTGGAGGAAATGGTGAACGTGGCCAAGGAGCTGAAACGTGCAGGAATGGACATACCCATCATGATAGGCGGTGCAACGACCAGCGAACTGCATGTGGCGCTGAAGATTGCACCGGTGTATGGCGGCCCTGTGGTATGGATGAAGGATGCCTCGCAAAATGCACTGGTAGCTGCCAGACTGATGAGCGATGAACAGGCGGTAGAACACGAACTGGACGAGAAGTACCGGCTGTTGCGCCAGGACTACCAGCAGGAGCAGCTCCAACTGGTGTCGCTCGAAGAAGCACGAAAGAACAAGCCGAAACTCTTTGAAGAATGATAAAGACCATCATATTCGACCTGGGGGGTGTCATCATCACCCTCGACCAGCCTGAAGCCATCAGGCGATTCCAACAACTGGGCCTTCAGGATGCCGTCAGCCAGCTGGACACCTACACGCAGGGCGGCATTTTCGGTGAACTGGAGGAAGGGAAGATCTCTGCCGAGACGTTCCGACAGGAACTGAGCCGTATGGCTGGCCGCGAACTGACCTATGACGAGTGCCGACATGCCTGGCTCGGCTATGCCAAAGAGGTGCCCCAGCGCAACCTCGACACACTGCTCAGACTGCGGAGCGAGGGCTACCGCGTGGTCCTGCTGTCGAACACCAACCCCTACATGATGTCATGGGTACGCTCAGCTGAGTTCGACGGTCACGGCCACTCCATAGACTACTACATGGACGCCTGCTACTGCAGCTACGAACTGGGGGTGATGAAACCCTCGCAGAACTTCTTCCACAAGGTGCTCATGGCCGAGCACATCAGTCCCGCCGAGGCACTCTTCATAGACGACGGCCCAAGGAACGTAGCGGCTGCCAGCCAGATGGGCATGCGCACCTATTGTCCAAAGAACGGACAAGACTGGACACATGAAATAATTAACTATATAACAACATGAAAAAACTATACCTAATCTTCGTCATGGCCATTGCTGTCATGACAGCCATGACGACCACAGCCCAGCCCAAGCGAGAGATGCGAGGGGCGTGGATACAGTGTGTGAACGGTCAGTTCCTGGGAATGGGTACGCAGAAGATGCAGCAGACGCTTACCTACCAATTGAACGAGTTGTGGAAGGACGGTGTCAACACCATCATCTTCCAGGTACGTCCTGAGTGCGATGCCCTCTATGCCAGTCAGATAGAACCGTGGAGCCGGTTCCTCACAGGACAGCAGGGACTGGCGCCACAGCCCTACTGGGACCCCCTGCAATGGATGATAGAACAGTGCCACGCACGAGGCATGGAGCTGCACGCCTGGATCAACCCCTACCGTGCCCGCACCAAATCGACCACGATGCTGGCCTTCAACCATATCAAGAACCGCAAGCCGCAGAACTGCTTCGAATACGACGGGCTGACCATCCTCAACCCCGGCATTCCCGAGAACCGCGACTACATCTGTGAAGTGGCTCGCGACATCGTTACCCGCTATGACGTGGACGGCATACACATGGACGATTACTTCTACCCATACCCCGCTGCTGGCCAGACAATACCCGACGAGGCACAATACCATCAGTACGCCAACGGCATCAAGGACCGCAACGACTGGCGCCGCTATAACGTGAACCTCTTCATAGAGCAGTTCTACAAGACCGTTCACCAAGCCAAGCCGTGGGTGAAGGTAGGCATATCGCCCTTCGGCATATACCGCAACAGCCGCTCCAGCAGCATTGGCAGCAAGACCAATGGACTGCAGAACTATGACGACCTCTATGCCGACGTACTCCTCTGGGTGAACAATGGATGGCTCGACTACTGCGTTCCGCAGATTTACTGGGAGATAGGCAACAAGGCTGCCGACTACGACACGCTCATACGCTGGTGGAACCAGTATGCAGGTAAACGGCCGCTCATCGTCGGCGAAGACGTGGAACGGACGGTGAAGGCTCATGACCCCAACCGGCCCTCACAGCACCAGCAGTTTGCCAAGCAGCAGTTGCACCAACAGATGCCCAATGTCAAGGGTACGGTACTATGGTATGCCAAGGCCGTCGTCGATAACATAGGGAACTATGGCACCATGCTGCGCGACTACTATTGGAAGAATCCGACGCTGCAACCCGACATGAGCTTCATCAGCAAGAAGACTCCCGGAAAAGTACGCAAACTGAAGCCCGTATGGACCAGCGACGGCTACGTACTGTTCTGGACAGCACCGAAAGGCAAGAACTGGCAGAATACGGCTGTGATCTACGTCGTCTATCGCTTTGCCAAGGGTGAGAAAGTTGACCTGGACGATGCCTCCAGGATTGTGGCCATCACCCACGACACGTTCTACAAGCTGCCCTATGCCAATGGCAAGACCAAATACACATACGTCGTAACCGCCCTTAACCGCCTGCACAACGAATCGAAGGCACGGAAAGAGACTGTACGGCTGTAAATCAAGCAGATATGACATTGAAGCACATCAGCCTTCTCCTCGGAATACTCTTGACAGTGGCCATGCCTGTAAAGGCTCAGACCACCCGACAGTGGCGCGACTCGCTGGCAGTCCTGAACCGGCTGATAGAGCAGCAACCCAGCTCGACAGACCTGCGCCTCAAGAAAGCAGCAGTGAATATTGAACTAGAGCAGTGGGAGTATGCCATCGAGGAATACGGTAACGTCCTCAGACTCGACAGCAAGAACCTGGCCGCGCTCTATTACCGGGCTTACGCCAATACCCACTTGCGCCAATACAACCTGGCCCGCAGTGACTATGAGGAGTTTCTGCGCATCAGTCCGCTGCACATGGAAGCACGGATGGGACTTGCCTATGTCAATGAGCAGATGGGACGGCGGACAGATGCGATGGATCAGTTCAACCTGCTTGTCGAGATGTTTCCCGACTCAGCAGCGTGCTATGCTGCCCGTGCAGCCTTCGAGACAAAGCAGGAGCAATATGAACTGGCACTCTATGACTGGGATGAAGCCGTCAGGCGCCAGCCTTCGAACATAGAGTATATAGCCACCCGTGAAGAACTGAAACGGAAGATGAAGAAAGAGAAGTGATCACTTCTCTTTTTTGTTGTCCAGCCCGAAGAAGTCGTTTAGGCCGTTGAAGTCCTTTTTCATGATGATACCCACACCCTGGGTGTTCAGACTCGACCGGGTGAAGTAACGGTCGTTGGTCTGGTTATAGACCTTGAGAGCAAGGTTACCTGTGGGCATCAGCAGGTAGCGTATGTCAAAGTCGCCGATGAACGACGGGGTTGCCTGCATGGCTTTGTCACGATAGCCGAACTGGCCGTTGATGAGCAGGCGGTTGTTCAGCATACGCCCGTTGACAATACCTTCATACTCAGCATTGTTCCACCCTTCGGTTCCCGTCGAGATATTGGCACCGAAGTTCCAGTCATCGTTCTGGACAATCTCATTGATGACCGAGTTGATTTGCGTAGAAAGCGTGCCGGAGAGGAACGACTGCATGGCAAGCGACGTCTGATCCTGCTGTTGCTGGTTGGCATTGTTCTGTCCCTGACTGTAGAAACGTCCGATGCCGAGCAGGTAGAGCACCTGCTGGTTCATCTCCTGCTGAGAAGAGAGCAGCGAGCGGACCATCTGCTTTTCGTCGGCATTCACGTTGGGCAAATCAAGGTCGAAGGTGACCTGTGGAGCCGAGGGCTGACCGCCGATGTTCATCAGGCAGTTGACTCGCACCGTGTTGGACGAGAAAGAGTTTCCTAACTGCAGGTCACTAAGACTGACACCATTGACCGTATAGAGAGCCTGCAGATTGAGTGCGGCTGAATAAGGGTCGCCGCCGAAGACTATGGTACCGTCGGGTTGGAACTGGAACTTCTTGTTGATGATGTTCTGGATGGTTACATCGTAGGTGCCGCTGTTGACGGTGTAGGTACCAAACATCTGGAACGTACCCTTGTTATAGTAGGAAGCCTGGAGCGTGCCCGTTCCATTCAGTGTGATGTAGTCACCGGTCTTGGCATCCATCAGGATGCGCATGGTACCGTCAGGTGTGGCGTTGACCAGGAAGTTCATGTAGATATTGGTGGAGGAAGGCTCAGGAGCCTGTGACGTGTCAGGATGCTGTCCCCCACCCTCATCATGCTTCTTCCACGTGATGAACTCTTGATTAGAAATGGCATCTGTCTGAGCTGCGTTATAGACGAACACGCTGTTCTTCAGCGGCGTGACATTGCAGTCAAAACGGACATCATTGCCCCTCATCGAAATATCAACGTCACCGGCGGCATAGACGGTGCCATAGAACGACTGATCGCCGAACTCGCGGACGTCATAACCCAGCAGATTGTCTGTCGAGACATGCAGGTCGAGGCTCAGGTTGGTAAGGTCGCGATGGTGGACAGCCCCGGAAAGATAGCCCACACCACCGTCCTTGTCATAGATGGCCAGACTGTCAAGCAGAATTTCATTGTAAACCAATGTCACACTGTCATTCTTGAGCCAATAAGTAGTGTTCAGCGGCGTGATGGTAGCCTCACCATCAACAACGAGTCCGCCGGTAAGATTGATGGCCGACAATGGTCCGGCAAGCCGCAGGTCGCCCGTTCCGTGTCCTGTGATATTACTGATGAACGACTTCGTGTATGAGTGCATAAAGTCCAGATAGGTGCCACGGGCTGAAATGCCTAAATCGATGTAGTTCCTCTCAGGCGACACATAGCCGTTGATATAGGTCATGGCTTCCGGACCGTCGTTGGCCGTGGCATGGATATCTATCTGCTTGTCACGCTTGTTCCAGTCCACATGCGCATGGAGCACCCCCATACGGCCATCCTCAAACTTAAAGTCGTTGACTACCAGGTTGGCAGAAGCATCAGGATCATTGAAAGCCGAGGTCACGAATGCCTTGCCGGAAGCCCTCCCTGAGAACTCCACAGCATCAAAACCGACTTGGTCGAGAATATAGGCCACCTCTACACCCCGTAGGGTGACGGTCACTGAATCGGCTTTCTGCTTGGAGGCCGCACCGTCAACCGAAATGAATTGCTCGCCGTTATGTACTGAGAAGTGGTCAATGAGCAGTCGGTCTGTAGAATATAGCACGTCGGAAGGTTCCACCTGCCAGGTTGACTTGTCAATGACGATGTCCGACGGCAGGAAACTGAGATGGGCCTCAGGCTTGTCCTCGAAATTACGGTACAGGCGGGAGGAGACGTTGAGTGTTCCGCTCAATGGCTTGCGGTCATAGTTGTTGTTCCATGACAAGGCCATCGAAAGGTTGTTGTCAGCGGCATTCCCGTCTGCTGACAGGTCAAACAAGACACCGTCTTCATTCAGTCTTCCGATAGAGGCATTGAGAAACAGCGTGTCACTGGGGCAGGTGATGCTAAACTTTCCCTTACGGTACTGTGAACCAGCGTATGCAAAGGCTGGTGCATCAAGATGAGCGGTAATTTGCTTGCTACGGTCATTGACGGTCGCATTGAGCATGACAGGTTCCTTGATGTCGAGATCGATGCCCAGCAGTTTCTGAAGCCAGTCTGTTTTTCCGAGCACCAGATGCAGGTCAAAGTTGTTGTTCGAAGGTTTGGAAGGCGGCAAACCTGGCAAGGTGGGCAACTTCGAGCCGATGGCATTGGCCAAGCTCTGTGCAAGCGTGGCATAGTCGAACTCACCACTAAGGTTGGCGTGGGCAAAGTCACTATTCAGGGTCACGAAATGCCGGCTGTTGTCAAAGCCCGACTCCACACGCAGGTAGTCAAGCCGGTAGTCTTTCTGAGGCAGGCTCAGATGGTGAAGGCTGACCGTACCCACCGCATCGTTCAGCGATGTGGCCGTAAGATCTATTTCCACACGGGCAGCCACCTTAGGGTCGCTGACCTGTAGCCAGCCGGTCAGTCGGTCTGTGATGTAAGTTGCATCAAGTTCAATATTGGTATAGGTCTCACCATCGTACTCCAGCCTGTCAACAGCACCTCTGGCAGCGACCTGTTTGTCCAGCACACCACTGACCTCGACATTGGCAGCCACACTTCCCACCTGTTCGTTGTCCAGCAATCGGCCTACGTCCATGCCTTCGGTCTTGAGACTGCCCGCAAACTGCTTGTCGGCATCAAGCAGCAACTGCACAGTGGCCTGACCAATGTCTGTGGTCAGGTCGGCATCGGCATGGAGTGTCCCTTGCTCGTCACCAATGAATGCCCCTTCCATCTGTATGTTACCCAACCGCAGAAGAGTTTCAGGCAGCGACACGATGTTCTTTGAGACGTATTCAATCGTCTCGTCAGCCATCCCAAACCGATCTACATTCAGCCTCCAGGAATTTTTCCCTTCATCCGGATGATGCAGAATGCCATTAGCTATAAGGCTGATGTCACCCTTGTCTGACTCCGCCAGGAAACGGTCTATGCTCAAGGTACGGTTCTGATAGGAGAAATCAGCAGCCAAGGCTATCCTGTTCTGATAGCTCTGGAGTTTGGGCAGCAGACTGCGGAAGTCCGACGGCGTAACGTAGGTGTTGTCTATACGTCCCCACAGATACAGGGTTTCCTTGAGACGCTGACGGTCATAAGAACAAAAAATACTGTCGGTGTGGATATACGTATCGGGCAGCTGCAGATGGAAATCCTGCAGGATAGCCTTATCATTGCCAGCCGTCAGACGCATGGAGAGCCGTTTGACATCAATACCAGACTGCTCCTTACAGGTCAGTCGCTTCACGTTGACGTTCAGACTGTCATCCTTGAGTGCCTTAAGTATGACGTGGGCGCTAATGTTTCGGATATCAAGATGCTTCGGATTGAACCTGTCAGTAGTAGGAGCCGCATCCCACTGGTCATAGCAGACAGACGAATGACGCATGATAAACGAATTGACACGCAGATCAAGGGGAGTGTGGGTGGTTGTGTCCTTGGAAGCCAGGGAATCGAGCACAAACTGGATGTTGATATCGGAATCGGCCGTCTGACGGTATAGTTTCAGATGAGCACCGAACAGCTGGGCCGAAGAAATCGAGATACGGCCGAGAGCTAAGGACACAAGATCGATTTTGGCAGTCATACGGGCCACACGGAGCATCTGCTTGTTATTTTGATCATGGACTACCACGTCGTCAAGTATCAGACGGTTGAAAAAGCCTACGTCTATGCGGCCAATATGCACCTTCGTACCCAGCTTCCTTTCGGCTATCTCCGAGAGCTGGGCCCCGAGCTGCTGTTGTGCCCACGGTGTCCGGACGGCTATCATAACAAGGGCGTACAGACCTATGACAGTCCATACAACCCAGCTGATGATATGCTTTAGAATTCTCACTTGTTGTCAGTTAGAGATAGCAAAATATTACGCTTTTACTGAATTTTGATGCAAAATTACGACAAAAACTTATTATAGCATCATTTTTCGCCGATAAAATCTCGCCATATCCATAAAATTTATTAATTTTGCGCTGGCTTAACGTTAGCTATTCAATTCAAACATTTATATAAATGGCAAATGTAATCAAGTTACGCAAAGGCTTAGACATTTATCTTCAAGGCAAAGCTGAGGAGAAGAAAATCCAGCTGAAGTCGAATGGCAAGTATGCACTGGTGCCTGATGATTTCGAAGGAGTTACTCCAAAAGTTGTGGTTCGCGAGGGTGACACTGTCCAGGCCGGGGATGCCTTGTTCGTCAACAAGCAGTATCCCGATGTGAAGTTCGCTTCACCCGTCAGCGGCAAGGTGGTCGCTGTTGAGCGTGGCGAACGCAGGAAAGTGCTCTGCATCAGGGTGGAGGCCGACGCTCAGCAGAGTTATGTGGATTTCGGCAAGAAGAACGTGGCGCAGATGGACGGGAAAGCGGTAATAGAAGCCCTGCTGAATGCTGGTATCTTCGGGTATATCAACCAGTTGCCTTATGCTGTTTCGACCAATCCTGAGACAAAGCCTAAGGCAATTTTTGTGTCGGCCCTGAGGGACAAGCCGCTGGCTGCCAGCTTCGATTTCGAGGTGGCTGGACAAGAGGCTGACTTCCAGACGGGACTCACCGCTCTCTCGAAGATTGCCAAAACCTACCTTGGTGTTGGACTGGGCTCTTCGTTAGAGCACATGAAAGACGTTGAGGTCAATGTGTTCGTTGGCAAATGCCCTGCCGGCAATGTGGGTGTCCAAGTGAACAACATCGCCCCGGTGAACAAGGGCGAGGTGGTGTGGACCATCGGTGATCCGACCGTTGTACTGTTCATCGGACGGTTGTTCAATACGGGCAAGGTAAACCTGACTCGCACTGTTGCACTGTGCGGAAGCGAGGTGAAGAATCCCTCCTATGTGGATATGCTGGTTGGTGAGGAGCTTTCGACACTGCTTTCAAACAGCTACGATGCCGGAAAGAGCGTTCGCATCATCAACGGCAACGTGCTGACGGGCAAGCCTACCACCAAGGAGGGTTTCCTTGGAGCTCACACTTCTGAAATTACCGTTATCCCTGAGGGCAACGATGCCGACGAGATGTTAGGCTGGATTCTGCCGCGAATGAAGCAGTTCTCTGTGAACCGCAGTTACTTCTCCTGGCTCTGTGGCAAGAAGGAGTACGCTCTCGATGCCCGCGTCAAGGGTGGTGAGCGTAAGATCATTATGAGCGGCGAGTACGACAAGGTACTGCCGATGGATATCTACGGTGAGTATCTCATCAAGGCCATTATTTCTGGCGACATTGACCGTCAGGAGGCACTTGGCATCTACGAGGTCAGTCCTGAAGACTTTGCATTGGCAGAGTTCGTGGACAGTTCGAAGCTCGAATTGCAACGCATTGTCCGTGAAGGACTTAATATTTTACGTAAAGAAAACGCATAACGAATATGAAAGCATTAAGAAATTATCTCAATAAGGTAAAGCCGAACTTCGAGGAGGGTGGCAAGCTGCATGCTTTCCGTTCGATTTTCGACGGCTTCGAGACCTTCCTTTTCGTGCCTAACGACACGGCGAAGGCAGGTAGCGTCAACATTCACGACGCTATTGACTCGAAGCGCATCATGAGTATGGTGGTCATCGCCCTGATGCCGGCCATGCTGTTCGGTATGTACAATATCGGTTACCAGAACTATCTCGCAGCCGGCACACTTGCTGATGCCAGCTTCTGCGAGATTTTCATCTATGGTTTTCTGGCTGTACTGCCTAAGATTCTCGTCAGCTACATCGTTGGTCTGGGTATCGAGTTTGCCTGGGCACAGTGGAAGGGCGAGGAAATTCAGGAGGGTTATCTCGTCAGCGGTATCCTTATTCCGCTGATTGTTCCTATCGGCTGTCCGCTGTGGATGCTGGCACTGGCTTGTGCCTTCTCGGTCATCTTCTGTAAGGAGATTTTCGGCGGTACGGGTATGAACATCTTCAATCCCGCCATCGCTGCCCGTATGTTCCTGTTCTTCGCCTATCCGTCGAAGATGACGGGCGATCAGGTATGGGTGGCTCAGGACTCTATCTTCGGACTGGGTAACACGCTGCCCGACGGATTCACGGCTGCTACGCCGCTTGGCCAGATGGCACAGGGCATCACGCCTGATGCCTCTATCTGCGACATGATTTGCGGCTTTATCCCCGGTTCCATCGGTGAAACTTCGCTTATCGCTATTGCCTTGGGAGCTATTCTGCTGTTGTGGACGGGCATTGCTTCATGGCGTACGATGCTCTCAGTCTTCGTTGGCGGTGCCGTACTGGCATGCATCTTCGAGCAGACGGGTCAGTCAATGACGTGGTGGCACCACTTCGTGCTTGGTGGCTTCGCTTTCGGTGCCGTGTTCATGGCTACCGACCCCGTGACCTCTTGCCGCACCACTACAGGACAGTACATCTACGGTTTCCTCATCGGTGCTATGGCTATCATTATCCGTGTGATGAACGCCGGTTATCCTGAGGGTATGATGCTGGCCATCTTCTTTGGTAATATGTTTGCTCCCACCATCGACCATTTCATCGTGGAGCGCAATATCTCGAAACGCTTAAAGAGAGGAGGTACCAAATGAAACTGAATACTAATTCGAACTCGTACATTATTATATATAGTGCGGTTCTCGTAGTCATCGTGGCCTTCCTGCTGGCCTTTG
>Ga0326513_10002662_pt1 | contig 13133 bp, 19 predicted proteins | sample 2_2465_0518_D_FD_203654 | JGI IMG/M metagenome (GOLD analysis project Ga0326513, IMG submission 203654) | Bovine rumen microbial communities from UC Davis, California, United States - 2_2465_0518 | ecosystem: Host-associated > Mammals > Digestive system > Stomach > Rumen | place: USA...
GCGGTGGATGGCTCGGAGCGAACGTTGCGCTCGGTGCCAGCCGTGACGCGGAAGCTCGCGGGGACGATGGACGGCCCGCCGTCCTTTGCGTAGCGGTAGATGTACGTCCAGCTGCGTAGGCCGCGGACCTCCACCTCATGGCCCGTCTGGTCGCCACGGTTGGGACCAGTGATGCCGCCGTACTCGTCGCCATGAGCATCGGCCTGCTTGCCGCCACCCAGCGCAACGCCCGTGTGGCCCTTGACGAAAAGTACGTCCCCGCGCTGGACCTTGGACGCGCTGTAGCTCATGCGGGTGAAGCCCTGCGCCTTTAGCTGCTCGTCCTCGTTGCCCGTCCACATGTAGGCGATTGCCTTCTTGCCGAGGCCACCGTTCACGCACTGGCGCACCATCTCGGAGCAGTCCACGTCGCTGTTGGTGACGCTGACCTTGCTGCCATCGCTGAGCGTGATGGTCTCCGCGCTGCCAGTGCCGCGATTGGGCTGGGAATAGCCGTGAACGTTATGCGCCGCGAAGTGCTCCGCAATCTGAGCGATGCGCTCAGGAACTGATAGGGCCATAGGGGCCTCCTTATTCGGTTGTGTGTCTGATTAGCTCGGGAACAGCTCAATGCCGCTAGGCGGAGTCAGGCGGTACACATCCACTTTGTAGTCACTGTTGATGGTCAGCGAGTAGTTGCTGTTATACCGCATGCGCACGGTCAGCGAGCCGCTGCTGGAGATGCTGTAGCCCCACACGCCGTAGCCGCCTGTGTAGCCAGCCAGTGCCCCCGCCGTCGTGCATCGTATCGTCTCGATTGCGGGCGCGGAGAACGTGGACGTGCTGCCCGTTGCCTTGTTGGCGTTGACGAACAGGGAATCCGCGCCGTAGAAGTAGCCAGCTCGCACGCCTGCGGTGTCGCGGACGTGCACCCATATCATGTCGGTGGCGGTGAACGCCGATGAGCCGAGCGCGATGGTGCCAGCGGTCGCGGCGCTCGTGGACGTGCGCGCGATGTTGGTCAGCGTCTGCGATGCCAGCAGCTCCCACGAACCAACGGACGGTACAGCCACGTCCACGCTCGCATACTGCGCCACGTCGATGCCAGTCGCGTTGGCCGTGATGCTCTTGGTGCCGCTCGGAACGACGTACTGTGACGGGATGGCGTTCACCGTGACGCTGGAGAGTCCGCCGTATCCGCTGTCGGGCTGGACGGTCTGCTGCGAGGTCGTGGGCGTGGCGGTCTTGCTCTGCGTTGAGAACGTGGGCGGGACGTAGGTGCCCGTGATGGCCGTGCCCGTGGAGTCGTGTGCGGTGTAGCCGTCCAGCAGGTGCGCCGCGTCCACGGTGTCGTGTGAGGTGTCCGTGCCGCTGTCGACCACAATGCCGTCCACCGCTGCGTCCATCTGCGCGATGGTCAGCGGCAGCGTCGCGCCCGACTTCGCGGCGATGGTCGTTGCCAGTTCGTCCAGCTTTGAGCGCGTTATGAGGACTTTGCTCATGGGCGTGCTCCTTAGTTGGCTACGATGGGGCTGCTGGCGCTTGACGCGAGATACGTGCTTGCCGAGACGCCCTCGGATGTGGCGTTCACTGCATTGACTTTAAGCGGCACTCCAGTCTTGTCCGCTGAGCATACAAGCTGGCACGCAGAGCCGAAGCTGCCAGACTCGCTGACCACCACGAGCCTGCCAGCCGCGAGCGCATCGTCTATCTCTTGGAACGTTGTGGTGCCGACGATTGCATGAAATGCCACAGCGTTGACGAAGCTATTCGACACGCCGAACGACTGAGTCCCTGCCGCTATGGCATGGGTGCCAGCAGTCTCGGTGGCGACTATGTTGCCGGGGCCGAGCACCGAGATGATGGCGAATGGGTACGTCGAGAAGTCGTAGTTGCCGTGCGAGTCGACCCCGCCGAAGAAGTTGCTGTTGGGTGTTGACGTTTCGCGGTTCTGGCAGACGTAGTCCGTGCCGTCGAATGTCACGACAATCTCATCGTCGGAGATAATCTGCGAGTATGCCAGCTGGGCCGCGTTGCCATACTGGCCTGCTACCGTCGTGACCGTCTCGCTGAAAAGCTGCGTATCCGAATAGCCCCACCCGTTGTCGCAGCGGTTGAGCTTCTCGGCAGTGATGGTGTCACCCGTCTGCCAGTTGATAGGCGTGTATGCCATGTGTCCTCCTTACTCCGTCAGCACCGCAGAGCCGACGATTGCCGTGCCGACGTATGCGCCGCCGTAAGCTAGGTCGTCGCCGTCCACTCCCCCGCCGTCGAGCCAGAACGTGGCCGTGCCGCCCTCGTGCGTGGGCAGCGTGACAGCTGGCACGTCGGGGTACGTCGCGCCCATGAGGTCGATGTTCGCCGTTGATGCCATGGATGCCCCCTTACGAGATGGTGAGCACCTTCGTGGTCGCGTCCTGCGAGATGGACGGGAGCGCCAGCGTTCCCGCCACGCCCAGCACGGTCTTGCCGCTCAGCAAGTTCGCTGCCGTGAGGTCGGTGACGGCGCTTGCGAGGATGCTCACGGTGCCGCCCGACGTGTAGCCAGCGGGGACGGTCACGGTGCCGCTCTTGGTGCTGATGGTGCCGCTGGTGCTGCCGTTGTTCGGCATGCTGCCCGTGATTGCGCCGTTCGCGCCGAAGACGGTCACGCCGCTGAGCACGTCAGACGCGCTCGCGCTGCCAGCCCCGGCGGTGTCGTAGAACTTGGCGGTGCCGCCGCCCGACTTCGGGATGTCGACCTCGGGGACGGACTGGTAGGTCACGCCATTGATTACGACGTTCTGTGCCATGTGCTTTCTCCTTAGCTAACGGTGAGGGTGGAGCCGTTCCAGGTGATTAGGCCCCAGTTGCTCGGTATCGGGTTGACGGTGAACTCTCTCACCATCAGCTTGCCAGTGGTCGGGAAGGTCTGCGCGGATGCCGTGGGCGTGGCCTCGTATGGCCCCGCGTACTCTTCCGCGTCGCTCGTGACAACGCGCACGTACTCACCAGTCCCCCACGTGAGGGACGTTTCGGCCACGTCAAGGGACAGGGCGCTCTCTTCCAGCTCCAGGTCGATGCAGCAGCAATCAGTTGCCATACTCCAGCACCTCCTTGATGTGGTTGTCACCCACCTCTATGCGCTTCTCGGCGGTGGCGAGACGCCTGCCATCGACGGTCACGATGTTGAGCTGAACGGTCGCTTCGCCCTTGCGGATGCTTCCCGTCTGCGCCTGCGTGAAGTCCGCGAGCACGACGGTAGCGTTGGCCTCGTCGTCGTAGGTCACGCTGGTGACCTCGCCCTCGATAGGGTCACGACCGCTTTGCTTGATGGTGGCGTACACGTCCGTCCCCGTGAGGTCAGCACCGCGCACGGTGAGACGGAGCGTTGGCGTAGTCCACTGAATCATGCTTGCTCCTTCTGCTCCTTGCCGTGCGCGAGCATCTGCCACCATGTGGACTCGCTGATTTCGGGGTGTATCTCGGCGAATATCTCCATGAGACTGCCTAGCTCCATGAGGATGAGCGAGACGCATACGGCCATGAGGACAGGTTGGAAGCCCAGCTCCAAGCCGCCCAGCAACATAGCGTCCACCACGTCAGCGGCGCACACCACGCCGAAGTTGGAGAGCTTGCGGATGAGACCCTGACGGAACTCGTGCGTGCTGAAGTCGTGCTGGACGAACCAGGCGTTAACCACGCCAAAGAACACATCGAGCAGCGCGAGTACCATGAGCGCCATTATGGCCACCTGCGCCTGTGGGTTGAGTATTGGCTGTATGAAATAGTGGTATGGGGGCATGGTATGGCCCCTCCTTTCGGTCCTAGCAGATTGCGAGCCAGTAGTAGCCGACAGCGTTGCTTGCGAGCCATGCGTTCGTGTCGCTTCTCTGCCAGCGGACCTGCACCTGAGTGGCGCTGTCGATTGACCAGACCATCGGCACGGCGATTTTCGCCACGGCTTCGGTTTCGCTGCTTGCCTTGCCTGCGGTCACGAACACCGCCGTCGGCACCGTACCGAGATTCGGGTTGAATGTCGTGATGCCGTTAGCGTTTGTCGTTGCGGACGAGAAGCCGAAGTTGACGCCAGAAATGCTTTTTGTGCCACCGATATTCAGCAGATTGCCCAAGATAGACCCAGCAGTCGAAAGGCTTTCTTGCCCCTCGATGTAATCGGCGGATACTTCAGTTTTCCCTGCGTCCGTATCGCTCGAACCGATTATCACAGGCGATGCTGTATCGGAGCTTGGTGTAATGAGAAGCGTATTCGAGGTGATATCGACATGGCAGGAGTTGGAGTTTCCAAGTCGTATTCCAGAGTTGAGAAGGCTCGCCACGATGTTCGTCTGCGCGTTGCCGTTGCCGTCGTAGATGGCGATGCCTGTGGGCAGGACGGCTAGCAGGTTGTTGAGTCCGTCCCTAAAGAGCTGGCCGAGCGCGTTGATGAGCACGTTTGCCCCGCTATGGTAGTCGCTGGAGTTGGGGTCGTTCCAATCCTCCTGTGTGGCCTCGGTCACGTGGATGCCGTCCGAGTCGGACCAGAAGTGCTGGCCCGTCGCGTTCGCCGCGTCCAGCGCATCCTGAGCGACGGTGGCCACGCTCTCCGCGTCCTCTGATACGGTGACGGAGATGGCGGCTGTCGGCGCGCTCACGTTGTGTGCGGGCGTGCCGTCGGGCAGGCATGCATCGTCCTCTGCGGTGGCGGTGACGCTGTGCGTCGTGCCACCATCCAGCGACGCGCTGGAGACGCTTCCCGCGCCCGTCAGGATGCCAAGCTCGGACCCGTCGAGGTAGACGCGGACCGCGTAGAAATCATCGGGGATGCCGCCAGAGAGCGTGCCGTCCCACTCGACCACGACCACGCCCGACTTGCTGGACGCGGTGACGCCAGTTGGCGTGCCTGGGGCCGTCGTGTCCCCAACGTGCGTTGCCATGGTGTAGGAGGGGTTGGACTCGCCGTTGGCCACGTTGCCGATGATGGTACGTGTGCCGTCTGCGTTGTCGTATGACTTCGCGCCCGATGGCTTGGTGACGGACGAGGTTGCGGACGTAAGGCCAGCGGCAGCGACGCGGGCGATGCGCTCCACTGGGGTCATGAGTGCATCTAGCTTCCTATGTTCCATTTCAGACCTCCCACGGGTCGGCTATCGGGTCGAATGTCACGTCCACCTTGCTCGACTGGTCGCCGCTCAGCTCCATGACTCGCAGACGGTACGTGCCGTCTGGTAGCCCCATGTGGCCCTCGATTGCGAGGTCTACGACCTGCCCCGGCCAGATGGTCGTGAGGGTCGGCGTGTGGGGGTCATCCAGCCATATGGTGCCCGTCACCTGAGCGAGCGGGCGTGCGCCCGCCCTGAGTCGCGCGGTGGCGTGTGAGCGCAGAAGGGTCAGTGTCGCATCGTCGGTGTAGCTCGCGGTCTCTTCCACGAGTGGCCACGGGTCGCGCCGCGTGACCAGCGCGAGGTCCTCCGCAAGATAGCCGAGCTGCGCCTTGTCGCTGCCAGCGCCAGATGCGTACACGCGCATCGTCGGCGCGGTGTGCGCGACTTTGACGCCCTCGATGGTCCCGCCGCCCGCAAAGCACGTGAGCGTCTGGACAAGGCCAGTCTGGTCGAGCGCGGGGTGCGCATCGGTGCCCATTTCGAGCCTGTGCCGCACGTGCATGCCGTCCTCGGTGACGTAGGGCCTGAGCTGGGCGTCTGGCCCGCCCTGAACGTTGGTGATGGCTTCGAGCAGCTTTGCGAACGAGTTGTTAGCCGCGTTGTAGCCGTAGTACGTGCGCTGGTGGCTGCCCGCCTCGCCCACGTAGGGCCAGTCTATGGGCAGCTCGCCGCCCTGCTTTGCGCCCGTGGCCACCTCGCCGATGGCTGACGCGATGGCGCGGAGCGACAGGCCGTTATAGGTGAGGTCGTCGGTGGTGGTTCCTGCGGGGTTGCCGTTGCCGTAGGCACCCTCGGGACAGACGATGCGCTGCCCGAGCAGGTTCATCATGCTCACCAGCTCGAACGACGTATCAAGCCAAGAGTCCACACGCGGGCCGATTGCTCCCGCCACGACTGGCACGCGGCCCCGCTCGTCCTCCCAGAACAGGAACAGGCAACGGCGGTAGGTCGCTATCGCGCGCTGCTTGGCGGCGCTGTCTCTGCCGGGGACGGCGCTCCATGGAAGGTTAAGCCCAGACGCATCGGCGGCCCCTACGCCCTTGTCGCGCGTGGTGGCAAGCGAGCAGTCGGAGATGTTCACGGTCCACGACATGGATGGCACGTCTATAGGCTCGCCGATAGCGCCGCTTATCGTGTCACCGAGATAGCAGCGCCACATGGTTAGGCCACCCCCGCGTCAACCACCTGTAGCGTCTGGCCCGCCCAGCCGTTGCGTGACCAGTACTTGCGGGCCGTTCTGACGCCCGCCTGCATCTGCGCCTGCACGGTGTGGGTGCCAGCTTCGAGACGGACGGTGTTCTCCATGTACTGGCTGGTTGCGAGGGTCGGGGAGCCGAAGCACCTTACCTCGCCCTGCGACACCTGCGCGCCGTCCACGAGGACGCGCGTGTACACGCTCGCGTCGTTGCTCGTGAGCGAAGTCAGCGTAAAAATGCGCTTGATATCGACGTAGCGGGCGGTCGGCAGCGTGAAGGTGCCAGCGGCGTAGGTGCGGTATCCGCTCGGGATGGCCGTTGCGGTGTTGGTGGTGTCCACCTGGTCCACGAGGATGCCGAGCGACGCGCCGTATGGGACGGCCTGCGCGCCCAATGCGCTCACGCTAGCCGCCGACGTGGACGTGGCCCCAGCGGGCATGAGCATGGCGGCCACCAGCGTGGCGTAGGTCGGGATGGTCGGCACTGTCGGCGATGCGGCAGGCGTGCCCTGCGTGACGCCCACGGCCACGAGGTTGTCCGCGTCCCCCTGCGTGGCGTCGTGGCTGGTAATCCACACGGCGTCGATGCGCGGATTGCTGGATGAGTTTGCGGCAACGTCGGCGGTGGAGCCACCCGCCCACCATGCCTCGCTCATGCCGTCCGATGCCCCCTTGGAGCAGATGGCCATTCCAGCGGCCACGTTGTAGGCCAGCCCCGAGCCAGTGACGGACAGGCCCGCCACGATGCCCGTGCTGCCCCACTTCGATGCGATTATGTGGCGAAGCTCGGCGGCGGTGGTGCCGACGTCGCCCTGATTCTGCACTCCGAAAGCAACGCTCATGGATGCCTCCTATACGTACGTGTCCCGCACGGTGGCGGTGACGGTTCCTGTGCCCTCTGCGAGAGCGGAGATGGTGACGGTGCCGCCAGCGGGGACGGCTGGGAAGTCGCGGCGCGTGAGTGCGCGCGTCACATCGACGCCCAGCACAGTGGCCGTGCGGGTGAGCGAGTCGAGCACGAGCGGCGCGCCCAGTCCGATTGGCGCGGTGTACGCGAGCTGCCCGCCCGAGTGCGTGATCGTGACACCTGCGGGGAACGAACCCTCGACGGTGATAATGGGGTAGGCGGTCGATGTGCCCTCGTTCGCCAGTGTCGCGGAGTTGCCCGTTGGTGCGTCCCCTGCGAACTGGATGGGGAGCAGCAGGTAGCCCGCTCCATCGTCGTAGAGCAGCCCGCCCCCTGCGTCCCCAGTCGGGACGATGGATGCCACGCGCTCGGTGCCGTAGCGTCGCGGGTCGGGGCATACGATGGTGATGGTGCCCTGATGCATGCCGAGCGCCACGTCCCCGTCAAATTCGACCTCGACGTAGCCCGTCGCGCGCGTCTGCGCTTCCCCATCGTCCACGGTGACCTCGACAATGCGGTGGGCGAACCAGAGCACGCCGTTCATAGCATCGACAACTTGGCCCCTGCCGCCGCCATAGGCGGTCACGCCCATGCTGACGGTGCGAGCCGAGTACAGCACGGCATCGTCCGTCACCGCATGCGCGCCGTCACCTGACGAGCGCTCCGTAAGCTCGACCTTTGCTGACGGGGTTCCCCACCAGCCCTCTAGCGAGTTGACGAACAGCCCAGCAGCGCCGTCGTGGGTCTGGCCCAGCTCCAGCGTGCGGTCATCCGCCGCGAGTGAGATTGACAGCTTGCTCATCTATGCACCTGCCATTATCGAGCGCGTGAAGATGGTGGCCGCTACATATGCGTCCTCGCGCTCGTAGACGTTGTTGGTGATGTTCTGCGTCACCTGCGACGCGCCCTTGGGGTCCATGGTGGCAACGCCGTAGGCCGCGCCCACGCTGTGCCCGTCGAGTCCGAGCGCGTTGGCGATTGTCTCGCTCGCGCTGCCCATTGCCCGCGTCGCTTGCACGGTGCCGTCTTCAATGCCGATGGCTAGGCCCTGCATGAGGTAGCCGCCCATCTCCTTCATAAGACGCGACGGGGACTTGATGCCGAAGAAGCTCTTTAGCGTGCCGAGCGCGTTGGAGCAGAGGTTGCTGACTGCGTTGGTCACCCAGCCCACCGCGCCGCTGATGCCGTTCACAAAGCCGCTAATAAGGTCTTGGCCCGCGCCAACCAACCAGCTCCCGATTCCGCTAAGAGCGCCCATCACAGCGCCGCGCAGCGTGCCGAAGATGGACCTGATGCCGCTGATTGCGGAGCTAACCGCGCTCTTCATGGCGCTCAGCGCGCCAGACCAGTTGCCTTGCATCGCCGCGCTAACTGCTGCAACGATGGAGCGCACCACGTTCATGGCGGTTGTGATGATGGTCTTGATGATGCTGAAGTTGGTCTCAACGGAGGACTTAATGACGCCCAGCACGGTACCGATGATTGCGCTGATTGCGGGCCACACGCTGTTGACGATGTTCAAAACCGTGTTCAAAGCGCCGAGAACCGTGTTCTTGACAACCCCGAACACCTCCATGACCTTGTTGCGCATGTCCTCGTTCGTCGCAATGAATGCCACGATAGCTCCGATGATTGCGCCGATGATGGTGATTGGGCCGCCCAGCACGCCAACCACCGCCGCGATGAGCGCGGGTACCGTCGTTATCGCGCTGATTGCAGGGAGAATGACCGTCGTGAAGATTCCAATCGCCGTCGATATCGCGCCAATGATGGTCGTAATGACGCTTGCCCCAGCGATGCCCGCGATGATGCCCGCAATGACGGGGAGCGCGGGCTGGATGAAGTTCAAGAGCTGACCAAAAGCGTCTGCCAGCGTCGTGACGATGGGTGCCAGCGTCTCGATGCCAGACTGGATGAAATCGCCGAAAGCGCCCGCCAAGTCAGAGACGGTGGGCGAGACTTCCTCGAACGCCGATGCCATGCTGTTGATTGCATCGGTCACGCGCCCGTCCTCGTTGAGCGAGTCGTAGATGCCCTGCATGGTGTTGGTCACGCTCGCGTCGAGCTGGCCCATCGCGCCCTCGAACGTCGTGGTCGAGGTCGCGGCCTCCTTTGCCACGTCGGTCATGCCGAGGTTGCTCAATGCCGTGTTGAACTCGTCGGCAGTCACCTCTCCTGCGGCCAGCGCGTCCTTGAACGTCCCCATGGAATCGTCCCACGCGCCCATCTCCTTGAGCTCGTTTTGGATGGCACCAGACGCACCAGGAAGGGCGTTAACAATCTGGTTCCAGTCTTGGCTCATGAGCTTGCCCGCGCCGTTCACCTGCGTGATGGCGTTGGCGAAGTAGCCAAAGCTCTCGGAGTTGCCGCCCGCAGCAGCGTTGAGGTTGCCCGCGGCCTGCACAAGCGTGTCGTAGTCCTGCACGCCGTTGGCGGCCAGCTTCGCGGTCGTGTCCATGACCTCGCCGAGGTCGTACACGGTCTGGTCTGCGTAGTCCTTCATGGCGGTGCGCACGGAGTCAATCTGCGCCGTGTCAAAGCCCGCGAACTTCATCGTGGAGCCGAACTTCTGTAGCGCGTCCGATTGCTCGATGCCGTCGCTGAATCGCTCCTTGAACTCGTCGGCGGCGCTTTTCGCAACGTCCGCAATGATGTTGCCGAGAGCCACCTTCGCAACGCTGAATCCGTTTGCAAGGGCGCTAGCGCCCGCACTGCCAGCGCCACCCATGCCGCTCTGCATGGCACCCGATGCGCTGGACGAGAACGCCTTGCCCGCGCTCTTTCCCGCGCCGCCCATGGACTTGCCTATCTCGTCCGCGACGTTCTTGGCTTCCAGCTTCGGATAGATGGATAGGTAAGCAGATGCGATTTCTCCTGCCATTTACTCACCCCCTTGGGGTCTGTTGAGGATTTCGTCCACGAACGCGCGGTTAGCCTGTGTGGAGTTGTACTTGCGCTCAAATTCCTCGCGTGACGCGGGCGTGTCGATGGGCTTTGGGTAGTTGCGCCGCTTCTGCGCGTCCTCCGTGCTCTGCCATGCGATAACGCGCAACGTGTGCTCGATTTTCGCAAGCAGGTACATCCGCGTGTCCCACTCCGCAGCGGTTCCGCGCCACACGCGCGCCCCTGTGGGCAGCTGCGCGCACAAACAGGCGGCATGGGCGTAACTGTAAGCCGCGCCCATGCCGTCCATGTTGAGTCCGTAGTACTGTTGCAGGTCGGCGCGTAGCTCGCTTGGCCTGTCGCGCACGAGCCGCGCGAGCAACGCTAGTTTTTTGCTTCGTCACCAGCGGCTTCGAACGCGGCCTTCAGAAGCTCGCCCATCTTCTCGAACTTGCCGCCGATGGCGCGCGCGTACTCACGATCACGTCCGGCGAAGATGGCGCGGAAGCAGTGAATCATCTTGCGCGGGTCCTCGTCGGCTTCAAGGATATCGGCGATAAACTCGTAGTCGGTGAGCACGTCGGAGTCGGCTTCGAACTGCTTGCCCTCGAACTCAAAGGTAATCATGTGCTAGGCCACCTCAATGTAGTCGTAGACGCTCACGCCGTTGGCATCGACGTTGCAGGTGATGGTGATTTCGCGGCCAGCCAGCTCGCCAGACGCGAGCGACATCTCGCCCACCTCCGTGACCTGACCAGCGGGCACGACCTGACGCCAGCGGCGTCCGTCGCGCAGGACCAGCTCGAGCACGTAGATGCGAGAGGGGTCATCGTGCGCACCGTGCTTGACGGTGATGAGGTCATTGGTGGTGGTGACCATCGACTGGCCGTAAATCTCCTTCAGCGCGGACTCCTTGACCTCGATGAGCGTGGCGGTGATGGTCTCGGTGCGGCTGGACGAGGCGGTGTAGACCGTATCGCCGTTCATGTCCACCATGTTCTCGGCATCGGTCTCGATGGACTCGGTAACGCCGTCCTCGCTGATGAAGCCAAGATTGACGAAATCAGAAGGCAGCGCGGTGTCAATGTCGTTGGGAACGGTGGCGGTGCTGGGCGCGCTGAAAAAATAGCCACCCGAGACGCCCTTGGTGGTGGATACGTTAGCCACTGCGTTGGTACCAGTTGGCATGTCAGCTCCTTACGTTTGAAAAATGGCCCCCGCGACGGTCGCAGGGGCCATGTGTTTGTGATTGCTCGATTTGCTTACACTCCGTGCAATGCCTGCGAGAGCGCTTCGACCTGCTTGGCATGGAGTCCGGCGTTCACCCGTCCAGTGCGCGCGTCGATGCAGGACGCACCCACCCAGCCGCGCGCCTTGACTGCGCCAGTGTCAACGCCGCTGCCGAACTTCAAGCCGCTCACCGCTTGCGCGCGCAGCTTTGCGCGGGTTGACTCGTAGCCCAGAATGGTGCGAACGCCGCCACTCTTCATGACTTCGCGGAACGCGGAAGCATGGGTCTCTACTTCGAGGTCCGCGCCAACCTTGCGCCTCATGGCTCTGCCGTCCAGATGGGGTCGTTGTCGGTGTCCAGCTTCCCGTAGGACGGCACCGCGAACGCGGCATAGGACGCAACGCCAAGCATTTGAAGCTCGGCCTTGCGGATGTAGAGGTCACCCACGGGGTTGCCCCACGTCCACGTGTTGCTGTAGCTGCTCACGCTCTGGATTGCCTGCGGCGATTGCCCGAACTCTTCTGCGGTCGGCGAGGACAGGGCGCGCTCGACCATCTGGCACACGACCATGCGGGCCGCGTCAGCGTCGGGCGTGGTCCTGCCGCAAGCGGTCGTGACCATGAGCGACGCGCGCTCAATCATCTTCTCGGCCACGTCGGGGTCTAGCACGGTGCAAGCCAAATCATCGACTTCTGCGTAGGTGGTGACAGCCATCGGCTACACCTCCTTCTTCGCCGCCCTCTTTCTGGGCGCGCGTTTCTTTGGCTGCTCTGCGGGCTGCTTGACGGTGTGGCCCCACGACTTGTAAAGCTCCACAAGCTCGTCAGGCACGACCATCTCAACGCCCGTGTCGCAGTGGGTCATGGCTACAGCCATGACTAGGCCGTAATCTTCTGGAAGTAGGCGGTGTCGGCAACGAAACCGATACGGACCTCGGCGCGGATTGCGACCATGTTCTGCTGCCAGAGGTTGATGGTGCCACCAGTGACGGCAAGCGTCGCCTGGTCGGAGATTGCGATCTCGATGCCAGCGACGGTGCCAAAGCGGGCATGGGTCCAATCGCCAGCGAAACCGAGCTGGGCGGGGGTTCCAGCGGCATAGACGCCGCGAGAGTAGGTCACGGGAGCGCCGAGGATGGTGGGGATGGTGGAGTTTGCAACGGTGTCGTTGAACAGCGGGCGCTTGGTCTGGTCGGTGGCGCTGAGCAGCTTGGTCTTGCCCTGCGGGGACATGACGATGCCATTCATCACGCCGCCAGCGTTGGCGATGTTGCCGTCAACGGTAACGAGAGCACCGTAAACATCGGTGCCGAGAGCGACGGCAGTAGCGCCGCCCAGAACGTCGAAGTTGGAGCCAGGAGCAGTGCCGCCGAAAACGGTGGCGTCGAACTTCTTGGCGATGGCGAACGGCAGGCGCTCGCGGAGTGCGGCGTAAAGACGCGGCATATCGTCCATAAGCTCCTTAGAGACGGTCTCAATGACCGCCAGCTTGTAGGGCTGAATGGTCTTGATGGAGACGGTGGAGTTGGAGACGGGCTTGGAGTCAGTCTCTGCAACCCAGTCGGCGCTCGGCTCGCCAGTAATCACGGGGACGGCAACGCCGTTACCGGGCAGCTCGATACGCTGCGCGAGACGCATGACGGCGGAATCCTCGAGGGTCTGCGCCCAAATGTCCTCGGAGATGGATGCGGGGAGGGTAGGACGGGAAATATCGGCCATGGTTGGCTCCTTTTCGTGTGTTTAGGCGCTAAAAGCGCTCTTCATGAACTCGGCGAAGTCCGCGGATGCGTTGCCG
>Ga0326513_10002664_pt1 | contig 13128 bp, 16 predicted proteins | sample 2_2465_0518_D_FD_203654 | JGI IMG/M metagenome (GOLD analysis project Ga0326513, IMG submission 203654) | Bovine rumen microbial communities from UC Davis, California, United States - 2_2465_0518 | ecosystem: Host-associated > Mammals > Digestive system > Stomach > Rumen | place: USA...
CTTTCTATCTCTCTTCTTAATTCCCAATTACTATAACCTGTAAAATCTATTTTATTAGTTTTATATCCATCAAAAAATTCTAACCAAGGTCCATATGCAGGATACTTCATTGATATTTCTTTATATTCTTCGTAGAAATCTCTATTTTCATCTTTATACTCAATAGGCATATCAACTCTTATCCCACCTAACATATCATATATAGGTTTCTTATTTAAAGCCCATAGAGTTAAGTATTCTTTAATAACATCATCAGGTACATTTTGAATGCTTAAACCAGCGTATTGAGCAATACACTTAGTAAAATCTGGTATGTTAATACTTTGTACCATTGGTCTATATTCTTCTCCTAATTGTTCAATTAAAACATTTGTTTTCAACATACTCAATCACTTCCTTTTATTTATTACATATATATTATATTATAATTTAATAAAAAAATCAAATAAAAAGAACTAGCGGCAACCGCTAGTTATTTCCATATTTACTGCAAAGATAGAAATTAGATACTGCCTTAAATGAATTAACCCCGTCAGCAGTTCTTAATACTACACCTTCACGATAGTCCCCATCAATTTTAGAATCACCTTCCGCATATGCAACCATTTCATCTATTGTATTAGGTAATTTGAAATGTTCATCTAAGATAGGTACGCAAGGAATTTCATACATATCTAAACGGTCAGTCATTTCTCTTGGGTTTAATCTTTGAGTAGTTCCATCTTTGAAACCAAAGATTAAGTTAAATGCCATAAAGTCTACATTATCCATATGATAATCTCTTTGTTGTACTCCTTTACCATATGTTTCCCCTTGAATTGTAACGAACTCTACATCATTTCCTGAAGTATATAATAAATCGTGTAATACGAATTCAATATTATATTTTAAAGCCATCTCAGTATATACATTTGTATCATAGAATAACTTAGCCTCTTTTTCAGGTTTATCAAAACATACATTTCTTGAACATACATAGAACTCGTAATCATTTTTTCTACCTTTCTTTTTCATAGTAAAAGTAGTTGATGTACCATCTATCTTTTCAGTTACAAACCATTCAGTATCATCAGGTGGGAATAATTGAGGTAGGTTTTGTACTCTTTCCTCATCTGTTTTTACTACCCAACTAGGCCAATAAGCAGCTTTAGCATCTCTCTTCTTTCCTAAGAAGATAAATAATACTTTTTTACCCCATGTTCTTTTATATAGCCATTGAACTAATTTATTCTTCTTAAATAGTTCAACATGTCTTTGTTTCATTCTAAAATATTTATCTATATTTCTTTTTCTCTTATTATCTTCAGCAACAGCATAAGTAACTCCTAATGTGTCAGTTAAAGGTGTGCCGATTATATCTTTTCCAGCAACCATTTGTGCTGATAATGCAGCTAACCATGCAGGTTCTCCACCACAGCTATCTATAAAATCTGCAAAAGGAATAAGTAAACCTTGTGATACGAAGTTTCCTTTTCCACCAAATGTATATTTTTGTGTTTTAACTTTGAAGTGCTTTTTAGCTAGGAATTGAGACCAATCTGTTTCAGGTAATTTACTATCTATTTCAAAATAAACTGCAACAGATCCAGGTAAGAATGTATCTTTTCTAACCATAATTTTCCATCCGCCTACAACAGCAGCTTCACAGTTATCAGAACCAACAATAGGTTCTATTGCATCTATATTAACAACATATGCTAATTCGCGGCGATTATTAATTAACATAAATATCCCTTCTTTCTATAATATAATATCTTCTATTTTTAAATCTTCTAATTTATAATAAGGTATTCTAATAATAGGTATATTATTATCTTTACACCAATTATTTTTAAATTCATCGTGTTTTTGAATATCCTCTAATGATTGTTCAAAAAAATTGTTAATTTCAAAATGTTGTTTTCCATCAAATTCTATAATATATTTATTATCTACATAAAAATCAAATCGAGCCATTTTATTAGTATCTGGAAATCTACAGTTATCAAATTGTTTTTCTTTCTCAAAAGGAATATTATTTTCATTTAATAATTGAATAATTTTTAACTCTCCTTGTGATTTAATACACCCGCAAGATTGAGTATCCCCCTTTGTTAAACACGATGCTTCAACATAAGTAATATTTCCACAATCGCATTGACATTTCCAAATATAACTTGTTCTTTTTTTAACATCTGTTCTAGATAAACAAACTAATTTACCAAATCTTTGCCCTGTTAAATCTAATATGTGATTATTTCCCATTTGTTTGCACCTTTCAATATTTATACAACCACAAGACTTAGTTTGCCCTCTTCTTAAATTAGCACCATCAATAACTTTTTGTTTTCCACAATCACATTGACATAACCAATATGCAGTTCTTCCTTTTTGATGCTCATAATCTCTTTTTAATACAGTAAGTTTACCAAATCGTTGACCAGTTAAATCTATTGCTTTTGCCATATTATCATCTCCTTACTATATATAAAAAATACTTAATGTTAGTAAATGGATTTTGTCCTTTTCACTAACTTTTTATTACATTATAATTATATAATATTTTAATAAAAAATCAAATAAAAAAGAATGCGGCAGCACCCGATCCATATTTCTTAGACCTGAGCCTCCGCATTAATCTTCATCGTCAAATACATATATACCACTAGTTAATATATCATCTATTTCCATCAAATGTTTTTCAGTTATTGGTTCAAGACTACTCATCAAACGGTATATGTATCTTCTAGCATCTCCCACATTATTTTTTAATATAGCTTCCCCACAGGCATGTATTGCACTTAAGTCTTGCCAATATTTTTTAGTAGGTTCTTTAGTATACATCTTCTCATAAACTCTTAATCTTTTTATTTCATTACTCATATGGTCAAAGCGTCTTTCTATACTATCAATGACATGACCTGGCACACCATATGATTCTAATAATTTATCAAATGGCATAATTTTTTTATTCTTCTTCTCCATCTTGCTTCTCCTCGACAGGTTCTACCTCTTTAAAGAATTGTCTAAATACATCTAGCATTTCTTCTTCTTCATAAAACCATGGGTCTCTAGAACAAGTACCTAATACATTTATAATTAATTGCCCAAATCTCCAATCTTGTGCATGTTCTTTCCACATTCTTGCAAGTTCAGTACAAAATTCATCTATTCTATTAATATCTCTCATATCAATTCACTTCCTTTTCTTATTTATATAAATATTATATAATATTTTAATAAAAAAATCAACACAAAAAAAGAAACCCCGAGCAAAAACGCTCAGGGCATTGGAAAGGGATTGAATATTCGTAAAGAAAATCAAAATAACTTTTCTTTACAATTATATTATACCAAAAATTTTTCATTTGGTCAATATTTATATAAAAAAGATTACTAGAAACTAATAATCTTTTTTATCAAATTAAGTTGCGAGGGTAGGCCTTACACCTCTCCACCATATCTATTAGGGTTGCGGAGCCTTTATTAATTTGTTCACCGATTACTCGGCGCAGTGAGTACACCACTGGCGTCCCTATTTCGATACCTGTATTTTCTTCCGTCCGTTTATCTTTCGGCACTCGCAAAATTTGCATAATAAAATATATTGATTAGCATTTTAATGCTCGCGAATTGGACTTACACGATCTAGCCACTGCCACGAATTGAGACTAATATAAAATGCTAGTCAATATATTTTATTAAAAGTCTTACGACTGTAGACCCGGTCCCAGACAGTCTACACGGGAGATTCCGTAGGGCACACACATCTCCGCCTCCATCAATATTAAAGTGAGTGATAATTATTTTATTCTACTTAGTATACTTTGATAAAGAAATAATTTAGGTACTCCTCGTACTAAGATATATATTAAGTCAACATTCGGTCACTAGCGAATACAAAGCCTCATACAAGGAGCTACCTTGTAATCTTTTGTATCCACCCTTACGGGCTAAAACTAGATAAGGTTGATACTTACTACTTTCACAGGCGATAGGCAAAATTCTTTTTAATCCTAATATCCTTGGCACGGATCGCATTCATGTACTATACACGCAGCTTTCTGCTACTCGCACTTCCGTCCCTTCTTATAGTCCCATTACAGAACTTCAACTGCGTCATGATTTTTTGGCACAGGCAATAAATAGATAAACTATAAATTACCCTGACAAGTACTTTCCCTACCCTATACCCGCCACAGGTATCAGGTGACTTGCTCTACACACCCACTGGGCTGTCGAAATGTCATCACGAAAGGACAGAATACCTTATTCAAATAATATAGTCCCACCACCAACCTCCGTTTTGCTCTATTAAAGCATCTGGCGGCTATCGTTACCTTTAGTCGCATCTCCGTCCTTCCAGAGTTTCCACCCTAGAATATGAAGGTACAAGGTCAGTGTCCACTCTCGGCTTGCATTCACCGAGGCTTTCAAATGGTTCAAAATTATTTTCTTATCAAAGAACACTAAGTATATTGGCTAATATTAAAGTATATGACTTAGATTAAACTATTAATTTAATTACCAATTAACTTAAAATTAATATCAATTTAATTATTACATAATAATTATATAATAATTTTTTAAAATAATCAAATTATTTTAGTAATTGATATTAGTAAGTTAATAATTGGATATTAAATTATTAACTTAATAATATTAATTACAAGATAATTATAACAAAAATTTTTATAATTATCAAATAAAGTGAGAGACGTGGTATTATGCAGCCCCACGTGGCCCGGTTTCATGTTGCTTTTATTAGGGAGTTAGAACATCACCGCCGCAGTCTCTCCACAAGTTAGGTGTTGACCCCTCAGTCCAATAAATATTAAAATAGAGGTCTAGTGTCTTAATGACACCATGAACTTCTTATATGGTTTCTTTTGTCAATTACTCAAAAGCTGGAAACTGCCTCCCCCTGCTCACATACTCTTGTTCCTACCCTTTGTGAACAACCATATCAGGTACGTCTTTCTATAAGAAGTTTATGCTACCATTAAGGCAACATCTATTCTTTTAAGTCTATCATTTTTGTTAACGAAGAAGGGACTTGCTATGAATAGTCAGCTATCCAAACTCCAAGTTCAGCACAAAGTTTTTGATAACGGAGAACACATATGTTTAAGTGCTACCCACAAGGCGGGTTTCATAAAACTCCATAAGTAATAATTTCTTATTACATATATATTATATAATAATTTTTTATAAAAATCAATTAAAGGCTTTTACCAAACTTTTTAATTTCTTTTCTTTATTTATTACAATATAATTATATAATAAATTTTTATAAAAATCAAATTATTTTTTATAATTATTTATCATATTATCTATATCATTTAGCGACATTATATCCTCATTTTTAGCATATGTCCCTTGTAAAAAAATGTCCTTAACTTTAGGATTTTTTTCTTTAAATTTCCTAATAGTTTCATAACCCTGATTCGCAGGTACTATATATGACTTCTTTTCAATAGTAATTTGATGGGCATATACATAGAAGTCTATGTTTTGTTTATATGCTTCCTTGATTTGATCGGCTTCACCGGGATTTTCTTTTTTAACAATAGTCCAATGAACTTTTATCTTATTGTTTTCTTTGAAATATGCAATCTCTCGATGGTCTTTCTTAATTTCTTCAGCCTCTTCTATCATAGCATCATCTCTTAAATGTGGATTATCAGAAATACCTAATATGATTTTCTCTTTTCCATTTACAAGAGTATATCTATATGAGAAGCGGAAATGGCTGGTTAATGTAAGATAGAACGCGATCAAAATTACTATGGCCGCCGCAATTCCTATGCGTTTCCATAATATTTTTATATGTTTCTTCCTTTTATTTAATCTTATTGTTTCCATTTATCCTTCCCCTTCCTAAAATAAGTGAAAAGGTTTTTAATAAAACTATTAAAAACCTTCTCTGTTTCTACATTTTCTCTTGGAAGAAATGAAAATATGAAATTGTTATTATTTAAAGCATTACAATTTCGCTTTATATATTGCCCTGATTCAGAATTGCACTGAATTAACCTCTAAGCAGGACATAAATGAGTGAGAATTTTTTTCGTAAAGAAGGATAATTCTCAAACCAAATCGTATTGAAAAATAATTTAATGTTTTGCTACAATAAAAATATTATATATAATAACATATCTCGAGTATATTGTAGCGAGTTCGTAAAGCTCTACTAGCACAAGTGGCCGTGCTCAACCGCTATTTTGAGATAGCCTCTCTTGGAAAGGTAATCAGTGCCGAAACACTACCAACCAAAACCCCTTTTGGTTATTTGGTGCGACTACAAGACTTGAACTTGACTTCCCCTTTAAGGGTGTGCTACTTACACTATTGTCGCATAAGTTGTAAGATATAGTTAGCCAAAAAATATTATCAAATAAAATCTACACTATTGCTTTTTTATATCTTACATAATTATTATATCAAAAATTTTAGTTATTATCAACTTTTTTAATTAATTCTCAGTAATAACTCCTAAAATTTTCAACTCTTTTTAATTACAATTATATTTTATTATAATTTTTAAAAATAATCAAATAAATAAAAAATGGTGGTCGAGGGTGGAGTTGAACCACCGACACCGGGATTTTCAGTCCCGTGCTCTAACCGTCTGAGCTACTCGACCATGGTGGAGTCGACGAGACTCGAACTCGTGTCCTATCAATTTAGCTATACTAGAAATCTCAATCTAATTACAAGTTTTAAAATAAGTAAATACTAATTATATATACCTTATTTAATATATATAATAGCCCTATTAAAATAAAGATATATAGACAATAGGAAATCTATATATAGTTTGCCCCTAGATAATACGACTAGGTGTTCGCGGGAACTACTTGCCTAGAAGTTTCTTAGCATTACGCAAATGCTACGCAATTAGATGCGAATAAAGATTTAACTTTATTAGAAATTTTTGTAAAAATGTTGTCATTTAATATTTAAGTTTGCTTTTTAAAGTAACTGCCTACTACTTGTATTCCAATACTCTAATATTGTAGTCGAAACCATAAAACGACCCCATAAAATAAAATGGCGGTCCGTACGGGATTCGAACCCGTGATCTCCTGAGTGACAGTCAGGTGTGATAGACCTCTACACTAACGAACCATATATATAAAGATGGCGGTCAATAGGATAATTCTATAGCTTAGGTCAAGTAAGCTTTCCTCACAAAAGACATTCCGTTACCAGAGTTGCCCTTTCGGTTTACTTTTGCGGCGGGCCCTTTGATCGGGTTCTCCGCAACTTGATTACCACTTAGTCTATACTTTAATTCCTAGTGATTAACACCCTAGATTTTTTCAATAGCAATAATTTGCTCAGTTAAGACTAGAATAATGTGCCATCTTATAAACAAAATAACTGGCGCCCCTCGTAGGACTCGAACCTACGACCTAACGGTTGCTTACACATTCAGCTTACATATTCTTAATTACTTCCTCCAATTCATAATCTTTAGCCCAAGTAATTCCTCTTACTTGACCATTTTTTGTTGGTTGTAATCTTAATCTTTTATCTCCGCCGCACTCCTCTACTGGAATTAAATATACAATTCCATTAAAGATAGTAACGAAATAATCTATTTCTTCTTTTGTGTAAGTGTGATGTATAATCGCTCCATCTTTTCTATTGCAACTTCTACAACTGAATTTAAATGAAGCTCCATCATCATCTGAACTTGATGTCTTACTTTGTATTTTGTAGAGTTTATCATTTATATCTACTACAAAATCATATCTTTCACAATCTCCATATGGAGTTAAAACATTATAACCTAATTTCATAAATGCTAACATACATTCTAATTCGGTTATATTTCCTTTGTATTTACTATTCATAATACTTTTTCATTAAGATATATGTAAGGTCAAGTAAACAGCCGTGCGCTCTACCGACTGAGCTAGAGAGGCAAAAATGGTTGCGGTGGGTGGGATTTGAACCCACGGCCTTCAGGTTATGAGCCTGACGAGCTACCAAACTGCTCTACCCCGCGATAAATAAATGGTGACGGGTACGGGATTCGAACCCGTGAATGCGTGCGTGAAAGGCACGTGTGTTAACCATTTCACCAACCCGCCATTAAGGAAATGGTATAAAACCATTTCTTCATTTCTTTTTTATTACAATTTTATTATATTATATTTTTTAATAAAAATCAATTATAGATACTTTAATGGATTTACCCTTTGTCCATTAATTTTAATTTCAAAATGTAAATGAGAACCAGTAGCATTACCTGTTGCTCCTACATATCCTATAACTTGTCCCATTTCAACAGTTTGTCCAACGTGACAGTTATATGCACTTAGATGTCCATATCTTGAAATCGATCCATCTGCGTGCTTAATCTCTATTAAATTACCCATGTTTCCTGAATATTTAGCAGTAATTACTTTACCACTTTTTCAAGCTAAAACTTTAGTTCCTTTTTTTGCTACTAAATCAACCCCATGATGAGTTGAAGTAAATCTAGAACTTATATATTTATAATGTGCAATAGGTAAATGATGTGCGGAAGATCCGGTCCCAGATACCTGAGTCGCGTTTATAGATTTTTTAACGGGCACTGCCGCCAATTCTGCATCTGTAGACTCTTTGCCCACTATATCTTTTACTATTACTGCTTTATTAGTTCTATTAACTTTCTTAATAAAACTCTTATATGTTTCTTCATTTTTAAAGTAATAATCTTTTTTATCTATCGTAATTTTATAATAATCAGCATAAAATATAAAATTATTAGATACGAACTCCTTAACTCCAGTTGTTCGTAGATTTACTTGAATATTATTCTCTAACAATGACTTATATATATAATTTAATTCAAAGTCAATGTTTTGATACCCTTCTTCTTTCAATTTTTCTACATAATTATTGACTGCTTCTTCAATAACTTTATCTTGGATATCAATTCCCTTTTCTTCAAATATTGTTGAATTATAAGAAATTGGATTTATCTCTGATGATACCTTTGCAGGCATAAAGATTGTTATTAAAATAATCAAAATTGTAATAAATAAAATGATGACCTTCTTATCAATTTTCTTACCTACCTTCCCTAAACGGGAGGGCAGACCTTCAATTCTTGCCATACTTTATTATTTCCTTTCTTTTTTAAAGAAACATGGAGACCAGGGTCAGATTCGAACTGACGACATATACATGGGTTGCGGCCATGCGTGTTAAGCCAAACTTCACCACCTAGTCATATATAAATGGGGTGACTACTGAGAATTGAACTCAGATAACTAGGGCCACAACCTAGCGCGCTACCATTACGCCATAGTCACACCAATACATTTAGCAATAGTTAAATACATTGGTCTAACTATATCACCCATAAAATAAATGGCGCGGACCCTGGGATTCGAACCCAGGCGCCGAATTAACGACCTACTGGTTTTCAAGACCAGCCCCTTATAGCCTCTTGGGTAGATCCGCATATAAAAAACTATTTAAGTTTTTTAGTTTCTTCTTCAACTTGTTTTATTTCGTAAACAGGTTTGTAGCCAAAATCATCTAGTAATTTTACAAAACTAATAGACTTGTTAGGTACATATATTCTACAAGCAAGTTCATATGCACAAACATTTACATATTCTTGTAAGCCTTGCTCATCAGCATCTGACAATAACTTAATAATATCAATAGTAGGCACTTTCTCAAATATCTTTAAATTTTGCATAGTATTCTTCCTTTCTAATTTCAAAATGGTCGGGGCGACACGATTTGAACATGCGACCTCTAGTTCCAGGTCAGTCTTAGACTATTAAAGAGTTTATAACCTCCTCAATTTTATATTCGTCAGCAATATGAACTCCTGCCTTTTGTCCAGTACTAGGATATTCATATCTCCAACGGAAAGTTTTTCCATTAGCTTCTTGAATTGAAACTAAATACCCTTGACCTTTAAAATAGGTATAAAAATAATCAATATCGTCTTCTGAATACATATGTCTAATTGTGGTTTTCGTATTTGTTGTTTGACAACAAGTATCTATATAAAAAGCCGATTCAGGTACAGATGTATCTGAAGCCCATCTACTTGTTTTGCATTGAATACGAATAAAATTTCCATTAACATCAGCAACAACATCATATTTAGACGCTTCATCAGTAGGAGTTAAAGTTCTAATTCCTAATTCAGTTAAATCTAAAATACAATGTAATTCTGTTAGAGTTCCTTTTTTCTGTGTTTCTTCTATCATAATATTTTACTCTTTAATAGAAATCTCGTAACCCAAAACTAGCGTTCTAACCAAACTGAACTACGCCCCGTTAAATGGTACCTGGGGAGGGACTTGAACCCTCACACCCTTGCGGATAACGGATTTTAAGTCCGTTGCGTCTACCTATTCCGCCACCCAGGCATAAATGGTAGCTCCAATAGGATTTGAACCTATGACTTTTCGGGTATGAACCGAACGTTCTAGCCAACTGAACTATGGAGCTATATATGGTGCGGGATGCAGGACTTGAACCTGCACGGCACGAGTCCACCAGTTCCTAAGACTGGCGTGTCTACCATTTCACCAATCCCGCATAAATGGTGGGGAGTCGTGGATTCGAACCACGGAACCCGAGAGAACAGATTTACAGTCTGCCGCGTTTGACCGCTTCGCTAACTCCCCAAAAATGGTGTCCGGAGAGGAGCTCGAATCCTCGACCCACTGATTAAAAGTCAGTTGCTCTACCAACTGAGCTACCCGGGCATATATATCATTAGCTAGGATTCACACCTAGACCTTTGACCTCCACGGCCAATGTACTAGACAGTATAGCATATATTGCAATTCATCTATACCAATATAAAAGTCAGTGGTCATTTAGTTGCATGCTGTCTAAATTCCAGACTACCCTATATTTATACTACTAATGTAAAATTCAAACTGGCGTCCCATCTAGGATTCGAACCTAGGACCTACCGCTTAGAAGGCGGTTGTTCTATTCCACTGAACTAATGAGACAGAAAAAGACACTAATCCTTAGTGTCTGTAATATTTTCTATTCCATATTTTTTAATTTCTTGAATAGATTTTTTGGCAAGTCTTTCTTTAGACTTGTTTTTATTAGTCCTATTACCTAGACACCATGGACATTGATTAGCAGCTCCGCCACTTCTCCCGCCATGGTTCCTACAGGTAGAGTCAACAGCCTTACAATAAGGTTGTCCTTTTGTTCCATATTCTATTCTATGTTCTTTACCTGATTTAATACCTTTAACAAGAGACATAGTCTCACCTCCTCAATTATGAGGCTGCTTCAACTTTATCCATTATTTGTTGTTTCTTGTTTTGATATCTACGTCCACTACCTTTTGGATGTGCGGCTGCGTATGCTTTAGCTGCTTCCATAATTTCTTGACTTCTTGAAGTCAAATATTTTGAAGCTTGAGGGTTTCTTCTAAGTTTTTTATTAGTTTTACCCTTTCTATCTAAATTAAATTGAGTTCTTTGATAATGACCTTCACCAGTATGTGAAGCACCTTTTCTTCTTTTAGCCATAACTCTCAACCTTCTTTCTTTCTAATTTCTATATATATTATATTATATTTTTTCTTTATTGTCAAAAACTAAAATGGCAGGGGCTGTAGGATTCGAACCCACACCTGGGGTTTTGGAGACCCCACTCTATGGTTTTGAAGACCACTGTGCTACCCTTACACTAAGCCCCTATATATGCAACTACTTATGTTGTAAGTAGAAGCCATCTGAATCTAAACCAACTGAATTGCCTGGTTCTCTTATCCATTCTTCTAATGTGATATGGTCACAAATTTCAGGATATTCTACAAGAGATATAGGTAATTTATTATCGTCTATTATTTTTTGATAATTTTTCTTAATATAGCCTAATAAATCTTTTGTACCATTTTCAGTATTAATTACAGTTTTGCCTTTTCTAGTCATTAAACTAATTAAATCAAAAGCAAACTCTTTCCAAAAACTATTTAATTCAAATAAAGATATAACTTCTAAACTATATCTGTCTATATATAAGGCTTTTTTATTTAACCATTCTAATTGATAATCTTCTAATCTTTTAACTTTCATATTAAACCTTCTTTCAAAAAATGGCAGGGCGACTAGGATTCGAACCCAGATACACAGTTTTGGAGACTGTAGTCCTAGCCATTGGACGATCGCCCTATATGGCGCTCACTAGAGGATTTGAACCTCTGCGTCGATTACTCGGCCTAGCTCCTTAGCAGAGAGCCCCCTTCACCAAACTTGGGTAAGTGAGCAAAATGGTGGAGGTACTAAGACTTGAACTTAGGACCCTTCGCGTATCAGACGAATGCTCTAACCAACTGAGCTATACCTCCATATAATATGGTTGGGGCGGAAGGATTCGAACCTTCGGAATGTCAGAGTCAAAGTCTGATGCCTTACCCCTTGGCTACGCCCCAATAATTAAAAACCAATTATATTAAAAAATAATTGTTTCCACCATACAATAGGTTCTTCCATATCTACATCTTTTGTATGGCTTCTAAATAAATGTAATTTATATAATCTATTATGTGCTTTTATTTCACTTACATATTGTTTATGTTCTCTATCAACAGGATAATCTAAATCTAATCTTGCTAATATTAATTGAGTAACAAAACTATCTATTTCCTTATTTTGTAATTTATAACTATCTGTTACATGAGAGTTTGATGGTGTTAAATTACATTGATAACCTTGAATTATTTTTTTCATAATAACACCTCCTAAAAATGAAAATGCGCGGCCGCCGGTCTATCATATGATTAATCTCAATGAAGAGATCCGAGGACCGCGACCGCCGCTAAATTCTTACAATGTTCAACCTAGTAATTCCATTTGCTTTTATCTCTCTTTTGGTAAGAGCGGCTGCAAGTTTAACCATATTGGTTAGCTTATTTCATTTGCGTTCCCAATATTTAGCAAGTAATACTTTACCTTCAATATCGTATTGACGATACTTAAAGAAAGCATTTTGCTCTTGCTCTAAAAGTTCTTGTTTTTTACTCATAAGTCTCACTTTCTCTATAATAATAAATAGTTTTCAAAATGGTGGAGAATAAGGGATTCGAACCCTTGACCCCCTCGGTGCAAGCGAGGTACTCTAGCCAGCTGAGCTAATTCCCCAATTAAG
>Ga0326513_10002665_pt1 | contig 13127 bp, 18 predicted proteins | sample 2_2465_0518_D_FD_203654 | JGI IMG/M metagenome (GOLD analysis project Ga0326513, IMG submission 203654) | Bovine rumen microbial communities from UC Davis, California, United States - 2_2465_0518 | ecosystem: Host-associated > Mammals > Digestive system > Stomach > Rumen | place: USA...
GACCTTTCTCTCTCTTCCCCCACCCAGCCATTTTTGTAGAATATTATAAAATTTACTATAAAATTCAACAACTTGACTTTTATTATAAATTATGATATAATTGTATTAGAAAGTTAGAGGAGAGTTCTTACAATACTACATTATAGTAGAGGGGAAAGAAATGCCGACATCGTTTAGCGGAAAGACAACCAAAAGACCTAGAAAGACCATAGTGTTAATAGGAAGCACGCCTTGGACAGTTAGAACGCAAGGTAGTCTAGTTCGAGTCTAGCTTTTTAGGTTAAGTAGGTTAGGGTTTAGTTCAAGTCTACCTGTTGGCACCACTTCTATTAAAGTTGAAACTTCGACTTTGATGGAATTTTTTAGAATCCTTCTTAATCAAATCTACATTATAAATGGAAGATGAAATTTCGATAAAGGGAACTACCAAATCTTCCGTGCCATTCAAAACCTAGTTGGGATTTGCCTGTCCTGACTAGGTTCACCTCCAAGAGGTAATTATAGAATATTTTATAATGGAAGTTAGGTTAAGAAGATTTAAATTTAAAAAAAGGAGGAAATGATAATGGAATTTAGAGACATTTATTTTATTTGGAGGAACGAGAACAATTTAAAGCAAATTGAAGCCGCAGAGTTAGTAGGAATTAGTATTGCGTCTTATAATAAGTTTGAGAAGTATGGTATTTGCGGGCCTGCTGTTTTGGCAAAACTTCAAGCTTATTACAAACAGAACAAAATTGAATTTGGAGGTTGAGATAAAATGACAGTATCAAAAGAATTTAAGGATTATATTTTAAAGCTTGATTAGATTGGTTCAGAAAAACTTATCAAAGCTGAGGAAATTTCAAATGTAATTAAGAAGAACAATTTAGTTGTTGACGTAGATGTAGATGGGGAAACCCTAATTTTTAAAGTTAAGGGAGAGGATTGAGATGGCTAGTAGAAGACAATTAAAGAAGATTAACAAGAGAAATCTTAGAAAAGTCGCCTTAAAGCGTTTAAGAGAACTTCAAGAATTAGAAATTGAAAACCAGCAAATTGAAACTGAAATCGCCAAGTTAAAAAAGAAAATTCAAAGTAAAAAAGCTACTTTAAGAGAATTAAGACAAACATTAGCAGATTTAAATAATTTAGGAGAAACTAATTTACTTAATACTTTTAATAAGAAATTAACGATTAATGATATTAAAGAGGCTGCAAAAAAAGCTAAGAATAGTGGAGATTCTTATAATAATGCAGAACATTGGGCTGCAATTAAGCGTTATAATGAGTTGGTAGATTTAGGTATAATTCCTGCGGGAAGTATTATGGATAAGTATGATGCCGCTGAGTATTTAAGAGATGTTTTGAGTGAAGATGAACTTAACGCTCTTATAAAAGCAGGTGAGAGAAAAGAAGAAGTTCTATGGGCTAAGGATGCTGTTAGAAATTCTGACGTAATAGTTTTTGATTGGTAATAAGGAGGGGCAGTATTAATGGGTTTAACTTATAATAATAATGCTGCCGCACTTACTTGGGAGATTATTAATGATAAAGAGGATATTGGAAATTTTGAAATTTTATATAATGGAACAACAATAAAAGGAAGTGGTTTTAAAGAGTTTCTTAGTGCGGCTTCGCAATTATCTAATAACATTAATGTAATTTATGTAAAATATTTAAAGTGGTTTGTTCAAATTAGCCAAGCTTTTATTAATTATGAAGGAAAAGATTTCTTTGCAAATGGAGAAAAAGAATTCTATTTTATACAAATTGCAGATAATGTTGAATTAAGAAATTGGGATAATTTTTGGAGAAAGATAGATAATAAAGAAGAATTTTTAAAGAGACTTGATATTTGTAGAGAGACTTTTAAAGGAAAATGCGAAAATAAATTGGGACTAAAAAACCATTATAAATACACATTAGCAAAAGATATGTGGGAAGATATGAAATATAGATATTATTTATGGCAACCTTGGGCAACAAATTATTGCGAAGAAATGGTGCCAAAAACAGAAGAAGAATTAATTAATTTAGAAGCATTAGATAAAGCAAGTTTTTATTTCGGTAATCCAAAATATTTTAATAGAAGAGAATATTATGTTTATTGTTATGATTTAAGTAGTTCTCATTTAAGTTTTTTAGCAAGAAAGAAATTCCCTTATAAAAGTTTTGAATTAGAAGAAGATACTGAAAAAATTTAGAATATTATAAATTTAAAAAGAGATGCTTGGTATTGTAGAATAATTTTTAAAAAATTACAATATAAAATAGATTTTCCTATTGATTTACAAAGATTTGGATGGACAGAACCTGATTTAGGACAATGTTGTTGGAATTTAGCATTAACAAATGTTGATATGCAATGGTTTAAAGAAGTTTTTTCTTGGGAAGGTGCAATAGTATATAACTTTTACCATGCGCCGCAAAAGGAACTTGGAAGAAAATATGCAGAGATGTTTGATTCTCTTTATGAATGGAAAAATCAATAGAAAAAGGGAAGTTTTGCAAAAGAAATTTGTAAGTTTAGAGCAGAATTACCTTTCGGACAGCCAATGAAAAAAACCTCTTATTGCACAAAAACAGTTTGGACAGAAAATGGATTTAGAGTAGTTGAAGAAGAAGAAAAAAGTTTAAAAGAAATTCAAAGTAAAATTGTAAAAAGAGGAATTCCAATGCAGGTTTCTTATTGGGTTGCAGCTTATTCTAGACTTGAAGAGTTTACAATTATTAATAGAATTGGTGTAGAAAATGTTTTGTATGGAGATACAGATTCAGTTAAGTTTATTGGAAAAGAAGGTATTAAAGTAATTGAAGGAAGAAATAAGGAAATTGAAAAAGAGTTTAATTCTATTAATAGTAAGAGATTTCTTAAGTTTAATTAGAAATTAGGAAAATGGTGTGATGAGGGAATTATGGCTTGCTTTAAAGCAATTGGAATTAAGTGGTATATAACAATAGATATGGAAGGACGCTATGACGTTAAAGCTGCCGGGGCAGACTTAGGAAAATTAAAAGAAAATTTATAGGAGAAAAACGACCCAGTTGGATTTTTTGATTTAAGAATGAAAGTATTTGGGCTTTTTAAAGAAATTGTCCCTAGTAAAAAAAATAAAAATGCAATAGTTTTTAGATATAAGAATAAAATGGATAGAGAAATTAAGAAGGAAGTTTTAAAACATCATGGAACCGATTTATATTATTACGACCCTTATGAGGAATAGGAAAAGGAGGAATTTTAATGGACGATATGGATTTTGTATTTTTAAAGAAAGATTTTCTTGGAGAAAAAGAACTCCAATTCTTAAAATCAATTGAGGAGGAAAGAGCAATGCTAATTGAAATTAATAAGAAAATTGCAGATTCAGTTAAGAGAGAGGAGCTTGATTATTGGAGAGAATTACGCTCTGACTTTTATAGAATGGGACAAAAGTTTGTTAAAGAAAGAATTGAAGAAGACAAACGTGATGGAATTTTAAGTGAAAGTGGTGAGTTTAATGGGTGTTGAAGTTATTGCTGCTATTAGTGCCGCCATTGTTGCAGGAGTTGGAGCTGTCGCCGCTGGAGTTGTTAGTATTGTTAAAGCAATAAGTGATGGAAGAAAGCCAACTAAAGAACTTGTTTAGGTTTAGAAAGAAGTTAAAGAAATTAAGAAAGACGTTTTCTAGCTTAAAGAATCTTAGGCAGAAATGAATAAGATACTGTGCCGCCGTGAGATTTCTTCTATTTATTATACTTATAATAAGGAGAAAAAGCTACCATAGAGAGACTTTGAATCTGCTCTCAATATTTACGACGTCTATAAGTCAATGGGTGGCAATGGTGCGACAGAAAGAATGATTGATGAGATTAAGAGTTGGGAGGTCTTTTAATGGAAATTAAATGGAGAAATCCTTTTAAGAAGAAGAGTGGGGTTGACCCCTCTTCTTCAAAGGAAAAGGAAATTAAAGATTATTATGATATAGGGCCAATTGATAATACTAATGCCGTTTACCGAATGATTATTGGACAGCGTTCTAATGGTAAAACCTATAGTGTCTGCCGCCACATTATTGAGAACTATTTAGATAAGGGAGAAAGAGCTGCCTATATTAGACGTTATGAAGAATCAATTACGCCTAAGAATATTTCAGATTTGTTTGACCCACACCTAGACTTAATAATTGAAAAGAGTCAGGGACAATGGAACGGCATTTATTATAGAGCAAAGCAATTCTATCTGTGCCGCTATGACGAAGATGGAAAGATTGAGGCAAAAGACCCTACCTCTTTTTGTTTTACAGCTTCAATTAATACCGCTGAGAATACAAAGGGATAGGATAGAGGAGAAGTTAAAACTGTTCTCTTTGATGAGTTTGCTACACGTCAGGGCTACTTAACAAATGAGTTTGTTTTGTTTTGTAACCTTTTATCCTCTATAATTCGTAATAGAGACAACACCGTAATCTATATGTTGGCTAATACTGTTAATCGTTATTGTCCCTACTTTAAAGAAATGGGACTTAAAGACGTAGAACAAATGCCGCAGGGTGAAATTTACATCTATACCTATGGTAATAAAGACCTAACTGTTGCTGTTGAGTATTGCGACCCTGTTAAAGCAACTGAGAAAGTAGCTTCAAAGTATTTTGCTTTTGATAATCCTCAGTTGGAAATGATTACTACTGGACAGTGGGAACTTCAATTCTATCCTCATGCTCCTTATAAAATAATGCCGAGCTGGATACGCCGTGAATTCTATGTAGAGTTTGGCGGCTCTTTAATTAAGGGAGAAATTGTAGCTAATAGTCCTGACCTGTTTATCTTCTTCCATCCACAAACAAAGGATATTGAAATTGGAGACAAACAAGTTCTCTATACAACAGAGTTCACCACATCTAAACTTCATTGCCGCTTTCTTAAAGATTGCCCAACAGAACTTCATACTCTAATTAAAGATTTAATAATGAAGAAAGCAGTTTGTTTTAGTGATAATGAGTGCGGCGAGTTGATAAGAAACTGGTTAATTGAAACTTAGAGTTTAAAGCTTTTTTAATTAAAAGAAAACCCCGACTCTTAATTGAGCCGGGGCTTTTATTATACATAGAAACCAGATTCCAAAATCTGTTTAATTTGTGCTTTTTCTTTATCTGTAGCCTAACTAATTCCACCAACATCAACGTTGCGGCAAGTAGTAAATCCACTTAGAGAAGAGATAGTAGCAGTCTTATTTGATAAGTAGCCAACAGCATGAGCAAAGTTTTCAGGATTAGTGCAAAGAGGTCTTCTATAAACAATATAGGGAGTATGATTAATTCCACAAGCTGCGGCACCAGATGAACCACCACTATATTGAGGAATTTCTTTAGAAGCTCTTGCAAAATTGTAAGCATCAGTTAATCCAGTAAGAATATTCTCTGGTCCACTAAATGCTCCACTAACTGCCTAGTTAATTGCTCCGCCTAAATTTCCACTAATAGCAGAAGTAGCAACACCCATCTTATTACCAACTCCACCTTCAATTGCGCCTAATGTATGCTGTGTAATTCCAAGGCTTGCATTGATAACATTCGCCGCCATCTGAGAAGCATCAAGTCCACTTAATGGAATTTCTGCTCCCATTCTACATTGCTTAACAAGAACCGGCTGCTGGTCAGTTTCATTGTAAACTTCCCAAACTGCTGAACCATCAGAAACGTCAACTGAAAGCCAAAGACTAATTGTTCTTCCCATTACAATTGTTGGATTAAGTTCAAAAGAACCTGCAAATGGAAGGAAGATTTGAATTCGAGTATATGGAGCATAGTCTAAGAAATTATTATATTGTCTTGCAATTGTAATAGAGCCGCAATTGAACTGTTCTACTGGGAACAGAGGATAATAACCATTAGCGAGATGGAGTTCTCCGCCTCGTCCAATATGCAATATATTGCTTTGGCTTCCTTTATTAAACTGAACAGGATAATAACGAAGAGAAATAAAGTAATCCATTGGATTTTCAGAGGTTGCGGCGACAATCTTTTGCCAGAAAGAATTAGGTTTATCCCAAAGTTTAGTTGCTAGCTCATTAATTGAGTTAACAGGCATTGCCGCATAGTGAACAAATTCTGTTATTCCCGGAATATTACCATACTTAGAAATTGGCTTACCTCTATCTCCTTCATCAGGCTCACCACCAGGTCCAGGAGGTGTAGGAGGAGTTGGTGTAGGAATTACCGGAGTATAATCGATAGTATCCCACGGCTGTTGCTCTGCATCTTTACCTTGGAACATTCTACCAGTAGTAGTGCCGTCTTCTAGAACCTCACCACGATAAACGTTAGTTGGGAAGTCAGCACCAAGCTCAAAATCATCAGGTAAAGAATTAATATCTGTGATAACCCAAACACCTAATGATGCAAGAGTAGCCCAAAGAGACTCTAAACTAAACGGGGTCAGGTCTAATGCTACAGTTGCTGATGATGAACTATTAACTTTATTGCTTGAAATTGTGCCGTCAGAATTAAAATAATACTGAGTGACCCCTATTGTGGAAGCATCTACTTTACGTGCGATACCTGTGCCGATACCATTTGTAACCATAGTAAATGAGCCGTCCATATCATCGAGGTTCCAGTTTAAAAGGAATCCGCCGCCACGATTTGACGCGCTGTGTGTTACGGTATTACCTTCTGCGGATACTGCCGCATAATGGTTTTGACCATATGCAGAATCTGAATACGTGTATTGAACAGTAGATGATGGGTCATTTGTTCCACGAGCTACAGAACCGCTACCCGGAAAGTCAAGACCGGATAATGTTTGGAATAAAACGCCTTCCTCATTTTTAACTTTGAATGGAACTTCTGCCATTGGAACAAGATAACCAACAGGAGGACTTATACCAGAAGGAATAACTTGGTCTCCGTCTGCATCCCAACGAGCTAAATTTATATTTTCACCGAAAATTCCATTCATAGAACCGGATGTAAGTTTGTTAAATTTGTATGTGCCGTATCGTGCAGCGACTGCACAGTTAACAAGAATATAGCGGGCGGCAATATTGCCGGTATTTTCATCGATTTCGTCATACCAACCTTGAGACCATAAATCTGCGTTGTAATTTTCTCCAGCAGGTGTATCGTCCTCTGGTTTTATATCTTCCCATTTATAACCAATAGAGGACGTAGAATATCGTGTAATAATATTGTCTGTATACTTCGGCTCTACTTTAATCACATAGAATGTTGGGTTAAGTTGGATTCTGTCGATGTTAATATTAGTAATTGGATACATCCTATAGAAGGTGGAATATGCGTGTCCATAATAACAAAGAACTTGTCTGCCAGTCATTAGAGAGTCATAACGAGCTACTTTATCAATATCATAAACAGCTCCTATGGTTTCTTCTGGGGGTTTTTGTGGAGTCCAACGCTGTATCATATTTCCTTGCGGAGCGTCACCGCCATTGGACACCTTTAAACACCATCTGAAATTGATTTTATTTGCAGAAGTAGTATAGTTAACCCAATTACCACTTTTAGGTTCATTGGGGTCGCCGTTGGTAACACTAAATAATGCGCCGCCAACCCAGTAATTATATTTACCTGGTTCAAAACCACAATAGGAGTTTGAGCCATCCATATATTCAGAAAGTGATAACTTTCCATCAATTAAAAGTTTTGCAATATCGTCAGAAAATTCAACGACATTTGACCCATCACGGTCAGCACAAGATATCTTATATTTTGTTGGGTAAACATTAGGATTAATTTGGGACATTTATTTCACCTCTCATTAAGAAATTTTTGTATATACGCCCTTAAAATATGTCTTAACTGCCTCAAAAGAAGGAGTTGAAGAAGCCTATGGATAAATTTCACTTAAAGCAATAAAATTCCCAAGTCCTTCCATTACGTAATAATTACCCCAATTATCAGCCCAATCTCCTGGCTCTTCTGAAACTGGAATATAGGTTTCATCTTGATGATAGCCACCCATCCAACTTAGAACGTAATCACCCTGATTAAAAAGACTTGCGCCGCCAGCAAATACATCAGTATAATTTTGGAAACCAGTTCTAATTTTATACTCATTATCAGGTAAATAGGGCTCAGCCATATTTTCATTCTCACTTCTAATTATATTAGCATTAATTGGCTTAATTCCCTCTTTATAAGTTTGAAGAACATCAACAGCACAACTAATTATAATTTTCTTACCAATATCAATTTTCATATCGGTGATGAAGTAGGAGCGATTGAAGGGCGCCCCTACCTCACAATAATTCTTAGTTGTATAGCTGCTGTCATAATCAAGTTCAAAAGATGGATTCATTAAGTCTACAATACCAGTTGGCCTAACATTATAAACTGTAATTTGACCACTAAGTGTTTTAGTTAGTTTTCTAGGGTCATCAGAACAGCTAGAAAGAGTTATTGCGAAAGACATTTAATCACCACCTTTTAAACTTAGGAAACAACGGTTCCTTCAAACTTATACCAAGGACCCCAAGTTCCACCAATACAAGTTCTAATATAAACAGTAGGAGGATTAGTGTCAGAAAGAGTTGTTAAAGTTTGTTTAGTTCTTGAATTACTACCAGAAGAGCTATTTTCTTCAGCAGTTAAGAAGAAACGGTCTGTTGTAGGACAATTTACAAAATTAGTAGGGTCTACACTACTATAATAACGTCCAGCAGTATAATCATTTAAATTAGCAGAAGTAGAACTAATATTTCCTGTCGCCTGTTTCCAAACTTCATTATTAAGAACATCTCTTGTAATAAGATATCTAGATTTTGCATTAGTTAGCTCTGTCCATGCTCTACTGATTTTATTAATTGTAGCCATTTTGAATATTAATGCTCCATAAGGAATGTCATTTTGAACACTTACACTAATATAGACATAAACAACATTACTTTCTGAATAGAAGGTCCAAGGACCAAAAGCTCCAGAAGAAGGACCAAAAGATGTAGTATCGGTAAAAGGTAAATGCTTTGCAAGAACAGTCATATATTGTTCTGGGAAAGTTTCGGCTTTCGCACCAACATAAGTAGGAGTTAAATCAGCTCCTCCACCGCCGCCACCTTGAATAGCATCATAAACAGCACCAGAAGTGATAAGGTTGGTAGAATCATCAGTAGGAACAGTATCGACATCTCTTTCTGCCGCGGCACCAAGTGTAGGCTTGTTCTTAATATAATCGTCAGCACTAGAATTAGCCTGATTCCAGTCAGCCTATACGTTAACTTCTGCCCCTGCCTCAATACCTTCAAGTTTAGTTGCCTGAGCAGATGTCATTAAGGAACTTCCCGCTACCTTATCAACTTTCTCATTAAGCTGAGAAGTAGTAGCAAGACCCAAATCAGAAGCAGTTTTATTACCAACTAATTGCTGTCCTTCAATGGCGGGCTTATTAGTTAAATTATTATAGTTTGTGGTGCCGCCGCCTCCACCACCACCACCGCCAGCTTCTAATTCATCTACCATTTGATAGAGAATTTCGAGTCTCTGACGAATCTGAGAAAGGATTACATCACTATTACTCATTTATTTCACCTCATTTTGAAAAAAAACTTAAAAGAAAAGGGGACTGGGATTATTACCCCAATCCCCGTTAGTAAGGAAATTAAGCAATTACGAATACAATAACGTTCTCCTGAATATCATTCATGTAAGAAGCGTCCCACTTGTAGAAGTAATTGGTATATTCGCCACGAGCATTATACTGGCTAGTTACGCGATAATTTTCATTACATACAGCAGCAGCCTGGTCATCGAACATTACAGCTACAACACCAGTCTGGCTAACAGTTGCAGTCTTGCCCTCGCCGTCATCAACAGTCACGTTAATCTTAGAACGAGAAGCAAAGTCAGCACCTGCTGTGCCAGTGCCCTGCCAGAACGGAACAGTAGAGAAACCATCCATCTTTACAAACTCATTGTGGAAAGTATCAGAGTAGAGATAAGTTTCCATATCCTTTGCAAACTCACTAAGAACTACAAACTTGAGGTTCTCAGAAGGAGTAAAGGTAATGTAATCAGAATCATTGTAAAGAGAGCCGGCAGTCTTCAGATAGTCTTTGTAAAGAGCAATAGTCTTAGTTGCATAGCGGAGGAACTCAGTATTGCGGAGAGCCTGAGCAGCAGTAAGAGAAGTGCCAGCAGCGGTATTGTATTCAGAAAGAAGATTTACAACGTTCTGACCTCTATCAATCTTAAGACCAATAAGGTTGTTGATAGTTCTCATAATAAGAGCGTCAGTAGAAAGAGTCATCTTCATCTGAATTCTGTTCTCAATAGTTGCAATAAAGCGGCCCATTTCAGCGGCAGAAGTAAATGCCTGCTTAAGCTGAATCTCACCAATAGTGATAGGAGCTTCATAAGTAATCTTGTTGTTGTAGAACTTAGCCTGTGCAGTAGGAGCACTAATTACGAATGGGTCAAGTTCAGAAGCTTCTGCAATACCCTTACCATCAAGAGCACCAAGCTTCCAAGAAGCATTCTCCTGGAAATCAGGAACCTCTGCTCTTACCTTCATCATAATGGAACCATATTCCCAAGAATCATGGAGAATATTCGGTGCCTGAGAACGATAAGTTCTGTCAACAAACTTAACACGACCAATCTGGTCAATCAGAGTAGATACGAAAGAATTAAGGTTAGTTCCATTTGCAGTAAAGTCAAGGACAGTCTTACCAATATCAACGATATTAGAAAGGTCCTCAGCTACAACAGCAGTAGAGCCAGCAATTTCTTTCATAATTGTGGAATTAAGAACACTAGCAATCTGTTCAACCTTCATTAAAAATCACCTCATTAAGATTAATTGTGGGGAGCGGCACTTTTGGACTAATTGACAAATCGTTCCTTAGAATTGGAAGGAGAATTTGGAAGGAAATGATTTCTAATGGCACTAAGGATTGTGCCGCCCCATCTATATTCAATTTGTAAGGATTACCGCAAAAAATAAAAGTTTAAAAAGAGGTGATAAAATTCACCACCTATTAATAATTTAAAGAGCTCTTTGGCAATCCCTGCTCTTTCACTAATAATGTAGGATTTCAAAATAAATCCTCTACAATTTTCAAGACAATTTACAGAATCGAACTGTTATCTTTTTAAGAATGCCAATTAATGTTGCTGAATTGTCTTTAAATTAAAATTACGGGTCCCAATATACGTTAAGGTAAACTTCTTTGCTTAAATCATTCATGAAGACTTCAACAATATTCCAAAGTTGAGCAATATCGAATTCTTTAATAACCATGTCTTGCGGGCTAACAGTTCCTTTATTACCTTCTTCTTCTCTCTTACTGAAAGAACCAGAGCTTGGAAGAACGTTCTCTGTGCCGCCAGTCTGTTCATCATAAGATTCAAGTCTTGAATTGGCTGAATCGTCATAGGTTGTAGTATAGTGTTTGTTAGTAACGTTTTGGTCTGCTCTATTCTTATAAGCATTGTGTCCATGAATATCCATTGGGTTATCTGCTCCATCTACTGAGCCGGCAACCTGATTCCAGTCAGCAACCATAGGATTCATTGCATAATTGCTTAAAGAGTTCTTATTGTTAGCAATTGTAATGTAAGGAGCATTAGCGTCAATCTTCTTTTCATTAGTCCAATAGTCTGCAATTGGATTGTATTCAATCATCATTGTTTGGATTAGTTTAGTATAACGAATGTTGTTGAATTTGCAGAAACGAAGAACTCTGTCATGAAAAACTCTACAGATATGATACCATTGAGCATCGTTATCGTCTGTGTAGTTGTAAGAGCGTGAGAAGAGCGGTGTCCCCAACATTCTAATATTAAAGTCATCACCCAAATAGTTACGAATATCTTCCCAATCACAAATTACTGGGTATTGACGAGCTTCTCCTGTCATTATATCAATATAGGTTCCCTTACTTCCATCGAAGAACTCAGCAATTTTATGGTAAGCTTCAATCATTAAGTCATTAGCATCATGATAGGGCTCTCCCTCTTGAGTTCTCATAGAAATACTGTAAGCCCAGTTCTAAAGCTCAGCCATTGTAACGAAAATGCCGTGGCGACCTCTATCAGGGTCATATAACCTAACTTGCTGTGGTCTTTTACCCATTACTCATCGCCTCCATTCTCTTTGTCTTCTTCTTTTTTAATTTCCTCTTTAACTTCCTCTTCTTTAACTTCCTCTTCCTTAGGAGCTTCCTCTGGTTCTGGAACCTTATCTTCCTGAACATCTTCTCCGAGTTCCTCTTCCCCTAATTCCGCATTAATGTCATCGTTGAAAACATCGAGGTTAAGCTCAACACTAATTGAAGTTCCAAACAGCTCATTAATTTGTTCTACGGCTCTCTTTCTATTCTCCATCATATTTTCAATATTAATGTCAAGTGAGCCTGTCATTAAGTCTGTTTCAGCAGTATTAACACGTTCTCTCTTCATATTGTAGTTAGCGCCAATTCCGATTTCATTATAGAACTGCGCCAGAATATATTGGTGAGCTTCAATAAGGTTAAGAAGTGTGTTTGTTTGTCCAGTTGTAGCCGCCGGCAGGACACCAACTTTATCAATAATGTCTTGCTGAACAATTTTATAGGGCTTACCATCATAGATATCCCTTAAGATAACTTCTGCACTTCTAGCCATTACGTCAGTATCGGCAGTCCAAATTTGAGAAACTCTTCCGTTAATTTGCGAAACATTAAGAGAGCTAATGTTGTCTGCAAGTAAACCTGCTGTTTGGTAAATTAAGCCGAAGAGTCCAGCAGGACCAGTTCTATCACTCATTACATCAACATCGCTATTACCCATAAGAATGCCTTCTAGCCCCTCTGTTGAAGAACTTCCATCCTTCTGTCTAATACGAACTTGCTTAGAACCAAGAACTGGATTAGCAATGATAAAGAACTGTGGCTCATAGTAAACGTTTGGTTCTCCACCAACACTACCATCTAGCGCATAGAGTTTATCGTCGAACTTTGTAAAGCAAACCTTACCTCTTAACATAAGTGAAAGGTTAAGTGCTCTTTCGTCAATTGTGTCTGGTAAACCTTCCCATTTAAACAGGTTACATACCTTGTTTGTTAAAAGGTCAAAGTAAACATTGAAGTTATGCTGGACATTAGTAATGCCCTTATAACTTACAGGACAGTTAACATACATTGTTATCACCCCGTTTTAAGTTGTAGGGTTTCC
>Ga0326513_10002668_pt1 | contig 13121 bp, 10 predicted proteins | sample 2_2465_0518_D_FD_203654 | JGI IMG/M metagenome (GOLD analysis project Ga0326513, IMG submission 203654) | Bovine rumen microbial communities from UC Davis, California, United States - 2_2465_0518 | ecosystem: Host-associated > Mammals > Digestive system > Stomach > Rumen | place: USA...
GTTGCGCAGGTTTTCGAGGAACTCGTCGGGCAGCTCGTCGGCAACGTCGAGTCTCCAGCCCGAATTGCCCAGTCGCATATACTTGCGGACTATGCCGTCCTCGCCGTTGATATATTCGTTGAACGCAGGCGAGGTCTCGATGACCTCGGGCAGGGTGTAGAAGCCCCACCAGCTGTGGTAATTGTCGGGCCACTCGTAGAACTTGTACCAGCTGTAATAAGGCGAATTGCGGTCGCGGTAAGCGCCGCCGTCGCCGTAGCGGCCGGAGCGGTTGAAGTAAACGCTGTCGGAACCCGTGTGAGAGAAAACGCCGTCGTTGATAACGTGGATTCCGCGCGCCTTAGCCTTCCTGCACAGCTCAACAAAGTCCTCCTCGGTGCCGAGGATGGGGTCGATGTGCGAGTAATCGCCGGTGTCGTAGCGGTGGTTTGAGTACGCCTCGCCGATAGGATTGAGGTAGATGCAGCTTACGCCGAGGCTCTCGAGGTAGTCGAGCTTCTGGGTGATGCCCTTGAGGTCGCCCATAAAGAAGTCGGAGTTAGTTATCTCGCCGTTCTCGTTGGGCTGCCAGACGGGAAGCGAGTACCAGTCCTTGTTGCGTGTAAAGTCGGTGCGCGTAAGCTTCTTTTCCTCGCCGCTGAAATTGAAGCGGTCGGGAAAAATCTGGTACATCACGCCGCCGACAGGCCATTTCGGAGTTTCAAAGCCCTTTTTGTAGCAGGTGAGCTGCCAGCTTCTGCCGGGCGAATCCTCGATGGTGCTGATTTTGTATGCGTCGGCAGGCTGCAGATAACGGTTGCCGGTGGGTGTTTGCAGACGGAAGCCGTACCAGTAAAGACCGACGCGGTCGGGAGTAAATTCGCACTCCCAGATTTCGGTCGTATCGTCAAACGCGCCGCACCAGATGAGCTTGATGTACTCCCAGTTGTAGTCATAGTCGTATTTGACGCACAGCTCGGTATATTTCGAGCGTTCCGCACGCGGTAAGAGAATGCGGAAGTGCACGGTAGTGCCTTGTTCAACAGCGCCGAAAGGCGTTCGGTAGAACAATTTTTGCGAGTCAAACGGTATAGGCATAAAGTCCCTCCTCCTTTTTGCCGTACGAATGCACATATATATTTCATTGTACCACGCTTTTAAAAAAATTCAACAGTATTTTAACATTTGAACAACGCTGCGGCTCAAAATGACAGCCATGTAATAATTCTTGTCAAGACCTTCCGCCCATGATATAATATATTATGTATAAAAATTGGAGCGTGGTACTGTGAAAAAAAGAGTTAGCGTTCAGCTTGACGGCAGAAGCTACGTCGTTATCACCGAGGACGACGAGGAATATGTAAAGGGCATAGCGGCGGAGGTGTCCGAGAACCTGCTGAAGGCTTCCCGTTCCGCCAAAAATCTCGACGTGCGCGACTGCGCGATACTTGTTGCGCTCGATTTCTGCGACGACAGCAAAAAGGAGAAGCGCCGCAACAAGGATCTGGTCGAAAAGGCCGATCAGATAATGCAGCACACAAACGAGCTTAACAAAAAATGCGCGGACTACAAAAGCAGGCTGACCGACGCGATAAACGAGAACACGCGTCTGAGCAAGCGGATACGCGCCCTTGAGGAGCAGCTGCGCGTGCTGAACAAGGACAACGAGCGGCTCAAAAAATTCGAGCCGAAGAAAACCGATGCGGAAAAGCAGTTTGAGAAAACCGTTCAGGAAAAGCGCGCCGAGCGCATGATGGGCTATGTGCCGATGGAGCAAGGCTCGCTCTTTGACGACGAGCAGCCGGATGAGCCTGCAAAGCCCGAGCCTGCCGCGTCTCCTCAGACCTCCGCGAAGCACTCAAAAAAGAAAAAGCATGGAAAGCATTGAGATTTTAGCGCCCGCGGGCGGCTTTGAGAGCGTCATCGCCGCAGTCCGTTCGGGCGCAGACGCTGTTTATGTGGGCGAAAAGCGGTTTTCGGCGCGTTCGTCAGCCCATAATTTTGACGCGGACGAGCTGAAACGAGCCGTCGCCTACTGCCACATCCACGGCGTAAAGCTTTATGTAACGCTCAACACAATTGTATTTGACGACGAGTTCGGACAGCTTGCCGAGGCAATCACCCTCGCCGCCGAAGCCGACGCGGACGCGCTTATCGTGCAGAACATGGGAGTCGCCCGTCTTGCGCGCGAGATGAGCGTACACACGCCCGCGGGAGTCAGAGCGCTGTACGAAATGGGCTTCAAACGCGTTGTGCTCTCGCGCGAGATGAGCCGTGAGGAAATCGCGGAGTGCGCGAAAATCCCGATAGAGCTTGAGGTCTTTGTCCACGGAGCGCTGTGCATGAGCGTGTCGGGTCAGTGCTACTTTTCGGCGATGCTCGGCTCGCGCAGCGGCAACCGGGGAGCCTGCGCCCAGACCTGCCGCCTGCCGTTTTCGGTTCAGGGTCAGAAAAACGGCCACGCCCTCAGCCTGCGCGACAACAGCCTTATTCCGCGCCTTGACGAGCTGCAAAAAATCGGCGTTTACTCCGCCAAAATCGAGGGCAGGATGAAACGCCCCGAGTACGTTGCGGCGGCTGTCCGCGCGTGCAGAGAGCAGCGCGACTTCGGCTTCATCACCGACGCGACGGCTGAAATGCTGCGCGGCGTTTTTTCGCGCACAGGCTTCACCGACGGATATTTTTCGGGCAGAATAGACAAGGAGATGTTCGGCACGCGCACAAAGGGCGACGTGGTTTCAGCCGACGAAAAGCTGCTTTCATCCATCCGCGCAGGCTACCGCGACGAGGTTCGGGACGTTGATATCACCGCCTCGTTTTCGGCGCAAGTCGGTGAGCCTGCCGAATTTACCGTGACCGACGGCGCGCTTGTCGTGACCAAAAAGACCGAAATGAACTGCGAGACCGCGCAGAAGGTCGCGCTCTCCGAGGAAAAATGCCGTGCGCAGCTGACCAAAACGGGCGGCACCGCCTACCGCGTCACCGGGCTGAAAACCGACCTCGGCGACAATCTCAGTCTGCCGCTCTCCGCGCTGAACAAGCTGCGCAGGAGCGCTCTTGAGGAGCTCGACGCGGCGCGAAGCGTTCGCCACGGCTACAAAATCAATCCGCCGAAAGATTTCGGCTTCAAGCCATACCGCCGCAAATCCACCGCGCAGCGCGCGAGGGTGACAGGAACCAAGCTAGGCGCGGCATTTAAGGAGCTCGATTTGGTTTTTGCGCCGCTTTTTGCCGACGTAAGGGAGCTTGAGCGGCTGAAAAACGAGGGATTTTGCGTCGGCGTTGAGATTCCGCGCGGTATGTTCGGACGTGAAAGCGGTATCATCGCTCAGCTTAAAAGGGTTCGCGCCATCGGCATTGACCACGCGCTCTGCGGCAATATCGGAGCCGTCTACCTTGCAAAGCAGGAAGGGTTTACAATCCACGGCGGCTTTGGGCTGAACCTCGTCAATACCTACGACCTGCTGTGGGCTGAGGAATACGGCATTGCGGACGTTGAGCTGAGCTTTGAGCTGACGTTCGCGCGGATAAACCGCCTCGGCGGCTCGATTCCGAGGGGTATTATCAGCTACGGTCACCTGCCCGTTATGCTCTGCCGCGCATGCCCGAACAAAAGCGCGGGTATAAGCTGCAAATCCTGCAAAAATCAGAGTAAAATGACGGACAGAAAAGGCAAGCAATTTCCGCTCAGATGCGACGGCGGCTGCGCCGAGGTGCTCAACTGCGTGCCGCTTTTTATTGCTGAGGAGGAAATATCGAGCCTCTCCACCGATTTCAACATTTGGCGGTTCAGTGTGGAAAACTATGTGGAAAAAGTGGAAAGAATCACCGATTTCAACCGCTTTTCGATGTTGAAAGATGATTTTACACGCGGATTATACCGCCGCGGTGTGGAATGATATGTGTAAATTGTGAAATATTAAAATAATTTTTTATCGGAAAAATAGAAATTTCTCCTTTCGAAATATGGGATTTTTTTATTTTCCTTTTGATAATTTCCTTTTCGAAAAATAAATCTCACAAAAATCAAATTTATGCAGGAAACTGCTCAAAATGAAGGATGGTTATTATGGAACTCAAAATAAGAAAGCTCAGAGAGGGCGCAAAAATACCACGCAGAGCCACCTCCGGCTCGGCAGGAATGGATCTTTACGCCTGCATCGACGAGCCTATCACCCTTGCTCCCGGTCAGCTTGCCGTCGTGCCCACAGGCATCGCGATAGAGCTGCCCGACAACACCTGCGCGGCGTTTCTTTACGCCCGAAGCGGACTCGGCGTTAAGCACGGAATCTGCCTTTCGAACGGCGTGGGCGTTATCGACAGCGACTACCGCGGCGAGGTCTGCGCAGGACTCTGCAACGTTTCGGACAAGCCGTATGTTATCGAGCCTGACGAGAGGGTCGCGCAGATAGTCATCGCGCCCGTGTTAACCCCCGACATCATTGAGGTTGACGAACTCAGCGACACTCAGCGCGGCGCAGGCGGCTTCGGTTCAACCGGACGAAATTAAAAACTGATTTTTCATTGGGAGCTTCGGCTCCCTTTTTCTTTTTGACCCGAAAAACCGACAAATAAAACGCGCGCTGGGGTGTACAATAAACCCGATACCTTATATGGCAAGGGGATGTAAAAATGTTTTCATTTGCAAAGGACGTCGGGATCGACCTCGGCACGGCAAACACCCTCGTCTGTATGCGCGGACGCGGAATAATCCTGCGCGAGCCGTCGGTAGTGGCTGTCGATTCGCACGACGGCGCTGTGCTCGCCGTGGGCACTCCTGCGCGCGAGATGATAGGCAGAACTCCGTCGAACGTCGAGGCGCTCAGACCGCTCAAGGACGGTGTTATCGCGGACTTCGAGGTCACTGCCAAGATGCTGCAGCACTTTTTGCGCAAGGCGGTAAAAACAGGTCTTTTCGCGAAGCCGAGGGTAGTCATCTGCCTGCCCACGGGCGTAACGGAGGTAGAGCGCAAGGCGGTTGAGGACGCGGCGTATCAGGCAGGCGCAAAGCCGCCCGTCACGCTCATCGAGGAACCGATGGCGGCGGCAATGGGCGCAGGTCTGCCCGTAGACGAGCCTATCGGCAGCATGGTGGCGGACATAGGCGGCGGAACAAGTGAGGTCGCGGTTATCTCGCTGGGCGGCATCGTGTCGTCGTGCTCGGTGAGGGTCGGCGGCGACTGTCTGGACGAGGCGATAATCCGCCACGTAAAGCAGAGCTACAGCCTGCTTATCGGCGAGCGCACCGCCGAGGATGTTAAAATACAAATCGGCTCGGCGTTTCCGCTCAACGAGAACGAGGAGATGGCGGTCAAGGGCAGAAGTCTTTCGGACGGGCTGCCAAAGGACGTGACCCTGACCGCCGACGAGGTGCGCGGCGCGCTTTCGCCGCAGCTCGAAAAGATAATCGAGGCGATAAAGACAACCCTCGAAAAGACTCCGCCGGAGCTTTCGGCAGACATAATCGACCACGGGATAACGCTCACGGGCGGCGGCGCGCTGCTCAGGGGAATCGACATGCTCGTGGCGCAGCAGACGGGACTGACGGTGCACGTCGCGCAGAATCCGCTCGACTGCGTTGCCGACGGAGCCGGAAAACGGCTTGGCAAGAGCCGCACAAACGGCGCTAGGCGCTTTGCCCGATGAAAAGCCGCCGCAAAAACAGAAAAGCTCTGCTGCTCACACTCATCGCGGTGCTGCTGATGGGTGTTTTGTCCGTGGGCGACAACTCGCCGCTGAGAACCGCCCTGAGCGCTCTGACGGGAGGGATATTCAGTCTGACGGCAAAGGCGGCGTCAGGACTCAGCGAGCCGTCGGCAGAGGAGCTTGCAGAGGAAAACGAGCGGCTGAAATCCGAGAACGCCTCGCTGCAAAAAGCCCTTGCCGAAAACCTCGAGCTTCGCGGAGAAAACAAAACTCTCTGGAGCTATTTCGGTCTGAAAAAGAGCGCGCCCGGGCTTGAGCTGGTGCCGGCGTTTGTTCTGCGCCGCGCGGCGACCGACGACTTCGGCGGCTTCACTCTGGGCGCAGGCTCAGACCTCGGGGTCAAGACAAACGACGCGGTGATCTGCGAGAGCGGTCTTGTCGGACGGGTCGTGGCGGTGGACGGCTCGGCATGCCGCGTCGCCACGATTCTCTCGCCCGGCTCAAGGGTCGCGGTGACCGACGGCGAAAGCTCCGACAGCGGAATCCTGACAAGCAGAGACGGCAATCCCGCAATGACCCAGCTGCCCGAAAAGCACAACATAAAAACAGGCGACCTGATACTCACCTCGGGCGAGGGCGGCATCTACCCTCCCGGGATAATCGCCGGCACGGTGAGCGAGCTGAAAACCGACCCGTACGACTCGTCTGTTTACGCGGTGATCGAGCCTGCCGCTGATTTTGAGGAGCTGAGCGAAGCGGCGGTGGTCGTCGCCTTCTCCGCGAAAGGAGTGACCAAGGCTGAATAGGCGAATTTTGCGCGCGGCGCTCATATCCTCGGAGCTGTTCGCGCTGTACATTCTCGAAAACACGCCGCAGCTCTCGCTGAATCCCGGCGGCGCAAAGCCGCTTTTTCTCGTTGCGGCGGCGATCTCGCTCACGTCGGACGAGGTGATCCCGGCGACGGTCTACGGAGCGGTATGCGGCTCGCTGACCGACCTCGAATCGGGCTCGGTCGGCTTTTTCGCGGTCGGGCTGACCCTGCTCTGCTATTTTCAGTCAAGCCTGCTGCACACGAGCTTCAAGCGCAATCTGCCGTCGCTGTGGCTGCTCTCGCTCGGTTCGGCGGCGGTGATTTTCGGCGCGGATTTTCTGACAAGGCTGATTTTCGGCGGCGTTATCTGGCAGCGGTGCCTTATCAGGGCGGCGCTCACGTACCTGTGCGTCCTGCCGCTGTCGGCGGTAAATTTTCGGAGGAATAACGATGAAGAATAAGGCGCACACGGTCTGCATAATTATAATGTCGCTGATTTTTGCGGCGTTCGCGGCACGGCTTGCGGACTGGCAGCTCATCCACGGCGAGGAATACCGAAGGCTCGCGGCGCGCGCGGACTCCGTCACCGTCACCACCGAGGCGGTGCGCGGCGAGATCATTGACAGAAACGGCGACGGCTTGGTTACAAACACCGCCTGCAAAAGAATCGTTCTCGAAAAGTCAAAGCTCGGCGACGACCTGATTCTCGCGCTTATCGGGATTATCGAAAGCTGCGGCGACAAGTGGGCGGACGACCTGCCCGACGATTCCGAAGCCTGCATAAACAAACTCAAAAGCGAGTACCGCATTCCGGACGGCTACACCTCAAAGCAGCTGCGGCAGCTCGTTTCGGTTCACTTCGGCATGAACCAATCAGACGGCGATTTTTACACCCTCGCAAACAACGTAAGCGGCAAATGCGTGAGCGCGGTAAGCGAACAGACTCAGGGTATCGACGGCGTTGAGGTGCAGACCTACCACGTACGCGCGGCGGTGCAGCCGAGCCTTGCGCCGCATATTCTCGGCTCGGTGGGCGCGATTTCAGCCGAGGAGTACGACGCGCTCTCTGACAAAAACTACAAGCTGACCGACAGCATCGGCAAGTTCGGCATAGAAGCGGCTCTCGAGGACGAGCTTCGCGGAAAAAGCGGCAGGCGGATAATCTCGGGCAATTCGGATCCCGACGGCAGCTCTGAGGCGCGCCGCGGCAACACCGTACAACTGACCCTCGACAGCAGGCTTCAAAAAACCGCGGCGGACTCCCTCGCCGAAAACATCAAAGCTGCCAAAGCCGCCGGCGCGGACGACTGCGAATCGGGAGCCGCCGTCATGCTCGATATAAGCGACTTCTCGGTTCTGGCGGCGGCGAGCTGTCCGACCTACGACCTCAACCGCTACTCAAGCGACGGCGACTACTACATGAGCCTTGCCGAGAACGACGCCGCGCCAATGTTCAACCGCGCGTGCTCGGGCAGCTTTGCGTGCGGCTCGGTTTTCAAGCCGTGCGTCGCGCTGGCGGCTCTCGAGGACGGCGTTATCACTCCCGGGACCGAAATCTACTGCGCGCGCTGCTACGACTACTACCCCTCGAACGTCGTCGCCTGCATGCACTACCACGGAAACGAGAATCTTTTCACGGCGCTTGCGCACTCCTGCAACGTGTTTTTCGCTGAAACGGGCAGGCGGCTGGGCATCAAAAAGATGTCCGCGCTCGCCGAAAAGGCAGGCTTGGGCGAATACACGGGCATCGAAATCGAGGAGAGCCGGGGAGTTCTCGCCGGGCGCGACAGCGAAGAATGGACGGACGGCAACACGGTTCAGGCGGCAATCGGTCAGTCGGACAACGCGTTCACACCCGTGCAGCTCGCGACCTACACGGCGACGATCGCGAACGGCGGCAGGCGGCTGAAAACCCACCTCGTCAGGCAAATCACCGACTACAGCCGAACCGAAATAATCTACGAAGCAAAGCCCGAGACCGTGAGCGACCTCGGGGTGAAGCAGGAGTACCTCGACGACGTAAAAAAGGCGATGCTCGCGGTCACGGCAGACCCCGAAGGTACCGCCTACAGCGAATTTTACGACTATCCCGTCAAGGTCGGCGCAAAGACGGGCACCGCCGAAAACGCCGGAAGCGACCACGCGGCGTTCATCTGCTTCGCGCCGTTTGAAAAGCCCGAGGTCGCGGTCTCGGTGATAATCGAGCACGGCGCGAACACAAAATTCGCCATGCGCACGGCAAAGGATATGCTCAGCGCATATTTTGAAAATTCACCCAAAACTAATAACTAATAACTACGTGAGTTTGCTCGGACTTATTAAGCACTATGCCCAAAATAAATATTAAAAATTTGTTTGATAAAATCCTCCGCTTTTGTTGCTCTTTTGGAAATTTTGTGTTAGAATAGACAAGAGGTATTGTAATTATGAACAATGTAATCGTTGTGGCGTCCGGCAAAGGCGGCACAGGTAAGTCAACCGTCTGCATTTGCCTCTCGGTTTCGCTTGTCAAACAGGGCAAAAGAGTGCTGCTGATCGACTGCGACTGCGGTATGCGCGGACTTGACATTATGCTCGACATTGAGCAGGATATTCTTTTTGACGCGTCCGACGCCGTCTGCGGCAACTGCGGCTTCGGCGAGGCGGTCTACAAAAGTAAAAACAACGATAATCTCTTTTTGATGGCGGCTCCCTTTGACGCGGAGAACGAGCTCAGTCCCTCGGTTTTCCGTCAGCTGGTAGACGCGGTCAAGGGCGGCTTCGACTACGTGATTATCGATTCGCCCGCGGGCATCGGCTCAGGCTTCGTTACGGCTGCCGCTCCTGCCGACCGCGCGCTTATCGTTACCAACGCCGAACCCACCAGCGTCCGCGGTGCGGTCAAGGTGCGCAAGCGTCTTGAGGCTCTCGGAATCGGCGACGCGCGTCTTGTTATCAACAGGTTCGACAAGCGCGTGTTCAAAAAGCTCGGGTTTTATCCCGACCTCGACGCGGTCATCGACGCGGCTCAGACTCAGCTCATTTCGCTCGTGCCGTTTGACATCAACATTTCGATCGTCATGCAAAAGGGCGCAGCAGGCGTTGAAAGCGGTTCCTCGTTCGCCCCGTTCGAAAGACTCGCCCGGCGCGTAGAGGGTGCGCCGTGTCCCCTTGTGCTCAAGGGTATGTTATGATTTTATGATTTAGATAATTTGAGATAATTCTGTAGTGTTTGGAGGATTTTGGATATGAATATTGCGCTTATCGCTCACGATGAAAAGAAAGAATTAATGGTGCAGTTCTGCATCGCGTACTGCGGCACGCTCAGCCGCAACAACCTTTGCGCCACCGGCACAACGGGTAAAATGGTATCCGAAGCAACCGGCCTGTCGATCCAAAAGTTCCTCGCCGGCACTCAGGGAGGCAGCCAGCAGATCGCCGCGCGCATCGCGTGCAACGAGGTCGATATGCTCCTCTTCTTCCGCGATCCGCTCAGCCCCAAGCCCAACGAGCCTAACGATATGAATATGCTCAGACTCTGCGATATGCACAACGTGCCCGTCGCAACCAATATCGCCACCGCCGAGGTGCTTATCCACGGCCTTGAGCGCGGCGATCTCGACTGGAGAAACATCCTCAAGTAAGCGCGGCACTGCGCTCTTTTCGGCATGCGCAAACGCATTGCCTTGCAAATCAAAACGGTTAATTCAGCGTCGGGCGGCGTAATGTCGCCCGATACTTATGTATATGGGAAATTTGCAGCGGCGCACGGTGGTGCGCCCTTTGCAGGTTATATGGAGGTATATCATGGCATTAATCACGAAGAAAATCAAGGGCACCGAGGACGTGCTGCCCCGTCAGAGCTACCGCTGGCAGTTCATCGAGGGCGTCATGCGCGAGGAGGCGAAGGCATACGGCTTCAAGGAGATCCGCACGCCTGTCTTTGAGCACACAGAGCTCTTCGCGCGCGGCGTGGGTCAGACGACCGACGTCGTTCAGAAGGAGATGTACACCTTCGACACAAAGGGCGGCGAGAGCGTTACCCTGCGTCCCGAAGGTACCGCGGGCGCGGCGAGAGCGGTGCTTGAGCACAACCTCGAAAACGAGGGTCTGCCGATAAAGGCGAGCTACTTCGTTTCCTGCTACCGCTACGAGAAGCCGCAGGCAGGCAGACTCAGAGAGTTCCACCAGTTCGGTCTTGAGGAGTACGGCACGCAGTCTCCCGTTGCCGACGCGGAGCTTATCTGCGCGGCGCAGTCGATTCTCGACAGACTCGGTCTTGACAAGGTAAGGCTTGAGATAAACTCCATCGGCTGTCCCGAATGCCGCGCAAAGTACAATCAGGCGCTGCGCGACTACTTCGGCGGCTACCGCGGGCAGCTCTGCACCACCTGCCTGAGCCGTCTTGAGAAAAATCCCATGCGTCTGCTCGACTGCAAAAGTCCCGAGGACAAGGCAATCGCAAAGGACGCTCCCAAAATCACCGACTACCTCTGCGAGGAGTGCGAGGCGCACTTTGCTGAGGTTCAGAAATATCTCGGCTGCGCAGGCGTTGAATACACCGTCAACCCCACAATCGTGCGCGGTCTCGACTACTACACCAAGACCGTCTTTGAGTTCGTCACCGACTGCATAGGCGCACAGGGCACCGTCTGCGGCGGCGGCAGATACGACGGACTTATGGAGGAGCTCGGCGGAAAGCACACTCCGTCGCTCGGCTTCGCGATGGGACTTGAGCGCCTGCTGATGGTCATGGACGCTCAGGGAATCGAGATCCCCGACACAAGCTCCTGCGCTCTCTACATCGCCACGATGGGCGACGAAGCAAAGGCTAAGGCGTTTGAGCTGCTCAAGCGCGTCCGCGAGTGCGGTCTGACCGCCGAGACCGACGTTGTAGGCAGAGGTCTCCGCGCCCAGATGAAGTATGCCGACAAGATCGGCGCGCGTTACTCGATGGTGCTCGGCGACAACGAGATCGCCGAAAACAAGGCTAAGGTCAAGAACATGGAGAGCGGCGAGCAAACAGAGCTTGCGCTCGACGAAAGCTTTGCCGAGAAATTCTCGGTGCTGCAATTGGCAAGCGACAAGGCGTTTGGAATTTAAACCGCGCCTTTTAACAATCTACGGAGGAATAATAACATGGCAGAATATATGACAGGCTTGAAGCGTACACATTACTGCGGAGACCTCAGGATCTCCGACGTAGGCAAGGAGGTCACCGTCTGCGGCTGGGTTCAGCGCTGCAGAGACCTCGGTCAGCTGATCTTCATCGATCTGCGCGACCGCTCGGGTATTGTACAGCTCGCCTTTACCGATAAAACAGACAGAGAGATTTTTGCAAAGGCGTTCGCGTGCCGCGGTGAGTTCGTCCTCGCCGCCAAGGGTACGGTCTGCGAGCGTTCCGCGAAAAATTACGATATTCCCACGGGTGAGATCGAGGTCACAGTCAGCGACCTCCGCGTTCTCTCAAAGGCGCAGACTCCGCCCTTCGAGATCGTAGACGAAAGCGAGACAAACGAGGAGCTTCGCCTTCGTTACCGCTACCTCGACCTGCGCCGCCGTCCGCTGCTCAACAACCTCATGATGCGCAGCAAGATCTCAAAGGTTGCGCGCGACTACTTTGCCGAAAACGGCTTTGTCGAGATCGAAACCCCGATGATGATCAAATCCACCCCCGAGGGTGCGCGCGATTACCTCGTTCCCTCGCGTATCCACAACGGCAAATTCTACGCCCTGCCCCAGTCGCCGCAGATATACAAGCAGCTGCTGATGGTTTCGGGCTTTGACCGCTATATCCAGCTTGCGCGCTGCTTCCGCGACGAGGATCTCCGCGCAGACCGCCAGCCCGAGTTCACCCAGATCGATATGGAGCTTTCGTTCGTCGACGTCGAGGACATCCTCGAGATTAACGAGGGCTTCTTCAAGCGTCTTTTCAAAGAGGTTCTCGGTCAGGAGCTCGAGACTCCCTTTACGCGCATGACCTACGCCGACGCAATGGAAAACTACGGCTCCGACAAGCCCGACGTCCGCTTCGGAATGAAGATTCAGGATATCTCCGATCTCGTCAAAGACTGCGGCTTCGGCGTGTTTACGGGAGCTATCGAAAACGGCGGCTCAGTACGCGCGATCGTCGCGAAGAACGCCGCGTCAACCTATACCCGCAAAGAGATTGACAAGCTCACCGAATACGTCCGCGGCATCGGTGCAAAGGGTCTCGCCTACGTGAGATGGGTCGACGAGCCTAACGCCTCGTTCAAAAAATTCATGACCGACGACGAGCTTGCGGCGATTTACGACCGTCTCGGCGCAGAGAAGGGCGACGTTATCCTTATCGTTGCCGACAAAAACAGCACTGTTCTCTCGACCCTCGGCGCACTCAGACTCAAGATCGCAAAGAGGCTCGATATCATTCCCGACGAGTTCAAGTTCGTCTGGATAGTAGACTTCCCGTTCTTTGAGAAGGACGAGGAAAGCGGCGAGTGGGTAGCCATGCACCACCCGTTCACCATGCCCAAGGAGGACTGCATACAGTACCTCGACACCGACCCCTCGAAGGTCATTGCGAAGGCGTACGACCTCACGCTCAACGGCGTGGAGCTTTCGAGCGGCTCGATGAGAATCACAGACCCCGAGCTGCAGCAGAGAATGTTCCGCGCGCTCAAGCTCACCGACGAGGAGATCGAAGCGAAGTTCGGCTTCCTTGTTG
>Ga0326513_10002669_pt1 | contig 13120 bp, 13 predicted proteins | sample 2_2465_0518_D_FD_203654 | JGI IMG/M metagenome (GOLD analysis project Ga0326513, IMG submission 203654) | Bovine rumen microbial communities from UC Davis, California, United States - 2_2465_0518 | ecosystem: Host-associated > Mammals > Digestive system > Stomach > Rumen | place: USA...
GATTGGGGTCTACGCGCTGAAAGAAGATCCTGTGAAAAAGGCAGGCGGGGAGGAGGCTGAGCAGGCATGATTAACTTTATTCTTTTCGGGACGTTTTTCATCTTCCTGCTGCTGAATACCCCCATCGCAGTCAGTCTGGGCATGTCCTCGATTCTGGCGATGATCTACGCGGGGGACAAAATGTCGGTGATCCCGACCAACCTGTTTTCCGGCATGGCAAAGTTCCTGCTTCTGGCCATTCCGTTCTTCGTGCTCTCCGGAAACGTCATGGCCGAGTCCGGCATCTCCAAGCGTCTGGTCCATTTTATTGACAACTGCATCGGCCATGTCCGCGGCGGCATTGCCATCGTCTGTGTCGTTGTCGCCATGTTCTTCGGTGCCATCTCCGGCTCCGGCCCGGCGACCGTGGCGGCCTTGGGCATTATCCTGATCCCCGCCATGATTAACCAAGGCGGTTTCTCCGCACCGTTTGCGTCTTCCCTGATGGCAGCGGCATCGTCCATCGCGATCGTCATTCCGCCGTCCATCGCGTTCGTCGTTTACGCTTCCATCACCGGCGTATCGGTCGGTGAGATGTTCATGTCCGGTATCGTGCCGGGCATCATGATGGGCCTTGCGCTGATTGTGATCGTTGTGATCGAGGTTCACAAAAAGGGAATTGTAGCTTCCCGTGAGCGCGCATCCTGGGGCGAGCGGCTGAAGTCCTTCGGCTCTGCGTTCTGGGGACTCATGGTTCCGGTCATCATCCTCGGCGGCATCTACGGCGGCATCTTCACCCCGACGGAAGCGGCGGCCGTATCCGTGGTGTATGCGCTTCTGGTCGGCCTGTTCATCTACCGGGAGGTCAAGTGGAAGCAGCTGGTCAAGATCCTTGTCGACTCCGGCAAGACCACCGGCGGCATCATGCTCATCATCGGCGCGGCGACACTCTTCTCCTTCGTCTGCACCAAGCACGGCATTTCCAAGGCCGCGCAGGCTCTGCTGCTGAATGTTGCGGGCAACAAGTATGTCTTCCTGCTGACGGTGAACATCATCTTCCTGATCGCAGGCTGCTTCGTGGACGCAAACTCCGCCATGTACATCTTTATCCCCATCATGTACCCGGTGGCGACGAAGCTCGGCATCGATCCAATCCACTTCGGCATCATCGCGACGGTGAACCTCGCCATCGGCCAGGTGACCCCGCCTGTCGGCGTCAACCTCTTTGTAGCCATCGGCATCAGCGACAGAATGAAAAACCTGCGGGACAAGACCAAGGTCACCATCGCATCCATGTCCGCAGCTGTATGGCCGATGATTATTTCCTGCGTTGTCGCGCTGCTGCTCATCACCTATGTCCCCTGGTTCAGCCTGTTTATCCTCGGGCGCTGAGCCTGAATCCGTATCTTAAACGCGCATGCGTTTAAAATAAAAAATAATTTCAGGAGGCAAAACATGAAAAAACTACTGGCAGTAATCCTGGCACTCTGCGTGGTCTTCTCCATGACGTCTGCAGTCGCATTTGCAGACGGAGATCTTGTCGAGTGCGAAGACACCACCCTGACCTTCTGCTGCTCCGCGGCAGAGACCACCTGCTGGGCACAGATGGCAAATGTCTTTGCAGACTATGTCAATGAGCGCACCACCGGCAACTTCGAGGTTGAGATCTATGCAATGGACCAGCTGACCAACGGCAGCCAGACCGAAGGCATCCAGGCTGTCTGCGACGGTTCCATCGATCTCTCCGCTCACTCCAACCTGATCTACTCCAACTTTGACCAGAGACTGAACGTCGTTTCCCTGCCGTTCATCTTTGATAACACCGATGAAGTTGACGAAGTTCTCGACGGCGCCGGCCGCGAAGCGCTCGCCCCGATCGTGGAGAGCATGGGCCTGCACCTGATGGGCATTGCCGAGAACGGCTTCCGTCATGTCACCAACAACCAGCGTCCGATCGAGAGCCTGGCCGATATGAAGGGCCTGGTTATCCGTGTTGCCGGCGCCCAGGTCCTGAAAGATGAATACGAAGCCTGGGGCACCAACTACACCACCGCCAACTGGAGCGAAGTTTACACCGGCCTGCAGACCGGCACCTATGAGGCTCAGGAGAATCCTCTGCCCACCGCCGATGCCAGCTCCATCTCCGACGTTCAGGACTACGTCACCTACTGGACCGGCGTGTATGACTGCATCTTCTTCACCATGAACCAGGAACTCTATGACTCCTTCAGCCCCGAGATGCAGGCCCTGATCGATGAGGCGGGCGCCTATGCCGCCAACAATCAGCGTCAGCTTGAGCGCGAAGGCGACCAGGAAGTTCTCGACAAGTGGGAAAAGGGCGGCATGAAGGTTTCCACCCTGTCCGACGAAGCCGTTCAGGAGTTCAAGGATGCCGCAGCCGGCGTTCCTGCAAAGTTTGTCCAGACTTGCGTCGACCTCGGCTTTGACCAGGCTGAAGTGGAGCAGCTGGTATCCATCTTCACCGAAGACTAATCCGAATGATTCACCAGAATATGCCCTGCGGAATCCTCTGCAGGGCATATTTCCCAGACATATTGGTAGGACCAACAGACCAGATAACGGGAGAACCGGAATGAGCAAAGAACTGAATGCGGCAGAGGGCAGGCTCGGGCGGGTCGTGGTGGTACGGCTGGCGCCGGGGACCGATCTGCTGAAAGGAATCCAGGAGGCCTGTGAACGCTATCAGATTCACAACGGAGTTGTCATCAGCGCCATCGGCAGCCTGAAGCAGGTCCGATTCTGTGATGTGGAAGCGCTTCCCGAAAAGAAGTGCGGCTACGGATACGGAAGGATCCTCGCCCTGGATGAGACCATCGAACTCACCGGTGCGGGCGGCGTGATCTGCAGCGATGCGGAGGGGAACATCAATCTCCACATCCACATTTGTATGAGCGATAAAAACGGCAAGGCCTACGGAGGACACCTTGTCGAAGGGACCGAAGTCCTCATGACCGCGGACATCGTCCTCGGCGAAATCGAAGGAATCTCCATGCTGCGGGAGTATAACGAGGACATGGACGTGTATCTTCTCTCCCCGAAGCAATTATAATTTTTACATTTTCAGAAAGGTGTGAGAACATTGCCTGAAGTAAGCAAAGAGCAAGCAAGAAAATTCTACGAGACCATGTGCACCATCCGCTGCTTTGAGGAGTCGGTAAAGAAAGACTTCCTGAACGGCGAGATCCCGGGCTTCGTTCATCTGTATATCGGCGAGGAAGCCATCGCGACCGGCGTCTGCGCCGCGCTGCGCAAGACGGATTTTGTTGAGAGTACTCACCGCGGCCACGGCCACTGCATCGCCAAAGGCGCGGATGTAAATAAAATGATGGCAGAGATCTTCGGAAAGATCGACGGCCTCTGCAAGGGCAAGGGCGGCAGCATGCACGTCGCGGACTTTTCGGTCGGCATGCTGGGTGCCAACGGCGTCGTGGGCGGCGGCTACAACCTGGCCACCGGCGCGGCGCTGGCGAGCAAGATGGTCCTGAAGAACGACAACGTGTCGGTCGTGTTCTTCGGAGACGGTGCTTCCAACCGCGGCACCTTCCATGAAGCGGCCAACGTCGCGGCGGCCTGGAAGCTGCCGGTGGTGTTTGTCAACGAAATGAACTGCTGGGCTTCCACTACGCCGTACCGCACCACCACGGCGGTGGAGAACATCTCCGACCGTGCCCACGGCTACAACATGCCGGGCGTCATCGTCGACGGGCAGAACGTCTTTGAGGTCTATGCCGCTGCCTGCGAGGCGGTGGAGAGAGCCCGCCGCGGCGAAGGCCCGACCTTTATCGAGGCGAAGACCTACCGCATCGAAGGCCACTTTGTCGGCGACCCGGAGAAGTACCGGAAAAAGGAAGAGACCATGCAGATCTTCCATGACACCGACCCGCTGACCCACTTCCTGGGGATTCTCCCCGAGGGAATCGAGTTTACCCAAGCGGAGCTGGACGAGATCCTGACAGCAGCCCGCGCGAAGGTTGCGGCCGCGAAGGAATATGCGGTCGGCTGCGAGTATCCGGACGAGTCCGAGTTCTACAAAGACGTTTACGTCGATTAAGGGAGGTGCCTGATTATGCGTAAAATTACTTTCTCCGAGGCGACCCGCGAGGCCATGGCCGAGGAAATGGAAAAATATCCGGAAGTGTTCGTCATGGGCGAAGACCTCGCACGTCAGGGCGGCATCTTCGGACAGTTCAAGGGCCTGCCGGATGAGTTCCCCGGCAGAGTGATCGATACCCCGATCTCTGAGACCTTCATCGTCGGCGGTGGCGTCGGCGCGGCACTGGGCGGCGCCCGCCCGGTAGTCGACATGCACTTTGCCGACTTCATCGGTGTCTGCATGGATGAGGTGCTGAACCAGATGGCCAAGATCCACTACATGTTCGGCGGCCAGGCGAAGATCCCCCTGGTGCTGCGCGCACCGGACGGACTGGCGGGCGGCGGCGCGGCCCAGCATTCCCAGAGCGTTGAGAGCTTCTTCATCCACATCCCCGGCATCAAGGTCGTGGCGCCCTCCAATCCCTACGACGCCAAGATGGTGCTGAAGGCGGCCATCGAGTGCGATGACCCGGTGCTCTATTTTGAGAACAAGGTCCTCTACAAGGAGACCGGCGAAGTCCCCGAGAAGGAGGACGAGGTTCCCTATGAGATCGGCAAAGCCCGCGTCGAGCGCGAGGGCAAGGACGTCACCATCGTCTCCTACTCCATCGGCATGAAGAACGCCCGCGCCGCGGCGGACCAGCTGGCCAAGGACGGTATCCAGGCCGAAGTCATCGACCTGATCACCCTTTCCCCGTGGGACAAGGAGACCGTTCTGAACTCCGTGAAGAAGACCCATCGCCTCTGCCTGGTTTCCGAGTGCGTCAAGCAGGGCGGCGCCATGGCGGAAGTCGCGGCGACGGTCGCGGAAGAGGCGCTGGAGTATCTTGACGCGCCGATCCTGCGCTACGGCGCTCCGTTCACCCCGATTCCCTTCGCCCCCACACTGGAGAAACTTTACCGAGTCTATCCCGACGATCTGGTCAAAGGCATCAAGGGCGTGCTGTAAGGCAGCCCGGTAAGGAGAATGAGATATGGCAACTGAAGTATTAATGCCGAAGCTTGGCCTTACCATGACCGAGGGCACCATAGACGAGTGGAAGAAAAACGTCGGCGACACGGTAAAGAAGGGCGAAATCCTCTTCTCGGTCGAGACGGATAAGCTGACCAACGACGTCGAAGCCGAGGCGGACGGCGTCCTGCTGAAGATCCTCGTGCCGGCCGGAGAGACGGTCGCCTGCAAGACCCTGATCGGCTGGCTCGGTGCAGAAGGAGAGGCTGTCCCGGACGGGGCCGGCACGGCCCCCGCGGCAGCGGCCGAAGCCCCTGCGGCTCCTGCGGCGGCAGCACCCCAGGCAGCCCCGGCTGCAGCGGGCGCCGCACATGCGGCGGGAGCGTATGTTCCCGCGACCCCGTACGCAAAGAAGCTTGCGAAGGAAAAGGGCTTTGATCTGGCGGCGATTCCCGCCACCGGCTACAAGGGCGTAGTGGTCGCGCGCGACGTGCTCGGGTTCACACCGGCGGCAGCGGGCCCGGCTGCCCCGGCCGTCAAGGCCAGCCCGCTGGCGGAGAAGGTCGCCGCGGATCTCGGCATCGATCTCAAGGACGTCAAGGCGGCTCACGGCCGTGTCCTGGCGGAGGATCTCCTGCGCTATATCGCGGAAACCCGCGAGAAGGCACCGGACAGCGAAGCCACGGCCGAGCGCGAGGAAGTCAAGCCCATGAGCGGCATGCGCAAGGCCATCGCCAAGAACATGCAGAACTCGCACATGACCTCGCCGACCGTCACCTTCAACCTGGGCATCGACATGACCGAGATGAAGCGCTACCGCGAGCAGCTCAAGGCGAAGGAAATCAAGGTCAGCTATACCGACCTGCTGGTAAAGTTCGTCTCCAAGGCCCTGACGGAGTTCCCGCTGCTCAACTGCTCGGTCGAGGACAACAAGATCATCTACAAGCACTATGTCAACATGGGCGTCGCGGTGGCCCTGGACAACGGCCTGGTGGTGCCCAACATTGTTGACGCGGACAAGAAGAGCCTGACGGAGATCTCCGCCGAGGTCAAGGAACTGGCCAAACAGGCCCGCGAGGGCAAGCTGCCTCCCGAAAAGCTGCGCGGCGGTACCTTCACGATCACGAACCTCGGCATGTACGGCATCGAGAGCTTCTCCCCGATCATCAACCAGCCGGAGGTCGCGATCCTTGGCGTCAACACCATGGAGGACAAGGTCGTGGTGCGGAACGGTGAGATGTGCATCCGTCCGATCATGAACCTGAGCCTGACGGCGGACCACCGTGTGGTGGACGGTTCCGTGGCGGCGCAGTTCCTGCAGAGAGTCAAGAGCCTGATGGAGAATCCGGCCCTTATCCTGGCATAAGGAGATGGCAGAAACATGGCAACAGAAGTATTAATGCCGAAGCTCGGCCTGACGATGACCGAGGGCACGATCGACGAGTGGAAGAAAAACGTCGGCGACACGGTGAAGAAGGGCGAGATTCTCTTCTCGGTGGAAACCGACAAACTGACAAACGATGTGGAAGCGGAGGCGGACGGCGTTCTGCTGAAGATCTTGGTTCCGGCCGGAGAGACGGTGGCCTGCAAGACGCTGGTCGGCTGGCTCGGCGCAGCCGGAGAGGCTGTTCCGGACGGGGTTTCCGCGGCGGCTCCGGCCGCAGCGCCTGCAGCGTCTGCCGCTGCCCCTACAGCTCCAGCGGCAGGTGACGCAGGCAGCGTCCTGGTGGTGGGCGGCGGCCCCGGCGGTTATGTCGCGGCGATCCGTGCCGCACAGCTGGGCGCCAAGGTGACCCTGATCGAAAAAGACAAGATCGGCGGCACCTGCCTCAACCGCGGCTGCATGCCGACCAAAGCCATGCTGCATACCTCCGAGATCTATGAGTCTGCCACCCACAGCGCAGACATCGGCATCATCGGCGCCGATGTGAAGGTCGACTGGGAAAAGGTCCAGGCTTTCCGCGCCTCGGTGGTGGAGAAGCTGACCTCCGGCGTGAGGGCGCTCTGCAAGGCCAACAAGGTCAAGGTCGTGATGGGCGAAGCGAAGTTCACCGGCCCGAAGACGGTCTCGGTCGGCGGCGACAGCTATACGGCGGAGAAGGTCATCATTGCGGCGGGCTCTCATCCGATCATCCCGGGCATCCCCGGCGTGAAGGAGAGCAAGGCTGTCCTGGATTCCACGGGCTGCCTGGAGCTGGACCACATCCCGGAGAGCCTGCTGATCATCGGCGGCGGTGTCATCGGTCTGGAGCTCGGCAGCGTGTATCTGCGCTACGGCGCCAAAGTCACGGTTATTGAGATGATGCCGAAGCTGCTGCCGGGTATGGACGGCGAGCTCACGACACTTCTTCAGGCGAAGCTCAGCGGACAGGGAATGGAGATCTATACCGACTCCGCGGTGCAGAAGGTGGAAGACACCGACAAGGGCGCGAAAATCACGGTCAAGTGCCCGGACGGCGAGAAGGTCTTTGAAGCGGAGAAAGTGCTCCTGGCGGTTGGACGCGGCCCAGAGACCGACGGCCTTGGTCTGGAGACCACCGGCGTCAAGGTCGAGAAGGGCTTCATCCAGACGAATGAGAAGATGGAGACCTGCGTGCCCGGCGTCTATGCCATCGGCGACTGCACGGGCAAGCTGATGCTGGCCCACGGCGCCATGGCCATGGGCGAAGTCGCGGCGGAGAACGCCATGGGCGGCGACCGGTGCTTCTATCCGGAAGAGAGCCCGTCCTGCGCCTATGTGGGACCGGAGTTCGCCGGTGTCGGCTATACCGAAGAGAAGGCGAAGGAACTCGGCATCGCCTACAAGGTGGGCAAGTTCCCGACCAGCGGCAACGGGCGCAGCCTGGTGGCCGGCCATACCGACGGCATGATCAAGGTGCTGGCCGGGGAGAAGTACGGCGAGATCCTCGGCGTGCACATCCTGGCCCCCAGCGCCACGGAACTCATCGAGGAAGCCGCGCTGGCCATCAAGCTGGAAGCGACGCTGGAGGAGTTCACCCAGACCATCCACTGCCATCCGACGGTGGCGGAGGCGGTACGGGAAGCGGGCCTTGCTGTCGATAAGAAAGCCATCCATATTCCGAACCGGAAGTAAACAATTCATCAAATCTGAAATCAGGAGACCTCGAAGCGGAAGACACCGTTTCGGGGTCTCTTTCAGCCTTGACAAAGATAACCGGAGATGATAGGACAAAACATAAACAATCATAAAGAAATATAAAAGATCATAAAAACCGTCCGGAAATATAAACAATTATAAAAGAATATAAAAGGAGGGCCAGATAGCGAGTGCCTGAAGATCTGCAGGACAAAAGAACCTGACCTTCCTGTACAGAGCGCCGAAGATCACACTTCCGTCTCTGAACCTGACGGCGATAGCCTCTGTACCCCGACCTTCGACGAGGCGCCAAACCGGTGCATCCTGCACCGCGGCATTTTTGACCGTCATTGCTGCGGACGTAACGGTGTATGAATCTGAACATCGTGAAATACATCTATAAATTACACGATATAATATTGACTTTTTTCCCGGGGCGCATATAATGGGATCAGAAGTTGCACAGGAAAGGAGCGTTTGCTATGGATCAACTGTCTACCATTGGCATGATGAAGAAGATCGTACCGATCACCCGCTTCAATAAGGGAGAGGCAAACAAGATCTTTGATGAGGTACAGAACACGGGCACCAAGATCGTGATGAAAAATAATCGACCGGCCTGTGTTCTCGTGTCTCCTGAGCAGTATGAAGCGCTGATCGAAAGGCTGTCGGATTATCTGCTGCTGGCCGAGGCCGACCGCCGCATGGCCGTCAACCAAGATGCCGAGAACATCAGCCATGAGGATATGATGCGCAGCCTCGGCGTCACGCGGGAAGATCTGGACGCGGTTGACGTGGAGATTGAGGAATGAGCTGGAAGATCGAATACATCAAGGAGGCCCAGCGCGATCTGCAGCGGTTGGACCCCTATAACAGAAAGCTGATCCTCAGGGCGATTGAAAAGACAGCTGAGCGTCCGCTGCCTCCTCCGGAGGGGATCGGCAAGCCACTCGGCAGTCATGCCGCGGCCAATCTCAGCGGTTACTATAAGATCAAACTGCGCGACCTTGGCTATCGTGTCGTGTACGGACTGATCCGCGAGGAGAAGACGATGAAGGTGATCGTGATCACAATCCGCGACGACGAAGCTGTCTACCGTGAGGCAGAACGCCGGATCGCCAACATGCCCAAGTAGAGACAGCGCTGACCCGAAAGCATCTGTACGTCCGTACCGATGGTTTCGGGTCTGTTTATTTCTGCGGATTGCAAATCTGCAAGAAAAGTAGAGCTGCAGCAAAATGGATTTTTGCCGCAGCTCCCTCTCATTATTCATAATACTTGTCTGCGTGGTACTGGAACAATCCTTTGATAACAGATGTGATGTTGCTTGTTGAGACCGTGGCTCCGCTGACCGCGTCCGGTTCGACGGTTTCGATCACATCGCCGTAGCCTTCCCATTCCTCCTATAATAAGTTTTCCCATAATAAACGGTTAAATAAATTATACTATGGTACCGACAGCCTGTCAAACGATTGGCGTTATAGGTTAGAGGTACGGCCAGTCTGCGAATTCTCATCCAGCAGGAGAGAGAGAACTTCCTCCTTCCGGATCCCGCCGAACAGAGCGGGAAGATCAAACCGGTCCAGAACCTCCATGAGGCTCTCCGCATCCAGACGGACACCCTGCAGCGCTTCAGTCAGAGCGCCCAGGGGAGCGGTGGCCATGAAGTCGCCGAAGAAGGAAACATCTTCGATCCGGCCGGCGTGGATATCCAAGTATACCTCCAGGGTCCCGCCCGGGAATCGCCGGCGGCTGTGATATTGAGAATCCGGGCTGCGGCCGTAGGTCCAGTCCCAGCTGCGGTATTTTTCATCGGCCAGTGTACGGACTGCCTGAAGCTCATCGGGGGAGAGGGCTTCCCGGATCAGACCGTCCCGGGTGAGTTCCCGCAGCAGAAGCGCCCAGAATCTGGGAAGATCCATCCCTTCGGGCAGATAATCCCGGAGATTTCCGACGCGGGAGCGGACGGATTTGGCGCTCTTGGAAGCGAACTTGGCGGGGTCGGCTTGCAGGGCTCCGGCGATCATGGCCGGGTCCGAGTCAAAGAGCAGCGTGCCGTGGTGGAGGATCCTTCCGCCGACGATCCGCTGGGCCACGCCGGAGATCTTCTTCCCGTCCACCAGGATATCATTGCGGCCGCTGACGGAAGCCTGAACCCCCAGAGACGCCAGTGCCCGACAGACCGGCTCGGTGAAGCGGCGGATGGTCAGCTCCTCCGCGTTGCCGACGTCCCGGATGAAGGAATAGTTCAAATTCCCGAGGTCGTGGTATACGGCTCCGCCGCCTGTCATGCGGCGCACGACGGTGATGCCGTGTTCTTCCACGAAGGAAGGATCGATCTCTTCGGCGGTATTCTGGTTCAGGCCGACGACGACGGTGTTTCGGTTCTGCCAGAGCATGAGCCAGTCGCCCTCCCGCCGGTGCTCCAGAACGTACTGCTCCAGGGCGAGATTATAGCAGGGATCGACAGAGCCCGGCTCAAGATAGTGAATGGACATGAAGAGACCCTCTTTCCTCGGTTTTGCCCATCATAGCACAGAGCGGCGCAACCGACAAGTACATTGTCGGCCGTCAGTTCCGCGCCCCGCGTCAGCTGACCGCCAGCAAGGCCATCGAGACCCCGGCAGACCTCAACGGTGTGAAGCTGCGCGTTCCCGAGACCACCTTCTATCTGAAGGTCTGGGGCGGCCTGGGCGCCATCACCACGCCGGTCAACTGGTCCGAAGTCTTCACCGCGCTGCAGACCCATGTTGTTGATGCGCAGGAGAACCCGATTGAGACCTACTATTCCGCCGGCCTCTGCGAAGTTCAGTCCCACACCATGCTGACCAGCCACATCAATACCTTCTATACCTGGGCGGTCAACTGCGACTTCTATGACAGCCTGCCCGAAGAGTATCAGAAGGCCTTTGACGAGTGCGCGGCTCAGGCCCTGAAGGAATGCAACGACGGCCTGATGGAGCGCCAGGATGCCATCGTCGAGAAGATGGTTGCCGAAGGCCACACCATCATCGAGGTCGACAAGGATGCATGGCGTGAAGCCGCGATGGACAGCATCATCGAGTGCGCCGACACCCTCGCGCCCATCGCCCGTGACGCGGTTTATGCCCAGCTTGGCATTGAGCCGAAGGCCTGATTGATTCTGAACCGATACGAGACTTTTCCTTTCTGATGGGGTAAGGGAGATCCCCTCCCTTGCCCCGCCTTTTTGGCGCTTTAGCTTGACAAAACCCCTGGTTCTACCAGGGGTGGATAAGAAAATTGGCAAATAAAAAGCCTCCAAGTATCTGATTTGATGGTTTGCCGACACATCAACAGAATACGAGAAGGCTTTACATGGGATTAATATAGCACTTAGTTCTTGTGCAGTGCAAGATAGAACTATCTGACCTGTTCACAGGTTGCAGCGCTATCGATGCAATGGTTTTGTTCAGGGCCCCCTTGGGGGTTAGCAAGTAATGACCCTTATAGGGTCTGAGCAAACCACCAGTTCACTGGTGGTTATGATTTTCTCACTTTGTCAGGCCTGCCTTTTGAGACAGTCCCTTTTCAGCAAAGGCTTCGGATTAATCCACTTCCCAGGGGAGATCCACAAAGGTGGGTTCATGTTCGACGGCGGGCAGAATCTTCTCAAACAGATCCGCCGTCCGGAAACGCAGGCTGCTGGTATTCAGACAGGGATGGCAGCCGAAGAACTCTTCCGAAAGCAGGTCCCGATCGACGAGCAGCCGGACCTTGTGCTCATGGTCATTCATCAGACCGAGAACACTTGCAGAGCCCGGATGGGTGTCCAGATAATGCTCCATCTGCTCCGGTGTACCGAAGCTCAGACGGGCGGTCCCGATCTGCTTGGAGAGCAGCTTGGTCTTGAAAGGCTTTTCCCCCGGCATGATCAGGAGGTAAAAATCGGTCTGCTGCCGATTGGTCAGGAAGAGGTTTTTGCAGATGCGGCAGCCGAGCAGACCTTCCACCAGCTCACAGTCCGGAATGGTGTCGGCATGCTCATGATCCACGCGGAAGTATTCCACGCAAAGGGAATCCAGAAGGTCATAGCAGCGCTCCTCGCGGTCGCTGCGCTTCTCCTCGGGTCTCCCGGTAAACAGTGTTTCGACGATGGTCATATCAAAAAAGACTCCTTTGTGATCGCGGTTTTGTCCGGCGGCAATGAGGATTGTAACACAGCTGCCTTGAAACGGCAACTGTTAAGAGCTGTCCGATGTTAAGAAAAAGCCCGGGGCAGATCTCAGGTTGACCTTTAACCCGTCAACTGATATAATTTCAGAGAAATCCGATGGATAAGGAGAATTTGAGGATGAAAGGGAAAACAAGGTGGCTTGCCCTGCTGCTGGCGGCATGCATGCTGGTCCTCTGCGGCTGCGGCAAGAACGCGGTGAATAAGGAAGAAAGCCAGACGCTTGTGCAGGAGACAGCGGAGCCGGTTCAGGAGACGGAAGAACCGGTCAAGGAAACCGCAGAACCGGCAGAACCGGAAACAAGCACAGAGCCGACAGAAGAAACCGCGCCGTCGGCTGAAGACCCGGCCGAGAAAGCAGAAGAGACGGCGAAACCCGACGGAGATACAGAGGAAGCGGCTGACCGGGAAGCCGGCACCGCCACGGAAGCCGGCGCTGCCGCGGAAGCCGATACCGAAGCGGAGACCGCCGCAGAGCCGGAGGAGGAAGAGCCGGAAGCGAGCGAAAAGCCCGAACCGAGTGTGGAGCCGGAACCGAGCGCGGAGCCGGAACCGAGTGCGGAGCCGGAACCGAGTGCGGAGCCGGAGCCGGGCAATGCGGCGGTTGAGGAGCAGAGCGCAGAGGATGCCAATCAGGCAGAGCCCCCTGTGACGGAAGAAAAGACAGAGGAGGCCTCCGCGACAGAGAGCCCGGAGGAAGAGAGCGAGCCGGCGGAAGCCGAAGAAGCGGCGGCGGAAACAGCGCCTGCCGAGGAAGAGCCGGAGAGCGCGCCGGAAGCCGAAGAGA
>Ga0326513_10002670_pt1 | contig 13118 bp, 8 predicted proteins | sample 2_2465_0518_D_FD_203654 | JGI IMG/M metagenome (GOLD analysis project Ga0326513, IMG submission 203654) | Bovine rumen microbial communities from UC Davis, California, United States - 2_2465_0518 | ecosystem: Host-associated > Mammals > Digestive system > Stomach > Rumen | place: USA: California...
GCAGCCGAAGCCCTCCTGCGTCACGCCGCCAAGGGTGAAGGCGAACATGGAGTCGTCGATCATCGCGCGCTTCAGGGCGCGGCGCGACGACGCCGCCACAATCGCCATGCGGACGCGCCCGCCAAACGGCTCCCCGCCGAACAATGCGGCCTGGTGGGGCCAGGCGAGCTCCAGCAGTTCGAGAATCCTTGCTGCCTCGGAGTCGGGCAGGTCGCTCTTCACGGCGTAGTGCCGCGAGCAGTACCAGGAAAAGCCTGCGGTCTCGCGCACGAAGTCGCCGCATGAAAGGCCCTCCGGCGGGACGCGGCGGGCCCTGGCCACATCGAGCGGGGGGACAAGGCGGGACACGTTGCCGGACACTTCGACAGCGGCGCGCTGCGATTCGGGGGGCGGCGGAGTCCTGCAGGGCCGGATGTTCCAGGGCGAATCCGCGGCCGCGCCGCCGCACAGGCGCAGGGCAATGGCCAGCCAGGCGGCCTTCTTAAGAAAATGGTTGACAGCGCCCATGGCGTCAGCGCTCCGTTGTCCCGAGACTGAGAATCGGGAGGATTTCCGAGGCGAGGGTGGCGTCGAGGTCGAAGAGGATGAACCCCGCCGCTCCGCCGCGCCGCAGGGCCTGAATCTGGTCGATCACCTGGCCGGCCCCGAGGCGGCTTTCCGACGCCGTGACCCCGATGCCGCCGACAATCTTCCGCGCGAAGGCGCCCTTCTTCAGCTGGACCCCGAGGAGCTCGGAGTAGCGCTCCATGCTCTCGGTGTAGTTCATGGGCATGGCATAGTCGATGTGGCCGCTTTCGAGCCATGCCATCCAGTCCTGGCCGACGGACTCGACGCACGTCGGGTATTTGCCCAGGACCGCCGCCGAGAGCTCAAGGCCTGGCGCGACGCGCCTCTGCGCGGTCCTGATTGCGGCGACCAGCGACGTCACCTGCCTTGCCCGCCAGCGCATCACGCGCCCCATGAGAGGCTGGCGCTTCGTGGCGGACTTCCAGTCCGCGATATTGCGTCCGCCGTTGTCCCGTATGAAGCGCGTCTTCGCGCCGTAGCCGAGGGAGCCGTAGTAGTCCTGGTAGCGGACATAGTCGAGATGGAGGCCGTCGATCCTGTACTTTTCCATGATTTCAGTGGCGATGGAGACAATCTTGCTCCTCACGCTGGCGGACGACGGGTCGAGCCAGTCCTGGCGTCCTCCGGCGGTGTTGTCCACAAGCCAGCCGTCGCGTCCCATCCGGTCGCGCTGCGCCTGGGATGCGCCGCTTATCGTAAGGCAGAAGAGCCATGCGTGGACGCGGATGCCGTAGGGGCGGGCGGCGGCGATGCAGTCGGCGAGCTGGTCCCCGAAGCGTTCGCACGCCGCCGATTTCGGCACCGTTTTCAGGAAGCAGTTCGCCGAAACCGCCGAGGCGGAGTTGATGTAGATGTCCGTGATTCCGGCGGCGGCCAGTTCGCGGCAGGTGCGGGGCCAGTCCCCCGGGTAGAGTCCGAAACCGGAGTGGTCCCACACCGCGCGGATCTCACCATGCCTGGGGAATTGCGCATAGCCGTAGGCGCGGTCGAGATGCTGGCCGGCCTCGCGGGCGAAGAACCAGGCGTCGGCGCCGCGCCCGGCGGCGAGCATGGAGCGTGCGGCGTTGCGCGCCGTCTCGGCGTCGGCCAGTTCGCGGACAGCGTTTGAGCGCTTCGGGCCATGCGGGAGGCGCGTCACCGCCGCGCGGGCGTCGGCCTCAGACTTCCACGAGCCGGTGCCGACCGACGCCGCGAGCCTGGTTCGGGCCGCCTCGCGCCAGATTTCCGGTGCGACCTCGCCGGCGAGCGCCAGCAGCAGCGTCCCTTTCTGGGCCGCGTCGCCGTCGGCGAGCAGGACATGCGTCATCCAATAGCCGCCGTCGCCGCGGAGCCATGCGGCGTCGCCATTGCTTTTCCCGGCGGCGTCGGCCCACCAGGCGATTACGGAACTCCTACCGGAAACGGGGAAGGCCTCGACAATGTTAGGCGACGACTGGCGGATCTGCATGGCGGAGTTCCTTGGCCGGGACTGGCCGAAGACCATCGTCGCGCGCCTCGCGTCACGCTTGTATTTGCCGACGCGGACACCGACGACCGAGGCCAGAGCCTGGGACGAGGAGTAAGTCACCACAAGGCGGCCGCCGCGGGCGACGAACGCCTTGTACGCGGCGATCTGCCGCGCCGTCGGCTCGTCGCAGTGCACCAGCACCGCCACCTTGCGCCCGGCCAGCGCCCCCGGGACGTCGCGGTCTGAGGCGATGTCCGCGACCGCGCCACCGTCCTTCATCCAACGCGCCGCATGATTGGCGAGCGACTTCGCGAAACGGCGCTCGCCGGCGTCGCGCAGCGACTCATCGCCGTGCAGCACGACCACCAGGCTCTTAGCCAGAAGCGGCGCCGCGGAGAAAACCGCCGCCGCAATCAAAATTGCCCGAAATGCCTTCAGCATGTGAAAATATTCCCTATTTTGCGCCCCCGCGGCCCCGCCGGCCGGGGCTTCCGCCCTCAAGCAGCCCAAGATCCTCCTCGCCGAGGACGCGATACTCCCCCGGCCGCAGCGACCCGAGGCCCAGGCGGCCTATTGCGACGCGGGTGAGGCGGACGACATTGAGCCCAACCGCCTCGCACATCCTGCGGATTTGCCTGTTGCGCCCCTCGCCTAGGGTGAATTCAAGCATCGTGTGAGCGCCCTTCCTGCCAATGACGCGGACGCCGGCGCCCCTTGTCATGTAGCCGTCGATGTCCATCGGGGCGCGGAGAGTCTCGACGGCCTCGCTCCCGCATACGCCGGAGACCTCGACTTCGTAGCGCTTGCGGTGGCCGTAGCGCGGATGGGTGAGGCGGGCGACAAGGTCGCCGTCGTTTGACAAGAGCAGGAGCCCCTGGCTGTCCTTGTCCAGGCGCCCGACGGGCACCAGGCGGACGGGGATGTCGCGCACCAGGTCCGTGACGACGCGGCCGCCATGGCCGTCGCTGGCGGCGGAAAGCCACCCGCGCGGCTTGTTGAGCGCCACGGTGATCTTCTCCTCCTCCTGCGCCGGAAGCGGTGCCCCGTCCACCTCGATGCGGTCGGCCGCGGGGTCCACGCGGGCGCCCATTTCGGTGACGACGGCGCCGTTGACGCTGACGCGCCCGGCGGCGATCATGGCCTCGGCGTGCCGTCGCGACGCGAGGCCGGCTCTGGCGATTGCGAGCTGGAGCCTGATTTTACCGTCAGTTGCCATTGCGTCCCTCCCGGGCCTCCACGGCCAGGCGGATGATTTCCCGCGCGACGTCGCGCTTGGGCATAAGCGGGAGCTCCAGGCGGAACCCGCCGCGGCCGAAGACCGTCACCAGGTTGGTGTCGGTGCCGAAGCCGGCGCCCGGCGCGGTGACGTCGTTCGCGCAGATGAAGTCAAGGCCCTTGTCGGCCAGCTTGCGCCTGGCCTCGGCGTCGGGGGCGCCGGTCTCGGCCGCGAAACCCACGAAAACGCGGTCGCCCTTCAGGGGCGCGACCTCCCTGAGTATGTCGGGATTCGGGACAAGAGGTATTGACGGGGCCATTGCGGATTTCTTCAGCTTCACCGCGGCGGCCTCGGCGGGGCGCCAGTCGGCGACGGCCGCCGACATCACTAGAATGTCGGCCCCGGCGAGTTCGCCACGCACGGCCGCAAGCATGTCAAGGGCGCTCACCACGTCAATCCTGCGGACGCCCCCGGGCGTCGGCAGGGAGACCGGGCCGGCGACAAGGACGGCATCGTGGCCGGCCGCCGCGGCCTCGGCCGCAACGGCAAATCCCATCTTGCCGGTTGACCTGTTCGAAATGAATCTTACGGGGTCGATATGTTCGCGGGTCGGCCCCGCCGTCACCAAAATTCTCATGGTTCCATATTACCATAGTTGCAAAAATCGCGTCGCTTTGATTAAATAGATTGACGGAATTAGTGCGAATAAATGCCTTTTTCCCGACAGAAGCAAATGAAGATTCTTTTCCAAGGTGATTCCATAACCGACGCCGGGAGAACGGCGTGCGCGAACAAGGAGAACATGGGACGCGGCTACCCGCTTCTCGTGCAGGCTCTCTTTGGTCTTCGGTATCCGAAGGTGCCGGCCGAGTTCGCAAATCGTGGAATTAGCGGGAACAGGGTCGTCGACCTCTACCAGCGCTGGAAGGTTGACTGCCTGAACTTTGCGCCCGATGTCCTAAGCGTCCTGATAGGTGTCAACGACACCTGGCACGAGGAAAGCCGCAATGGCGTCGAGGTCCCGCGGGCGAAGGTAATCTTCCAAATGCTCATGGACTGGACGCGCGAGGCGCTGCCGAAGGCGACGCTGGTGGTCTGCGAGCCGTTCGTACTGGCGGCGGACAAGACCGGAGACGGGCGCGTCCCCGGCGAGAACTGGGCCGTGAAGGACTGGTGGCTGCCGGAGATGGAGGAGCGCCGCGCCTACACCAAGGCGGCGGCGGAGCGCGTCGGCGCGGTCTGGGTTCCCTTCCAGGAGACGCTGGACGCCGCGCTGGCGGACGCGCCGGCCGAGCACTGGCTCGGCGACGGCGTTCACCCGACGGCGGCGGGGCACGCCCTGCTTGCCGAAGCATGGATGCGGGCGGCCGGGCCCGCGCTGGGGCTGTAGGCCCAGGCGAAAAGACCGGTTTATGTTCTGTTTGACAACGGGATAACCCCTCCCGCCGCCAAGCGGGAAAGGGTTGATGGAGGTATTTGGCCATGGATAGTGATTTGCAGGCGATTGTGAATTTCTATGAGCGCGACCGCGGTGTTGGCCGCGAGCAGATCATCCGCGCAATTGAACTGGCGCTGGAAAAGGTTTTCGGCAGCACCTTCAAATGTCCCGGCCTTGTGCGCGTCTCGATTGACCGCAGGAAGCTGACAGTGAAGGCATTCCGCAAGGTCATGGTCAGCGAGGAGGTGGGCGTCGCCTACGTCCCCCTCGCGAAGGCGCGCAAGGTGCGCCCCGACGCCGCCCCTGGAATGGAGTTCGAGGTGGAGATCCCGGCCAGCAGCCTCGGGCGCATCGGCATCCAGACGGCGCGCCAGACGATTCTCTCCAAGCTCCGCGAGGCGGAGCGCGAGACGGTCATCGACACCTATCTGGCGAAGGTCGGCGAAATCATTTCCGGACGGGTGAAGACCGTCACGTCCCGGCGCGGCGACGTGATAGTCGGCGTGGACAACGCCGAGGCGGTGATTCCGCGCCGCGAATGCCTCCCGACGGACAATTTCAACGAGGGCGACATGGTCAGGGCGATTGTCCTCAAGGTCGTCCCGCTCGCGGAGGCGGTCCAGACGAGCACGCCGCCCGTGGTGCTGTCGCGCGCAAGCTCGTCGTTCCTGCGCCAGCTTTTCGTAAGCGAGGTTTCGGAAATCAACGACGGTTCGGTCGAAATCATGGGAATAGCGCGCGACGCCGGGTCGCGGTCGAAGATCTCGGTCGTCTCACACGACGCGAACATCGACCCGATTGGCGCCTGCGTCGGCACGCAGGGCCGCCGCGTCAGGACCATCGTGAACGAGCTGGGCGGCGAGAAGATCGACATCGTCCGCTGGAGCCCGGACATCTGCAAATACGTTGAGAATGCGCTGTCGCCGGCCAAGCTGGCGTCGGTGACGCCAGACCCGGACGACCCGCGCCGCATCCTCGTGGAGGTGACGGACGACCAGCTCTCCCTGGCGATTGGCCGCGGCGGCCAGAACGTCAGGCTTGCGACCAAGCTCGTCGGGTGCAGCATCAACATCACCAAGCGCGAATCGGAACTCTCGTTCGAGGCGATGCTGGAGAATGCGGTGGCGTCGCTGATGAGCGCCGGAATCGCGGAGGCGGACGCCCGCCTGCTTGCGACCGCCGGCTACACGTCCATCGAGGGCGTTGCCGAGGAGAATGCGGCCGCGCTCGCCGAGGCTACGGGCCTGGACGAGGCGGCTGCGGCGACCATAATCGGCAAGGCGGTGGCCGCGAAGCGGTAGCGGCGCCGTCAACAGGTTTTTTCCAAAGCGGTAACTAACGGCAAAATGAAGATATACGAATTGGCGAAGCAGGTGGCGGCGAAGGCGGGCGACCTGGCGAAGATTGCAAGGGAGCAGCTGGGCATAGACAAGGCCGGCAACTTCACTAACCTGACCGACGACCAGGCGGCGCGCCTGGCGCAGTTCTTCGCCAAGCCATCGGCGCCGACACCTCCCGAACCCGTGGTGGACGAGGAGGCGAAGGCGCTCCGCGAGAAGGCGGCCGCGCGCCGGCGCAACATGCGCCGCACCGGCGTGGCCCCCAGGGCTTCCTCCAGCGAGGCCGAAGAGCGCGAACGCCTCGCGCAGGGCCGGGCCAGGGCGGCAGGCGCGGCAGCCAACCGCCGCGGCGGCCTGAAGCCATTCGTTTCAATTGCGCGGCCCAAGCCGGTGAAGCCGGCCCCCGCGCCGAAGCCGGCGGCTGACGCCACGCCGCCAGCGCCGCCGCCTGCCCCGCAGCCCCAGCAGGCCAAGGTGGCGGCCGAGGCGCCCACGGCAAAGCCGGCCCCCGCCGTGACGCCGGCCGCCCAGCCCGCCGCCAAGGAGCCGGCCCAAGCTGAGAAGCAGCCGGCCCAGGCCAGGCAGGAGGAAAAGCCCAAGGCCGCGGCCAAGACGGAGCCGCGCAAGGAAGCGAAGAAGGACGACGGCAAAATAGGCATCGACTTCGGCGGTTTCGGCGCCTTCTCCGGAAATGGCGGCGAAGGGCCTAGCGTAGTGTTCCATCCGGCCGCGAACGACGACTACTACGAGGACGACGACGACGACCGCCCCGCCTCGCGCGACGACGACGACGAGAGCGACGAGGACTTCCAGCGCGAATACTTCGGCGGGCGCCGGCTCGGAGGCTCGCAGGCCCAGGGCCATCGCCACCACCGCGAGGACACCCGCGACGATGCCGACCGCGGCGGACGCGCCCAGCGCCAGCAGGCGCATGGCGCAAAGCCCGCCACTCAGCAACAGCAGAAGGGGGCGGCCCGCGGGGCGCAGCAGCCCCAGCGCGGCGACCAGCGGCAGCAGGGCGCGCCGCAGTCGCGCGGCACCGCCCAGCAGGGCGCATTCCCGACGCGCCAGGGTGCCGCCACGCAGAGCGTTTTCCCGACACGGCAGGGCGCCACGCAGGGAGCCTTCCCGACGCGGCAGGGCGCGCAGAACGTTTTTCCGACGCGGCAGGGCGCGCAGAGCGCCTTCCCGACCCGCCAGGGCGCGGCGCAGCAGAGGGGTGCCCAGCAACGACTTCAGCCACAGCAGCAACGACTCCAGCAGCAATTTGCCAAGAACAACACCAAAGGGTTCCAGAAAATGTCCAAGAACCAGCGCCAGGGATCCGGAATTCCGGCCAGCAAGGGCCAGGGTGTTCCTCCGCCGGCGGCCCAGAACGCCCCCATCCTGGGGGAGAAGATCATCTCGCTCAAGGGGCCGACGCTCATCCGAGAGCTGGCGGAGCTTATGGACATCAGGCCAAACCGCCTCATCGCCGACCTGATGCAGGAAAAGGTTCTGGTTTCAATCAACCAGCGCGTCGAGATAGACATGGCCGGCAAGATCGCCGCCAAATACGGCTTCAAGGTGGAACTCGAAAAGGCAAAGCGCTCCACCGAGCGCAAGCCTGAAATCCGCCGGGGCGACGAGGAGGACGACATCCCGGAGGACAGGCCGGAGGACATGAAGCCCCGCCCGCCGGTCGTCACCTTCCTCGGCCACGTCGACCACGGCAAGACCTCGCTCCTCGACTACATCCGCAAGACCCGCGTCGCGGCCGGAGAGGCCGGCGGCATCACCCAGCACATCGGCGCCTACTCCGTCGAGGTCAACGGCCGCAAGATAACCTTCCTCGACACGCCTGGCCACGCGGCCTTCTCCGCGATGCGCGCCCGCGGCGCCCGCCTTACCGACATCGCCGTAATCGTAGTCGCGGCCGACGACGGCATCATGCCGCAAACCCGCGAGGTCATCCGCGAATGCCGCCAGGCCGGCGTCCAGATGATGGTCGCGATCAACAAGTGCGACCTCCCCGCCGCCAAGCCGGACCGCGTCCGCCAGCAGCTCCAGGGCGAGGGGCTCACCCCTGAGGACTGGGGCGGCGACATCGTCTGCTGCGAGGTCTCGGCCCACACAGGCGCCGGCATGGACAACCTCCTTGAGATGATCCTGCTCCAGGCCGACGTCCTCGAACTCCAGGCCAACCCCAACCGCCGCGCCGACGGCTACGTCCTGGAGGCGCAGATGGAGCGCGGCATCGGGCCGACGGCAACGCTACTCGTCTCCTCCGGCGCACTCAAGGTCGGGGACATTGTCCTCATCGACGACAACTACGGCCGCCTGCGCGCCCTTATCGACGACCGCGGAAGCCAGGTCAAGTCCGTCGGCCCCGCCCAGGCGGTGCGCGTCATGGGCCTGAGCGGCGTCCCGGAGGCCGGCGCCGCCTTCCGCGTCATGACCACCGAAAAGCGCGCCCGCGAACTCGCCGAGCAGTATGCCGAAGAGCGCAAGGCCACCGAACTCCAGAAGGCCCAGAAGACCATCAACCTCGACGCCATCCTCGACCGCCTCGGCACCAAGGAGAAGAAGCAGCTTTCCATCATCGTCAAGGCCGACACCCAGGGCACCGTCGAGGCCGTCATCGGCACACTGCGCGACATCCGCTCGAACAAGATTTCCCTTGAAATCCTCGGCAGCTCCATCGGCAACGTCACCGCCAACGACGTCCAGAAGGCCGCCGCCGGACACGCGATGATCGTCGGCTTCCAGGTCAACACCGAAGCCGGAGTCGCTCCAATCGCGACCCACGACGGCGTCCGCATCCACACCTTCCGCATCATCTACGAGCTCTTCGACTTCGTCAAGCAGTCGCTTCTCGACATGCTCGACCCCGAATACAGGGAAGTCGTCAAGGGCCACGCGCAAATCCGCCAGATTTTCGACATCGGCAAGCTCGGCAAGGTCGCCGGCAGCCAGATGCTCGACGGCTCTGTCATCAAGAACGCCTTCGTCAGGATCAAGCGCCTGCGCGAAGTCGTCTTCCAGGGGCGCATCGCGTCGCTGAAGCACTTCAAGGACGAAGTCTCCGAGGTCAAGGACATGCAGGAGTTCGGCATCAGCTTCGTCGATTTCGAGGACTTCCAGGAAGGCGACGTGATCGAGTGCTACGCGATGGAGGAACTGGAGCGGACGCTCTAGCGGGCCTGCGGCGCCGCATTAGCGGCGCCGGCGGTATTCGCCCATCGTCATGCCCGTCGCGCGGCGGAAGAGCGCCTTGAAGTAGACCTCGCCGCCGTAGCCGCATAGCGCGCCTATGTTGTTGATGGGAGTCTCCGAATGCCGCAGCAGGTGGCAGGCCTTCTCAATCCGCACCCGCTGGATTTCCTGGATTACCGTCCGCCCGACGGTCTTCCTGAAGTAGCGCTGCAGGAGACTTGGCGAGCACCCTGCGGCCTTTGCCGCCTCCGCCGCCGTCGCGCCCAACGTGGCGTGCTTCTGAATGAAGTCCAGCGCGAGGTTCACGATTCGCGCCGTCCCCTTGTAGTCGCGCGTCGATTGCCGTTCCACGACGCCCCTGACGCCGTAGAGGAATGGCTTTTTTGAAATGCGGCGTCCGAGCAGGAGCGAGTGGAGCATTCGCATCGCCTCGAAGCCTCCGCCCTCGAAGTCAGGCTCGATGCTGGTTAGCGTCGGGACGCTCTGCTCGCAGACGAACTCCTCGTTGTCGATGCCGATTACCTGGACGACCTCCGGCACCGCCATGCCCTCGCTCCGGCAGATGTCGAGCAGCCGCTTCGCCGGCCAGTCGCTGGCGGCCAGTATGCCGCATGGCTTCGGGAGTCCGCGCAACCACTCCGCCAGCGCCCTGCGCAGCCTCGCCAGTTCGTATGGGGGCTCCAAGTCGAAAATCGAAGGCGCCGGAAGTCCGGCCTCGCGGATGGCGTGCGAGAATGCCGCGCGCCGCGTCTCCGACCAGCTGGTCTTCAGCAGCGATCCATAGTATCCAAAGTGCCGCAGATTGCGTTTTAGAAGGTGGGCGGCGGCCATTCTCCCCGCCGCGGCGTCGTCGCTGAACACGAACCCGCAGGGTCTCTTGCGCCAGCCTTCCGTGTCCGCCGAGTGGAGAAATACGACGGCTTTGGCCTTGGCGCAAGCCGCATCCGTCTTTGTTTCATCGTGCGGGTGCGTTATGATGCCGTCCGGATGCCAGTCCCCGTAGTCGCTTATCCTGTCGGCCACGTTAACGTTTTCCGAGACATTTAGCTCCAGCCCGGGATGCGTGGCCGCGTAGCGCAGGATTCCGCTTGTCATCGCGCGTCCGGCTTTGTTCCGCATCGACAGCCGCACCAAAATCTGAAAGTGCCTTGTGTCTTTTTTTCCCATGCGGGCATTATAGCATGTTGCGGCATTGTTCGCAAATGCATGATGTCATTGTCCGTATTTGAATATTGCGCGGCGGTGGACCGAGTGATAGAATGGTTGCACAATCAACCACAAAATGAGGAGCAAAGAATGGACGCAACCCTTCGCAAATTCGCATTCCAGATTGCGGTGTCGGCCGCCTTGGCCGCGGTCTCCACGGCCAACGCCGGGACATATACGTGGATTGGCGGCAATTCCGGCACATGGGACAAGACCTCCCCAAACTGGGATGACGGCACGACCGCCGGCGTCGCATGGGCCGACGGCAACGACGCCGTGTTCAACAACACTGCGACAATGACAATCTCCGTCGCCGGGAACGTTTCGGCAGACAACATCCTAGGCAAGTCAACGGAGAACATCTCCTTCACTGGTAGCGGCACTCTCGCGTGGAAGGGATGGGCGAAGAGCCAGGGACACTTCTACTTCGACTGCATCCTCGCCGACGACGGCAACGGGTTGCATTTCGACAACGGCGGCCATGTCTATCTGCGCAACTCCACCAACACGCACACGGGCGGCAACTATTTCAAGAACACGAACAACAACACGCTTCGCGCCTTCGCCGTCAATGGCGGCGACGGCGCCCTCGGCGCCGTTCCCGCAACGCCCCAGGACAACATCTTCGTCATGGGCGGGACTGTCGCGCTCTTCGTTGACAACACCTCCCCCGCGACTCTCGGCCCCAACCGCAACATACGCATCGCCGACGGCGCGACGCTCTACCTCTCGCCGAACGCAAACCTGCGCATCAAGGGCACGATCACCGGCGACAATTCGTCAAACGGCTACCCGACCGGCGCGAAAGTCCGCGCACATTCGAATTGGACCGGCGGCGTGACGACCCTTGACCCCGGCGACGGAAGAAGCAATTCCTTCGGCCCGCTGCGCGTGGATGGCCGCCTTGAAATCGCAAGCGGCACGACGACGCTCATCACGGCCAAACCCGGGCAGAAGGCGGACAACGCCCCGCTCTTCGTCTGCGGGGACAGTTCCTCCTACAAGGACACCAGGGGCCGGCTGCTCGTTTCCGGCGGATTGCTCCGCAATGCCCAGAACGACCGCTACATGCATATCGACAACTACGGCCAACTGGACATCGCGGGCGGAACGGTGTCGCTGGCGCAAAACAGCGCCTGCGAGTTTCTCAATGCGCTTACGCGCCCATCCCGGACAATCATTCGCGACGGCGGTTTTCTCCATGTCAGTTTGCTGCGGGTGTCCCAGACGTCTGCGGGCAATGGCGGCGAAATCTTCCTCAACGACGGCGGGACTCTGCGCGTCGGTTCGATGAAACTCGACTACAAGCAATCCGGACAGAAGGGCATAGTCCACTTCAACGGCGGACATCTGCAGACGAAGGGCGGCAACAGCAATACGCCGGCGGTCGATTCGCCGACTTCAAACCAATGGAATGGCATTGTGTTCCAGGTCGAGGCCGGCGGCGCGGTGTTCGACACGTCCAATGGGCAGCATGTCTGGTTCGGCCGCCCGCTCGTCTCAGGCGTCGCGGAGGGCGAGACCGACGGAGGTCTCAAGTGCGTTCTCGGCAAGGGCAGGGCCGTCGTCCTCACGGCGGCGGGTTCGTCCTACACCGGCCCGACGAGGCTAGAGGCCACAGGAAGCGACCTGACCGGAGATCGGACGCTCCAGTGCCGCGCCGCGAACGCGCTTCCTGCGGCGACGACGCTCCAGGTCGGCCCCCACTGCCAGGCCGGCTTCAACGAATGGCAGGACGCTCGCAACGACCTCGCGCAGACCGTCGTCCGCGTAGAGGGTCACGGGCGCATATTCAACAACTCGCTTTTCGTCGCCACGGCCGCAGTCTCGCCCGTCTTCGACGGAACCTACGGCACACTTTCGTTTGAAAAGCCCTGCACGCTTTCCGGAGATTTCGAAATTACGGGAGACGCCTCCGGCTGCGGCTGCCTCAAGTTCGAGAGCGCCGGGCAGAGCATCGCCGGCCTTTCGCTGAAGGCCGACACAACCGCGCTCTCCGATGAGAAGGGTCCGAAATTCTACAAAATCATAGACGCTCCACTTGGCTACACCGGACATTTCGCATCGGACAACCTCCCCAGGGACTGGCGCGTCGTCTATGAAGACAACGCGGCCTATCTTGCGCCAATCAAGGCCTTCGTCATGGTGGTGAGGTAGGCGGGGATGCGCATACACACGCTGGCGCCGCTCCTGGTGGCGATTGCGGCCTTCTCGACGGAGGGCACATCCCTTGAAGTGGCCGGACGCCTCTGGGACATCCCCGACCACGCCGAACTCGACGGCACCGTGCTCACCCTTCGCGCCGGAGGCGACACGGGCCGCGCCAACGCGACGGCCACCACTGAGGTGGACCTCTCGCCGTTCGTCGAGGCCGGCGGCGTGCAGTGGCGCATCCGCGCCAAGTGCAAGGGGATTGAAAAGCCGGAGCAACCCTGGCTCGGCCTCAAGGCCATGCTGTCCTTCAAGGACGGCACCGGCGCCATGAAATATCCGGGGCCGGCCGGCAAGTCCGGCGACTTCGACTGGTACACCTACCGCCACCGCGCCTCCCTCAAGGACGGCGTGGACGGCCCCGCGTCCTTCACCATCGGCCTCCAGCAGGCCACCGGAGAGGTCTCCTACGACCTCGCCTCGCTTGATTTCCTCCCCATGGGCGCGGACCTCCCCCCCGACGCCCCCACCCTCCAGTGCGAATACCCATCCGCCAGG
>Ga0326513_10002671_pt1 | contig 13116 bp, 5 predicted proteins | sample 2_2465_0518_D_FD_203654 | JGI IMG/M metagenome (GOLD analysis project Ga0326513, IMG submission 203654) | Bovine rumen microbial communities from UC Davis, California, United States - 2_2465_0518 | ecosystem: Host-associated > Mammals > Digestive system > Stomach > Rumen | place: USA: California...
CCCTCCCTCTGCTTGGCGAAGCCTTTGGCGATGGCGCGCAGGACGGGGGCGCCGGTGAAAATCCCCCCCGCGACGCCGGCGCCGCGCCAGCTCTCCCGGAGGCGATGAAGGTCGGGGCGCAGGCGATTTGCAGGGCCCTCGCGACGGAACACAACGTGCCGGAGGGCCTTGCGGCAAGGCTGCGCCCGTACCAGAACGACGGCTACTCCTGGCTCGCCAAGCTCGCGGATTGCGGCATAGGCTCGTGCCTTGCCGACGACATGGGCCTCGGCAAGACCGTTCAGCTGCTGGCGCTGCTGCTTGAGCGCTCGGCAGGAGGCGCTTCGCTTGTCGTGGCTCCGGCCGGCGTCTGCGCCAACTGGGTTGCCGAGGCGGCGCGTTTCGCGCCAGGCCTCCGGACGATCCTTGCGGCCGAGACCGCCGAACTCCCGGCGGACCTCGGCCCAGGCGACATCGTTGTCGCAAGCTACGGCATCGCCGCCGCGCGCGCGGAGCAATTCGGGGCGCCGGAATGGAACGGCATCGTCCTCGACGAGGCGCAGGCAATCAAGAACCCGGCGACGCGGCGCGCCGAGGCCGTAAAGACATTCCGTTCAAAGTGGCGGTGCGCGGCCACCGGCACGCCGGTTGAAAACCGACTATCCGACTTGTGGAGCATATTCGACTTCCTCAACCCCGGACTGCTTGGGACGCTTCCCGGCTTCAGGGCGCGGTTCGTCATGCGGGACGGACGCCCGACGGCCTTGTTGCGTTCGCTCGTGCGGCCGCTCATTCTCCGGCGCCTGAAGGGCGAGGTGCTTGACGAACTTCCCCCGAAGACGGAAATCAACCTCCCCGTTGAACTTGGCGATGAGGAGCGCGCCGCTTACGAGGCCCTGCGCGAACAGGCGTTGGCAGAAGTCGTCGGCAACCGCGACGGCGGCAGGATGCGCATCCTGGCCGCGCTGACGCGGCTCCGCCGCTACTGCTGTTCGCCCTCGCTTGTCTTCGCCGGAGGCCGCACTGGCGCCAAGCTTGAGGCCCTTGAGGAGCTTCTTGGAAATCTGCGGGAAAACGGGCACAGGGCCCTTGTGTTCAGCCAGTTCACCGATGTCCTTGCCCTGGTGCGCCCGATTCTGGGGCGGAACGGATGGGCCTACGAATATCTTGACGGCTCCACGCCGCAGGTGGAGCGGCAGAAGCGGGTTGAGGAATTCCAGCGCGGGACGGCCCCGTTTTTCCTGATCAGCCTGAAGGCGGGCGGCACCGGGCTGAACCTGACCGCCGCAAACTACGTGGTCCTGCTGGATCCGTGGTGGAACCCCGCGGTAGAGGACCAGGCGGCGAACCGCGCGCACAGGATCGGGCAGTCCAATCCGGTGACTGTCTACAGGCTTGTCGCCGCCGACACTGTCGAGGAGAAGGTCATCCAGCTCCACGGCCAGAAGCGCAGCATATCGGAGGCGGTGCTTGACGGCGCCTCCGACGCGACCCTGAGCGAGGATGAACTCGTCGCCCTCCTTCGGTAATGGGCGCCCACACCGCAAGCCAGGGATTGCGTGCGCTGAAGTGGCGACGCGCTTCCGCCGTCCGTCCGCGCGCCATTGCCGTTTCAGCTTGGCGTGTGGCCAGCGGTTCAATCCGCCGACAGCAGCGCCCCGCCAGAAAAGAAGATTGGGTCGGGGCCTACCGGCACCAGCCACGCCCCGGTTTCGTCTCGCGAGGGGTGGATGAGTTGGCCTGTGTGTTTCCGGAATGCGATGCCTTCGCTGTCGAAGCGGAGCCTGCGTTTTTCTGTCGCGCCGACGCTCCAGACAATGCCGGCCCTTGTTCCGTCAGGGCGGCTCCACTGCGGGAAGTACAAGCCGCCCTGTTCCCCACGCCAAGGTCCCGGCGCCTGGACGGAGCCGGCGGGCCTTTCACGGATAAACGTCAAGTAGGCGTCAAGCGCCGGCTTGGGCGCAAAGTCCGAATGGGTTAGCCCGAAGTGGTGTTCGCTGTAGTTCGGGTCCTTTTCTGTGGAACGGAACTCGTACCAGTAGTAGCCGTCCACGCCATGTGCAAGGCAGATGGCCAGCGAACGCACGAGGTAGCGCGCCTGCGCGGCTTCATCGATTGGCACCGAGGCGTTGCGCCCCATCACTCCGGAGACGGCGAGGCAGCCCTTCATGTCGCCGCCGTAGCGGATGAGCGAGGCGGTCACGGCGTCGCCGCCAGCGGCGTCCTTCATGACGAGCAGGGGGATGAACTCGTCCTCCTGGGCAAGGAGATCGGGTTTCTGGAAGCGGCGCGCACGCTCGCCTGCTGGATCGCCCTTGTAGCCTGCGGCGAGCGCGGCGGCGGTCGGAAAGGCGCGCCCTTCGCGCGGGAGCGCGGGGTTGAGCCAGAATGCGTCGATCGAGAGCCGCAACTTGCGGCGCTGCAGTTCGGCGTCTTCGCCGCGCGGATGCTTGGAGAAAGTCCCGGACGCCGTCTCGGTGCAGGGATACCACATCGGCATGCCGCCGAGGTCAACGAGCACACCGCCATCGCGCACGAAGGCGAACACGGCGTCGAAGGTGTCGGCCGGGAAGGTTTCGTCGAAGGGGTAGACGACGGCGTCGGTCCCTCCGGCGGCGAGATGCGCGCGGAGCGCGTCTCCGTGGAGCTCCTCGCAGATGGAACCGGGCGGGAGCGCGGCGGCGATTGCGGCGGCGACCGGCGATTCGCGGCCGTCGGGGGCGGGCGTTGTCGTGGCGTAGACGCAGCGCCACGTCTTTTGCCCTGGCCGCGCGGCCGCGAGTAGCATCCGCAACAGCGGCAGCCCCTCCACGTTCGCCTGATGCGTCGGCCAGCCGAGTTCCGTGACGACGACCGCCTTTCCGCCGGCGCCAAATTCGTCCAGCAGGGCGTGGAGCGCCGCGAGATCCCGCTCCAGCGCCGGTTCAGGCGGGTATGGGTGCGTGTAGGGATGGACGCCGATGGCGTCGAAGGCGTCCGCCCCGCCGCGTTCCAGAATACGCCGGACGTATGGCAGGGGAACGCCATTGAGGCCGCCGAGCACGACTCGGACGTTTGGGTTCGCGCGCTTCGCCGCCGCATAGGCCGCCTTTAGGACGTCGCAGTACTTGTCGGCGTCTGGCTCCGCGCCCCAGAATACGCGGAGGTTGGTTTCGTTCATGATTTCGATGTCGGGGCAGCGCCCCCCGTAGCGCCGGACGAAGGCCTCGACGAATTTTCCCCATTCTTCAAGATGTTTCCAAATGGGGCTCGCCCAATTGGGCGGACGCATGAGGATTGGCAGGAAACGCAGCCCGGCGGCTTCGGCGGATTCGATTGCGGCGTCGTAGAAGGAGAAGTCGAAAGGCGCGTCCTCCGTCGGCCGGCAGCGTTTCCAGTCCACGTCGGAGCGCACGGCGCCGATTCCGGCGGCGGCGATGTGCCGGCACGATTCGTCGCGGTAGGCGAATCCGTCGCGCGTGATGTGGGAGCAGACGCCGTATGGCGAGCCGGCGCGAATGGTCCCGGGCGCTTCGACGGCCAGTGCCGCGCCAAGGGAAAGGCATGAAAGAAAGATTGCAAAATTGCGTTTCATAGTGGTGAAATCCTGTATTCGAGTCGGTAGACTCCGGGGTGGATTTGGTATTGCGGGCTTGTGTCCGGGCCGCACGAGCCCGTTCCCAGGCCGCGCGCGGCAGCTTCGATGTAAAGGGTGGTTGTTTCTTCGGGTTTCAAGTCCGAAATGTGGCGCGCGCGCCACAGCGCCTCGTCCGGCAGATGCGTGGCGCGGAAGGCGAACGGGGCGCCGATGGCTTCGAAGCGGAAGCCGCGTCCTCGCGCGTCGCGCAGTTCAACCCAGCGCGTTTCGCCGTGCCTTCCGTGTTCCTGCGGCACTATGTATGGGAAATACTGTTCGGACACGGTGGATTTCCAGAGGCCGATGCGTGAGCCTTCATGGCGGTCGGGGTAGTTTTCGTGCGGCCCGAGTCCAAACCAGACGACGCGTTCCAGTGCCCCCGGAAGCGAGAAGCGCACGGCGAGGCGCGGAATGTCGTCAAGCGCGTCCGGGACTGTGAATTCATGGTGGAAGACAGTGGCGCCTCCGGGGAGGACTGTGCGCTCGGCGCGGTGGCCGATGCGCGATTCGCCATCCTTGTCGAGCCCGAGCGCGCACCAGCGGCCGTAGGCCTTCCAGAGGTTGCCGCGGTCGCCATCGGCGCGGCCGCGGATGCTCTCGTTGTCCGTCGGGCAGCGCCAGATCGTGAAGGTTGGGACGAGTCCGGCTAGAGAACGGGCCGCCGCTTTTCTTTTCGCGGGCGTGGCGGCAGGGGCGGCGGAGGTGACGGCGCTTCCGGGCGCGGCGGGGAGCGCGAGCTGGTCCCAGGCGACGACATGGCCCTTTGGGGCCCAGGAAGCGTCGGCTTTGAGCGACGCGACGAGCGTGAGGAAGCGCTCGCCGCCGTGCCCGGCCGTGGCGGGCCGCGCCTTCTCCCAGCCGAGGAGGCGAAGCGTCGCTGCGCTTTGCGGCGGAACGTCGAGGGCGGCGACGCGGCCGCGCGCGATTTCAAGTCCTTTGGATTCGAGGACCCACGAGGCTTCCAGCCATTCGCGCGCGTTGCGGAAGCAGTCGCGGTTCTCGGCCCGGACGATGCCGCGCCGTGTGTCCGCGAGGGAAAAGGCAAGGGGCTGGAGGATGCGCTTGGCGTCCCACAGCTGCGGCTTGGGTGTGCGGTCGGGGTTGACCATGCCGTTGCAGCAGAAGTTCACGTCGTTCGGCTCGTCGCCGAAGTCGCCGCCGTATCCCCAGTCGCCGGTTCCGGGCCGCACGATTCCCTGTTCGACCCAGTCCCAGATGAAGCCGCCCTGCAGTCCGTGCGTCGCGCGGATGGCGCGCCAGTAGTCGGCGAGTCCGCCGCAGCTGTTGCCCATCGCGTGCGAATATTCGCAGTTGATCATCGGGCGGTCGTCGGCGACTTCGCGCGCCCATCGCAGCATCTGTCCGTCAATCTGCGGGTACATGGGCGTCACGATGTCGGTGAGGCGGCGCGAAATCGGGGAGCCGAAGATGTGGGTGCCCTCGGCCGGACCGGCGTGCATCGCGCCTTCGTAGTGGATCGGGCGCGTCGGGTCGGCGGCGCGGACGGCGTTGGCGAGCGCGAGATGGTTTTCGCCGATGCCGCTTTCGTTGCCGAGCGACCAGACGACGACCGACGGATGGTTGTGGTCGCGCGCGACCATCCGCAGCCCGCGTTCCAGAAAGGCCGGGCGCCATGTTTCGTCGTGTGGCAGGTGCTGGCGCGTCGCGTGGCATTCGATGTCCGCCTCGTCCCAGACGTAGAGGCCGCATTCGTCGCAGAGGTCGTAGAAGCGGGAGGCGACGGGATAGTGGCTGCAGCGGACGGCGTTGAAGTTGAAGCGCTTCATAAGCTCGACGTCGAGCGCGTCGGTTTCCGCGGGGCAGCATTTGCCGAAGCGCTCGTGGAACTCGTGGCGGTTGACGCCGCGGATTTCGACGGCCTTGCCATTCACGAGAAGCCGCCGTCCGGCGACGCGCACGTCGCGGAAGCCGATGCGCAGAGCGGTAGCCTCGATGAGACGGCCCGTTTCGTCGCACAGTTCAACGAGGAGCGTGTAGAGCGCAGGGGTTTCGGCGCTCCACGGCTTCACTGCGCGGAGCGGGCGCGCGGGTCGCAGCATCGTCTCCCAGAGCGTCGCGCGGTAGTCGCGCGAAAGCGGTCCGGAGGAAAGCGCGCCCGCGCCGGGGACGGGCCGTCCGCCGGCGTCGAAGAGAGCGGCGCGGACCGACCACGCAAGGTTCGGGTCATCGTCGTTGGAGTTCAGGAGCGTCTGCGTGGCGGCGGGGCGGTGGAATTCGGCGCGGACGCGCACTTCAAGCGTCCCGGCCGGCTTCTTCGCCTCCCAGTCCCATCCGGCGCGCGCCTCAATGTCGCCGATTGAGAGAAAGTCCGTAGAATAGAGGTAGACCGAGCGGTGCAGCCCGAGTTCCATCCAGTGGTCCTGGTCTTCGACGTAGGTGCCCGCGCTCCAGCGGATGCACAGGACTGCGAGTTCGTTGCGGCCGTGGCGCAGAAACTCCGTGACGTCGAACTCGGCCGGAAGCTTGCTGTCGGTGGACATTCCGGCAAACGCGCCGTTCACGTAGACCCAAGCCTGGCTCTCCGCCGCGCCGATGTGCAGCACCGTGCGGCGCGCCTCCCATCCGAGCGGCAGGGCGAATGCCGTGCGCAGGACGGCGCATGGGTTCGCGTCCGGCACGAAGGGCGGCCGGCTCTCGAACGGCATCTGGATGTTAGTGTAGTGCGGATGCGAAAAGCCCTGGACGCAAAGGTCGCCCGGAACGGCGGCGCGCGGCCACGAGGAAACGTCGGCGCTGGCGGCGACTTCGCGGTCATCGGCATCCTCGACGCGGTCGTGATACGAGACTGCCCATTCCCCGTCCAGGGGAAGGAACCAGGGCGAGCGCGACGGGTCGCGCGAAAGCGCAGCCTCGGCCGTCGGGAACGGCACGAGGCTGGCGCGGGCCCGGAGGCGGCGTATGGAGACGAGTTCCGGGATTTCCCAGGGGCGCGGGAAAGTCATTTCCATGGAATGTCTATCGGAGAACTAGCACGAACGCCTTGGGGAAGCTGAGCATGAGCGACATGCCGTTGGCGGCAGGCTCGAGTTTCCAGTTCCCGGCGTCGCCGCATCCGGCGAGGCGCAGCGCGGGCGCGCCGGAGATGCCGCCAGCCGCCGAAACGGCGGCCGCCCTTGCGGACTCCTTGTATCCGGCGAGATTTTCAGGGTCGGCGATTTCAAGAATCGCGTTTTCGCCGAAGGCGAGCGCACCGCCGAATGCCGCATGGCGGCCGGCGAAGACGTCTGCGCATTTCACGCGGAGCGCCCCCGTCACGGTCACGTCGCCGTTCACGACCGATCCGGCGCCCTCGAACGTCGCCGCCGAAATCGCGTTCTGGTAGAGGTCGAGCGTGGCGTCCGCTTCGACGCGCAGGGCGTCGGCGGACGCGACCGCCGTGCGAAGCTGGAGGCCCCCCTCCTCCACCGCGTAGCCGCCGCTGAACGAGCCGGCCTCGCCGGAGAGTATGAGCTGCGGGCCGCCGCGCTTCACGATGGCGCCGCATGGGCCGTCGTTGGCGGAGAGCGTCAGCTCGCATTCCGTCCGGCTCTTGCCGTCGGGACTCACCAGATAGGCCTTCGCACCGTCGGAGTAGTCGCAGCCGCGCGACGTTACGATGATACCTGTCAACTTCTTCGTGGCGAAGTCGAACTCCGCGTATGCGCTCGCGCCCCAGCCGGTCGCGTCTTCGATTACGACCTGGCCGACGCCGATGTATGTCCCGGGGACGGACGACGGCAGCGCAATGCCTTCGACACCCTTCCCGCTCGGCGCGGAGAAGTCGAACGGGAGCGCCGTGATGCCAGTCCCCGAATGCATGGAGTTGTCGGAAGTGTCTACGACCATGCCGCCGCCCCAGATGACGAACTTGTCGGGATTCGTCCCCGAAGCGGCCGCCGTCACGTCGCCCGCGTAGGTCGGGGCGAAGATGCCGCCGTCTACGTTGACGACGGTGAGGGAGCCCGCCGGCCTGCTGTTGTGGCTGCGGAACCGGTTTGCCTTGAGCGTTCCGCCATTGGCGAGGTTGAGTATGTTCGTCGAAATCCCGGAGCCGCCCATCTGGAACCCGCTTGTGCGGAATTCCGTCCCGGCGCCGGCGATGGTCGCCGCAACGGTGCCGTTCGTTGAACCCATCATCGCCCGGTATGACTGGCTGCCAGTCGAAACGGCGTGGGCTATGTCGTTGGTGCCGCCGGTCTGCACGAATAGGGCGTCGCCTCCACGGCCGATGTGCAGGAACACCGTGTATTGGGTGTTGCCAGTCGGCGGCCCCCACGATTCAAAATATCCGCCAGTCTGGCGGAACGCTCCGAAAGAACCTTTCTTCTCTGCGACGAACACCGTGTTACTGGCGTGGAACTCGCCGCCTTCCATCGTGAAGTAGGCGCGCTGACCGGAGGCCTCGCCGATGCGGGGCGGGTCGCCGGATTGCACGCCGGTGACGCCGCCGGTATGGCGCAGCTGGCCGCTCGTCGCGCCGCCGCTCGCGACCCGCAGCGAACGCAGGAAGGTGTTCCCGCCGGCGATGGTTGTCGTGTTCGTGGCTGTGATGCGCAGGTTGAGGTCGCGGGAGGCGCCGTCGCCGATGAGATGCAGGTCCTTGCACTGGGCGGCGAAGTTGCCGCTCGTCGAAAGGGCGGCGTCCTTGAGGTATAGCGAACCCAGCCCGGTGACGGCCGTCGTAGCGTCTGCGGCGCCGGTCAGGCGGTCTATCGACATGGAGCGAGCGCCGCTTTGGCATGTGGTCGCCAGCGTCACGCCCGTGCCGCCGATGTTGACGCATCCGAGGCGGTTGTCGCCTGCGTTGTTGCCGGACTGCGCCTGAAGTGTCCGGTTGGCGGCGAGACTTACGGTGCCGGCGATGTCGGCAGATTTTTCGACCGCCCAGAGGCCGACCACCCCGCTTCCGCTCGCGATGTCGAACGTCACGTCGGACGAAACCTGCGGGGTCCCCTGGAATGTCAGCGTGCCGGCGGTGTTGACGACCGTTCCGGCGCCGCCAGTCGATTTCACGTCGATGTTCTTGATCATCCACGAGCCGCTCCCCTTGCGCGTGAGCGTATGGCCGTTGAGTTCGATGGTCCCGCCGGTGGCCACGCCCCAGCGCTGGCCGTTGCGCACGACGATGGTGGCATCGTCCGCGAGGACGAGTCCGTCAATCAGGGAGTCGCTGTTGCCGGTGGAGGTGCGGTTGTAGTCGAAGGCGTATGGGGCCGCGCTGTCGGCGCCGGTTCCGGCAATCGTGATGACATGGCCGAACTGCGCGCCTCCGGGCAGCGAGAGGAGCAGCCGCCCGCCGTCCTCCACGGAAATCGGCACGGAAGTGGCGCCGAGCGCGCCCGCATCCTTGATTTCGAGCGTGCCGCCCCTCACGACCACCGTTCCGTCGAATGCCGTCGAGGCCGTGTCGAGGACGAGCCGTCCGGCACCATCCTTCACCACGTCCACTGCGCCGGGAAGGGCGGTGGAGTAGGTTTCGGTCACGCCGCTTGCGACGGTGAATGTCCATGTATTCCCGTCGATTACGGGAGAAATTGCGGCCCTTGCGGAAGAGACGAGAACGGCGCATGCAAGCGTGATTCCCCTCAGTGGATTCATTACCTTCATGATTTGCCCTTTCAGGAACGGTTGTTGGTGTAAATGTGGATGAAATCCAGCATCACACAACCAATATATCAAACGGCAACCGCCGAATGTGGACAAATCGTAAACCTAATTTTGGACAAATAGTCTAGCGGTGTTGAAGCGCCCACTTCCGTGCTGTGGTCCCGATGCGGTTGCGGAAGACGCGGCGGAAGTCATCGTGCGAGGCGTAGCCGCACGCTGCGCCGACGGCATCCTGCGGCATTCCGGTGGCAAGCAGTTCCCGTGCCCTGTTCAGGCGGACCGCGTGAATTTCATCAAGAATGGTTCTCCCAGTGGCGTGGTGGAAGAGCGGGAAGGCCAGGGCGCGCGATACTCCCATTTCCCTGACAACGTCCCGCGGGGAGAAGCCCTCGTTGCAAGCGTTGAGGCGGATGAATTCAAGCGCCGCGGCGACGCGCCTGTCGTGGGTGAAGCGCGACGACGCGCGCTGGACGAGCTGCTTTGCAGGAACAAGCAGTTCGGGCGGGCTTCCACCGGAGCGGCGCTGGAAAAGCTTCCCCATCAGCTCCACTGCGGCATCGCATTCCGCCGCCACGTCCATTTCGATGCTTGAAAGGGTCGGCGACGTCGATTCGCAGACATGCGTGAAATTGTCCGCGCCGACGACGGCGATGTCGTTTGGGACGGAGATTCCGGTGCGTGAGCACGCGCCAAGCACCTGCTCGGCGACCGAGTCGTTTGCCGCGAATATGCCGCACGGCCTTGGCAGTGCCCCGATCCAGCGCCCAAGCGTCTTGCCAGAGTCGGCCGGCCCGGCGCTACCGGCCGGCCAGTCGAAACGGTGCAGGCGCTTCCCGGCAAGGTCTATCGCGTTGGCGAACGCCTTGCCGCGCGCTATGCTCCATTGGTGATTGCCGGGGAAGGGGACAAAGGCGAAATCTTCGCAGCGCTGCGGCAGCAACAGCGCGCGCGAGGCTATTTGGGCGATGGACGCAGGGTCTGATTTGACGTTCCCGCTGCGCCGCGCAGGGTCGTCTGGCGTGTCCCATTCGGCGTCGATGAATACCATCGGCTGGTTCCCGCCAATTTCGGCGCGCAGGGACTTGGGGGAGACAACGCTCCCCCATGCGATTACGCCGTCCGGCCGGAGTACGCCCGCGAGGTCGCGGATTGTCGCGGCCGACTGCGAGGCTCTCGCGATTTTTATGTTGCCAGAATCCGAGCGGTATATCTCCGCCGAAAAGAACTCCCAGTGCCTGCTGAGGGTGGTGTTGCGCATGTGCGTAAATTTGGCGAACAGTTTCGACGCCCCGCGTGGTGTGAGCATCAGGATTGTCCGCCGTCCGCCTAAAGCGCCGTCATGTGTCGCGCCCATGCCGCCCGCCGTTATTGCGCCGCCGCGCCTTGCGCGTCTTCGAGTTCGGAGATGCCAAGCCCGTAGAGCGCGAAATCGCCCCGGCAAGGGTCGTCGGGGAACACTTCGGCCATTTTCGACGTAAGGTCCCGCGCCGTCCGCATCGTCGCGTTTTTCGTCCTGAGGAGCCCGAGTTTGCGCGCCTCTGCAAGGACATGGACGTCGAGCGGCATTATGAGTGTCCGCCTGTCAAACCAGTCGCCCCAGAGTCCGAGGTCTACCGGCGAGCCGCCGCGCGCCATCCAGCGGAGGAACATGCAGATGCGCTTGCATGGCGAGGTGGCGTCCTTTGGAATGACCGGCGCGGCGCGGCCGCCGAACGCCGCGCAGATCGCCTCCACCGCGGCGAGGCCGCTTGTCGCGCCCAGTCCGCGCAGGTATTCGCCTAGCGAGCCGTGCGCGAGGAGTATTCCCCTGTAGGCCGAGAAGAACGAGGCCATCTGCGAGTGCGAGAACAGCCTGTAGAAGCTGCTGGCGTCCCCCTCCTTGAATTTTTCGGCATAGCGCCCTCCCGCAATCCAGCCGTAGACGTCGCCGCCGGCCATCGTCTTGATCTCCTCGATTTTCGGGATGAACTGCCTCCGGCTTCCGTAGCTCAGCGCGGCGGCGACGAATGCCGTCGCTTCGATGTTGCCGGGATTGTCGCAGCCCCGCAGCGTAGAGAGCGGGTCGCCGTCGATGAACTCAGGGGCCTCGAATCTCGCCGCAAGCGCGCGGAGACTTGCCCGAAGCCCAGGGTCAACCAATCCGGCGCCCCCGGCTGTTCCTTTGCAATTATTCTTCATGTCCATAAGTCTAGCAAATGCCGGCGGGAAAAGCATCGCCGCCGCGAAAATTTCCATTCGCCATTCGGAATATGGTAAAATCTTTTGTCGGCAAATATGCGAATTTCCGGCGTAACCAGTTTAGTGGAACTCGAAACAACAAAACCATGCGAAAGTATCTTCTCCTTTCTCTCGCGGCCATCGTAGGCGCCGCGCTCCAGGCCGCACCGGACCTAGGCATCGCGTCTTACGACAAGGACGCGCCCGTTGATGTCCAGGCCGACTCCTTCCAGTCGCTCGCAAATGGCTGGGTCTCCGCTTCGGGCAATGTAATCATACGCCAGTCGGATGCCCAGGTGACCGCCGACAGGGTCCGCATCAACCGCGAGACCGGCGAGGTGGTAGCCGAGGGCAACGTGGTGCTTATTCGCGAGGGCCAGGTCGCCACGCACTCCGACCGCATTTCATACAACTTCAAGACCGGCGAGGGCCTGGCGCCAAACTTGGACGTCCAATCTGAACAGTTCCGTGTTATCTCCGGCCCGTCGAAGCGCGACGCCTACGGCTTCTTCCATCTCGAGGACGGCCTTATCACGACGTGCACCAATGACCCGTCGTGCCTCCACTACGCCGTGACCGCCCGCACCGGCGAATTCAAGCCCGGCGAATATGTCCATCTCAACAACGCCGTTGTCCGCTTCATGGATACGCCCGTCTTCTGGTATCCGAATTTCCGCCGCAGCCTGGTGGACCATTTCGGATGGCGCTTCCAGCCCGGCTACGAATCCGATTGGGGCGCATACCTCCTTTCGACCTACAAGATGCAGCTCTTCGACCTCGGCGGGGTGACCCACGACTCGATCAACTCCTACACCCACGGCGACTACCGCACCGACCGCGGCTGGGCGGCCGGCGAGGATGTCACCTGGAAAGTCGGCGAACTCTACCAGAACGGCACCTACGGGTATGTCTCCGGATACTACCTCTCCGACGACGATCCGATGAATGAGGACTACGACCGCTTCCAGAACCGCGATGTCGCGGAGGATTCCCGCTACAGGATCAAGCTGCGCAACGACACCTACCTCACTCCGGCCGACTACCTGACTGTCCGCACGACCTACTACTCCGACAGCTATGTGATGCAGGACTTCTTCGAGGATGAATACAAGGACTATATCATCCCCGAATCCTACGCCTCCTACACGCACAACGGCCTCTACACCTCATACGGCGCCACCGTCAACCACCGCGTCAACAAGTTCTACCAGAACGTGAACCGGACGCCGGAACTCTGGCTGGATTCCACCCTCATCGAACTCGGCGAGTCCGGAATCTACTACCAGACGGCAAACTCCGGCGCATTCCTCGAATACGAATACGCCGACTATGACACCACCAACCGCGTCCCGGCATCATACGATACGCTGCGCGTCGATACCAAGCACCAGTTCGACATGCCCCTGAAGATCGATTTCGTCTCTCTCGTCCCACGCGTTTCTTGGCGCGGGACATACTACTCCGAGACGCGCGACTCCCACAAGGAGAACTTTGTGACGGCGGCGGGGACCAATGGCGTCAAAACCGTCTGGACGGACGAGGGGGCCGATATGCGCAGTCTCTTTGAAATCGGCGCGGAGGCCTCGTTCAAGGCATACGGCTTCTACGACGGCGCCTCGAATACCGTCTACCGCCACGTAGTGGAGCCATACGCCGACTGGTCGCTCATTCCGGAGCCCAACCTGCGCCCGAAGGAC
>Ga0326513_10002673_pt1 | contig 13111 bp, 4 predicted proteins | sample 2_2465_0518_D_FD_203654 | JGI IMG/M metagenome (GOLD analysis project Ga0326513, IMG submission 203654) | Bovine rumen microbial communities from UC Davis, California, United States - 2_2465_0518 | ecosystem: Host-associated > Mammals > Digestive system > Stomach > Rumen | place: USA: California...
TATACTTCCGTAGATTCATGGTATCACATCCTTCCAGAAGAAGTATAGCACATTATCCGGATCGCTGTAAAGTAAATTTATTTATGTCGTTTACTATAATAAAATATGCACTGATAAACTATTTACAGAAGTTTATCAGCATGCTATACTATACATATCAATAGTTATGGTGAAATTGAACGAGTAACCGCCTACATCAAAATGTATTTGGACGAAGAAAAGGCATATAATATTGTGATCGTTATTTCACTGCATGAAGATAATTTGAGATAAGAAAATAAATTCAAAGAGACGGATAGGACTTGCTTTCTGCACATGGTTCTATTCGTCGCCATTATTTCCCGTCATCTATTCTCTATCAACACTTCCAGCACCTGCGTAAAAAGGCTTCGGTACCGGTATGTCCATCAGACCGATACTCTCCACGATGCACAAGATCTCCGTGGTGATGTTGAAGAACCCCGCAGCACTACGGAGTAAACCTTTCTATCGAGGTAGATAGGGAAGCAATCCCGCTGTAGTATGGACTACCGCAAAACGCCTCCGAGCAGGTCACAACTGCCGGAGGTTTTTTTCATCTCATAGGTGCTTTGGCGTCATAGCCGATGTCGTGCTGTTGAAGATACCGACACAGATTGACACTGTCCGGATTTGCGTATATAATAAAGACGGGTTTTCAGGATTTTCCGGATCCGGCGATCCCGGTCGGGATTGAAAACCGATGAACGCAGGAATAGGGAACAAATAAACCGTTGACGACCGATTATTTAATCATCATGCTGACGGAATGACGGCTTTGGGCGTACAGCCATGTCGGGTTCAGCCAAAGCCTCGGATTGCGCTTGCGCAGTTCCAAAGACGGGGGTGAATGTTCCTATGGGGGATACGTCAAAGACGCCGGGGGAATCTGTTTGCAATGATATTCCTGTTTTTTCGTCCTCGGAGGAGCTGTTGAAATGAGTCGGTTGAAGACATCCTGGATCGTCATGGCGAATGTCGTCCTGATGGGCGCCATACTGGCCTTTGTCGCGCTGTTTTCCCGCTATGAGAGAGAAGAGAATTACCGCAACCAGGTGGAGCACTTTGTCAACACGACCATTGCCATGGAACGCGTGACGGGAAACTACCTGGAAGGCGAACAGGGAATCTGTGACAACTGGGCCCAGTATATAAACAGCCAGGAGCTGACGCTGGAAGAAGCGGCGGCCTATGTCAGGGCAACCCATTCGAAGGGCGCCATGTCTGCCCACCTGATCGACATGGAAACCCTGACCGGGTATTCAACGCAGCCGAAGCCGAATACTGCGGATGATTATGATGTTTCCTACCAGCGGATCGAGCTGCTCGGGGACGGAGCCTGGATTGCCGATCTCGGCACGGCGATCAACATCACCAGGACCTATACGAATCCCCTGAACGGGGAACAATCCCTGGCTTTCTGCAACCGAATCACCGTGCGGGACGCGCAGACCGGAGAGAAGAAGCAGGCTTATCTGCTGCGCGTCATTCCTACTTCCAACCTGAAGGAAAAATGGGTTTTCCCCCAGGAGGAGTATGAAAACGAGGATTTTTCCATCATCGACGCGGAGAGCAACTATGTCATCCGGGGACGCTCGTTTAAAAACGCCAGCTTCTTCGAGTTCTATAAATCCTATAATCAGCCGGGAATTCCGGTACAGCAGCAGCTGTTTGCGGATATCCTGTCCGGAACGAGCTCGTTTACCATGCTGGATTCAAAGGGCAGGGAATGCGTCGTCGCCTATACCCCCATAACATCCACGAAGGGCTGGATGCTGCTGAGCTCCGCACCGGTCAGCGACCTTAATGCGGTTAAGGAAAACTGGATACTGATCGGGGTCATCACCTTCGGATTGCTGCTCCTGCTGGTGATGGACTTCCTGTATATGAATTCTATCAACAAGAAGCTGCGGGTCACAGCCAGGGCGGCGGAAACCGCCAACAAGGCAAAAACCGATTTCCTCTCCACCATGTCCCACGATATCCGCACCCCGATGAACGCGATCATCGGCCTGACCACCATTGCCGAAAAAAAGCTGGATGACCGGGAAGTCGTGGCGGAAAACCTGAGCAAGATCCGCTTGGCCAGCAACCATCTGCTGACGCTGATCAATGATATTCTGGATATTTCCAAGGTGGAGAGCGGAAAGTTCAACCTGAGTCCGCTGACCTTCTCCATCGTGGAAACCGTGCAGAACCTGATGAACCTGTCCCAGCCCATGATCAAGGAAAAGAACATTGATTTCAGCTTCCGCATCAACCATATAGAGAAGGAATATCTCTACGCGGATCAGCTGCGGCTGAACCAGATTTACATCAATGTCCTGTCCAATGCCATCAAATATACGGAGCCGGGCGGCCGCGTGTCCGTGGATCTGAGGGAGGAAAAGAGCGAAAAGGAAGGCTGCGTCAGGCTGATCTATTGTGTTGCGGACACCGGTATCGGCATGAGTCATGAATTCCTGAAGAAGATGTACGAGCCCTTTTCCCGGCAGACGGACAGCCGGGTCAACAGCATTCAGGGCACCGGGCTCGGGCTTGCGATCACCCGTCAGATGGTCGAACTGATGAACGGGAAGATCGAGTGCCAGAGCGAAACCGGAAAAGGCACGACCTTCACCATTACGCTGGATCTTCCCGTCGCCGAAAAGCAGCTGGAGGAGATGCGGATAGAGGGTATTGACGTTCTGATCGTGGACGATGACCCGAGCCAGCTGGAAAGCGCGGCGGATACGCTGGAATCGCTGGGCATCAACGCGGAACAGGCGCGCAGCGGCATGGAAGCGCTGGAGAAGACCCGCCATCGGCATGAAGGCGGAGGGGATTACAGCGTGATCATTCTGGACTATAGGATGCCGGATATGAATGGCATCGAGACAATCAGGCGCATCCGTACAGAAGTCGACGCCGGGATCCCCATCCTGCTGACCTCCGCTTATGACTGGTCCGACATCGAAGATGAGGCGAAGGAAGCAGGGGCGAACGGATTCATCGGCAAACCGCTGTTCCGTTCCAGACTGTATGAGAAGATCAACGAGCTGCTTGGGACGGAAGCCAAGGCCCTGGAGACGGAGGATGACTGTTCCGATCTGGCCGGGATGAATATCCTGATCGCGGAAGACAACGACATCAACTGGGAGATCATCTCCACCATGCTGGGCATGTTTGGCATCGGGTCAGAACGGGCTGAAAACGGACGGATCTGTGTAGATAAAATGAAGGAGGCCGAGGAAGGGCGCTATGATCTGATCTTTATGGATGTGCAGATGCCGGAAATGAACGGCCTGGACGCGACGCGGCACATACGCAAGCTGGCAAACCGATGGGCGGCCTCCATTCCCATCATCGCCATGACCGCCGACGCTTTCTCTGAAAACATTGCCGAATGCCTGAAGGCGGGTATGAACGGGCATATCGCCAAACCGATCGACCTGAAGCTTGTCATCAAAGAAATACGCAGAATCAAGGAGGAGAAGAGAAAATGAAGAAAATGCCTTACGCCATCCTGGCCGTCCTGTTCGCTTTTGTAGCGATGGGCTGCAGTTCCCGGGTTCAGGCGGAACCCGACGGAGTATTCCGGCCGAGGCTGGATACGGACACCGAGTGTGAGATCACTGTGATCGGAAGCTATTCCAACTTTGAGGCGCTGGAAGCTGAATTTGAAAGCTTCAATGAGTTTTACCCCGATGTTGAGCTGAGCTATTTGAAGCCGGACGACTACAACAACCTGCTGGGAACGGTATTGGAGAGCACCACCGCACCGAATATCTTCTTCTCCAATCCGTGGATGATGGGGAATGAGAGTTATCAGGTGGTCCTGGATCACATGGAGGATCTTTCAGATCCCCAATTGGGCCTGGACCTGGAATGCATTCGTCCAAGCCTGCTGAGCTATGACGCCAACGGGCAATTGCCGATGGTACCGGTTTTCGCCAGGAACTACGGCATGCTGGTGAACAACGATCTGTTTGACAAGGAAGGGCTTCAGGTTCCGTCCACCTTGGAAGAGCTGCTGACTGTGTGCCAGACGTTTCTTGACAGGGGATACGCCAGCCCCATGATGGGCTACAGCGCGGATTCCTCCGGGTGCCTGATGAACATATTGGTGTATCCTGAAGTCCTGGCTGCCCTCGCCGGCGATCCTGAAGCGCTACGGGCCGCGAATGAGATGGAGCCCTCCTCGGGCGAGTGCATGCGCGGGGGCCTGGAGACGATGATGCGGCTGATCGGGAGCGGCTATATCAATCTGGAAAAGTGCGGAGAGATCGGCGATAACTATACGCAGGTCATCCTTCGCTTCCTGGAAGGCGATGTTCCCATGATGATCTGCACGGGAGACACCGTGTCCGGAACAGGGAAGCGGGAAAGCCAGTCCGAGGCGTTTACCAAAGCGCCCTTCACCTATTCCTTCGCTCCCATTCCGCTGTCAGAAGCCGGAGGCTATTTTGTTGACAGCCCCTCTGTGGAATTCTCGGTCAACAAAACCTGCGACAATCTGGATATGACGAACGAGTTTATGCGTTTCCTGATTTCCCGTGAGGAGCTGAACAGGATGGCCTCGGTGAAGCGCCTGGTGACGCCGACGACGGATCTCTCCTTCGATTCCGTGTACGAGCCCTTCGGGCATGTCCCCACGGAACGGGTGCTGTCTCCGGAAACAATTGGCATCACGGACCCCCTTGCCGTACAGGTGCGCCTCGCGTCTTACCTGGTCGGAACCGGGGCCGTCACCGTTGATGAAGCCGTCAGCCAATACGGATCCTTTGAGTAATAGTCACTGAGGCTGCCCCACTACAGTACAGCGCGATAAACGTGCAAGAGGAGAGAGCCTATGAACGAAACATCATCCGCTTCGGGCAATACCACGAAACTCCAGCCCTACCTTTCGCCTCTGGCCGTCTGGGCCCTGTCGGTTGGCTCGGCCATAGGCTGGGGCTCTTTGGTCGTCACCAGCGGCTCCTATCTCTCCCAAGCGGGGCCGATGGGCTCCATCCTTGGCCTGCTGATCGGATTTGTCATGATGCTGATGGTGTCCAGTCACTATCATTTTCTGGCGAACCGTTATCCGGGCACGGGCGGCCTGTACAACTACGTGAAGCAGCTTTTCGGCTATGACCTCGCCTTCCTGATCGCCTGGTTCATGTTCCTGATCTACATAGCGATATTCTGGGCGAACGCCACGAGCATCCCCCTGTTTGCGCGGTACTTCATGCGCTCGGTCTTTAAACAAGGGTATCTCTTCACGGTCTTCGGCTATGAGGTCTACCTTGGGGAAGCCCTGGTGACTCTGGCGGTGATGTGGCTTGTCGGCCTGCTGTGCATAAAAAGCAAAAAGGCGACCGCCCGGATCATGGTGATCATGGTGCTGATCTTTACCGTCGGCATTACCGTCTGCTTTGCCGTCGCCATGCTGGGGCACAAACGCTCCGGGATGAGCATGAGCCCGGCCTTCCTCCCGGACAAGGGCGTCCTGGAGCAGGTGATCCGCATCGCCTTTATCTCGCCCTGGGCCTTTATCGGGTTTGAAACCGTATCCCATTCCGCCGAGGAATACAAATTCAAGCACAGCAAGATGTTCCGCCTTCTGGCCATTTCCGTGGCCGTCACCACGGCGCTGTACATCTTTGTGATCCTGTTGAGCGTTACCGCCTATCCGGAGGACTGCGGCGGCTGGCTCGATTATATCACGCACCTGGACAGATATGACGGGATCGCCGGACTTCCTGCCTTTTACGCGGCGAATCATTATCTCGGTCAGACCGGCGTCAGCATACTGATGGCGTCCCTGCTGTCGCTGGTGCTGACCAGCCTGATCGGCATGCTGCGCGCCCTGAGCCGCCTGTGCTATGCCGTGGCGCAGGACGGCATTCTGCCAAGGCGTTTTGCCACCCTGAATAACAAGCAGATCCCTGCCAATGCCATACTTCTGGTGCTGCTCGTCTCCTTGCCCATACCGTTCCTTGGCAGAACGGCCATCGGGTGGATCGTGGACGCCACCACATTTGGCGCCACCATCATCTACGGCTTTGTCTCTGTGGCGGTATTCAAAGCCTCGGGGCAGGAGGGCGTCAGGAAGAACCGCATCATCAGCGGGATCTGCCTGTTCATACTGGTGGCCTTCGCGGTATTCCTGCTTTTCCCGAGCTTTTTCTCCGACTATACGATCGCAACGGAAACCTATGTGCTGATGGCCGTCTGGTCGTTTCTCGGGGTGCTGTATTTCAACTGGGTCATCCGCAAGGACCATGAAAGAAAGTTCGGCAAAGCCATCATCGTCTGGCTGGCCCTGCTCGTCTTTATCGTGCTGATGGCCATGACCTGGGCGGAAAGGTTCAATGAAAGCAGGGAAAGAGCCATCATTTCGGAAATCTCCGCTTACATGGACGGCACGGCCGAAGCCGAGGTTCTCAAACAGAACAAAAATGAATTCCTTGCCACGCAGCTTCAGCGGCTTCATGACGCGGACGATCTCAGCGTCTATATGATCGTCGGTTTGTTCGGCCTGTCCCTGATCGTCATGCTCGTGAATCATACCTCCATGCAGAGGTGGGAGAAAAAAGCGGAGCAGGAGCGCGACGAAGCCCAGACCATCGCCCTCACCGATCCCCTGACCGGCGTTAAAAGCAAGCATGCGTTCCTGTTGAGCCAGAAGCAGATCGACGCTTCCATTGAAGCAGGCAATGCGGATGCGTTTGCCGTCGTCGTCTGTGATGTGAACGGCCTGAAGGTGATTAACGATACCCTGGGCCACAAGGCGGGCGACGAGTATATCCTAAAGGCGTGCCGGATGATCTGCGACATCTTCCAGCACAGCCCGGTTTACCGGACGGGCGGAGATGAGTTTGTGGTGATCCTGCGCGGGCGGGATTATCTCATTCGCAAGGAGCTGGTTCTGGCGCTGCACGACCGCTCCGTGGAGCACATCAGCACCAAGGAAGTCGTCGTTTCCGGCGGCCTGTCAGAATACCAGAGCGGAACGGACGCCAGCTTCCATGATGTATTTGAGCGCGCGGACGGGCTGATGTATGAAGAAAAGAAGCTGCTGAAGGGCATGGGCGCCATATCGCGGGAGGATGCAGAGGTTGCCGCAAAGCCGATATTCCCGACGGATGAAGACGCCGAAATACTGAATCTCAAACGGCATATTCTCATTGTCGAGGACGAGCACATCAACCAGATGATCCTGGGCAACATGCTGGGGGATGACTATGAGATCCTGTATGCCTCGGACGGAAGCGAAGCGCTGGAACAGGTCAAAACCCATAAAGACGATCTGGCCATCATGCTGCTTGACCTTCAGATGCCGCAGATGAGCGGCATGGAGGTCCTGAAGGTGATGAAGGAAGAGGAGGAGCTCCGCTCCGTCCCGGTGATCGTGATGACGGCGGACCAGAGCGCGGAGGTCGATTGCCTGAAGATCGGCGCGATCGACTTTATTCCCAAGCCCTATCCCTCTCCTGAAATCATACAGACCCGCGTCAACCGGTGTATCGAGCTCAGCGAGAAGCGGAATATCATCCAGTCCACGGAGCGCGACAGCCTGACGAACCTGCTGAACCTCGATTATTTCCTCCGCTACGTTCGGATGTATGACCAGCATTATCCCGATATGCCGATGGACGCCATTGTGCTGGATGTCAATCATTTCCACATGATCAACGAACGCTACGGCAAGCAGTACGGCGACAGCGTGCTCTCCCGGATCGGCAAGCGCATCCGGCAGATCTCCCGCGAGATTGGCGGCGTATGCTGCCGCCGCGGAGCGGATACCTTCTTTGTCTATTGCCCGCACAGGGAGGATTATGAGAGCATCCTGGACAGGGCGTCCGAAGGACTGGTTGACGAGGATGTTTCCAGGCAGCGGGTTCGCCTTCGCATGGGCGTGTATTCCCAGGTGGACAAATCGCTGCAGATCGAGCGTCGCTTTGACTATGCGAAGATCGCCGCGAACACGGTGAAAAGCGGCTACCGGAAAGCCGTGGGCATCTACGATACAAAGATGCACGAGGCGGCGCTTTACAGGGAGCGGCTGTTGGAGGACTTCAGGCCCTCGCTGGAAAGTAATCGCTTCATGGTATACTTCCAGCCCAAGTATGATATCCGTCCCGACGAGCCTGTACTGGCCAGCGCGGAGGCGCTGGTGCGTTGGAACCATCCGGAGCTCGGCATGATCAGCCCCGGGGTGTTCATCCCGCTGCTCGAGGACAACGGCCTGATCCTGGAGCTGGATCAGTTTGTGTGGCGCAAGACGGCGGCGAGAATACGCGACTGGAAGGATCGCTTCGGCTTTTCCGTGCCGGTGTCGGTGAATGTGTCCCGCATTGATATGCTGATGCCGAATCTGAAGAGCATTTTCAAGGAAATCCTGGATGAGAACAATCTCAGCCCGGACGATCTGATGCTTGAAATCACGGAATCGGCCTATACCGGCGAATCTGACCAGGTGATTTCCACCGCCAAGGAGCTGCGCGGCATGGGGATGGGCTTCCGCATTGAGATGGATGACTTCGGCACCGGCTATTCGTCCCTGGGAATGCTGTCCCACCTGCCGATTGACGCGCTGAAGCTGGATATGAGCTTCATTCGCAACGCCTTTGGAGAAAACAGGGACGTCCGGATGATCGAGCTGATCATCGACATCGCGGATTATCTGCACGTGCCGGTTGTGGCGGAGGGCGTCGAAACGCAGGAGCAGTATCTGGTTCTGAAGGCGATGGGCTGCGAATACGTGCAGGGCTATTACTTCTCAAAACCGGTGCCGCCCGAAGAATTCGACCGTTTCCTTACAGAGCGGGCGCAGGTTCAGTATGAGGTGACGCCGGCAACCAGAAAGGCCTATATGAGCATCTCCAAGGCGCTGACCAGCGATTTTGAGAGCATCTTCTATGTAGACGTGGTTTCCGCCCACTTCCTTGAATTCTTCAGCGGGAAGGATGGAGATCTTGAGATCCTTCCCGGCGGCGCGGATTTCTTTGGGGACGCCAGGGAAAAGCTGCTGGAGGATGTGTGCGCCCAGGACAGGGATAGGCTCCGGGAGGTGCTCAGCAAGAGCAGCCTGATCCGCTGGATCAGTCAGGAGGATATGGGCGAGGTTTCCTTCAGCCGGATGAGGGACGGCAAGCTGAAGCCGTATATCCTGCAGGCCATCAAGACCAGAAGCAGCGACGACCATCATATCGTGATCGGCGTGCGGCCGGAGTGACGCCGGAGGAGCTCGGTCACTTCCAGCGACAGTCAGACCGGCAGCATTGCCTTACGGAGGGCGCGATGAGATTCTTACTATCGAAACAACACAGTATGCCTTTGCGCAGACTTGCCTGCGTCGCCTGTGCGGTTATTATGGCTTCTTTCATCCTGCCAGCCATCGCTTCCGCGGATACTGAACGCCGGCCCGTTCGCGTCGGATACTATGAAAACGAAATATTTCAGGAGGGCGCCGGGGACGGCGAGGTCAAGACGGGATACGCCTACGAGTATTACCAGAAGCTCTCGGAGTATACCGGCTGGAGATACACCTATGTCTACGGCGACTTCAATGAGCTCTACAAGATGCTTCTGAATGACGGGATCGACCTGCTTGCCGGCCTTGCGTGGAGAGAGGACCGGGAGGCATTGATCGGGTATCCGGACGCGGCCATGGGCAACGAGTCCTACTACCTGGTCAAGCACGACGTGGATCATCAAATAACGGAAAATCCCGCCAGCCTGAACGGGTGCGCCATCGGGGTTCTGGACAGCGCGATGGTGAACGTACTAAACCAGTACCTGGACAACAACGGCATCCGTGCAACGGTTGTCACCTATCCCGATTACGCCCAGCTGTTCAGCGCCTTTGATTCCCACGCCGTGGATCTCCTTGCGGCGGAGAGCGATGGGGCGCACGGGCGGGAACACGCGGAGGTGATCTGCGTCTTTGGCGCGTCGGATTACTATCTGTGCGTCAATAAAAACCGGCCGGAGCTGCTCGCGGAGCTGAACGCCGCGCAGGCGTCATTGGCAACGGCGGAGCCGGGCTATCTGAGCACGCTGAGAACCCGGTATTATCCCGTCAGCTTTACCGCCCGGGCCTTTTCACAGGCTGAGCATGAGTGGCTGGACAGCCATGCGTCGCTGCGCGTCGGGTATCTTGAAAACTACCTGCCGTTCAGCGACACAGACGGGCAGGGCAACGTGAACGGAGCGGTAAAAAACATCGTTCCCGCCATCCTGGATGCCATCGGCAGACCGGACATTGACGTCGCCTACAGCGGCTACAGAAGCTATGACGATATGATCGCGGCCATCAACGCCGGTGAAATCGAGGTCGCGTTCCCGGTCGGCGGCGGGCTCTACTATTCCGAAGAGAACGGCATCTACCAGTCCAATACGGTGTCCGCGGCGCCCGCCGAGCTGGTCTACAGGGGCGAATTCAGCGAAAAGACGACGGAGCACTTTGTCGTCAACGAGAACAACCGCATGCAGTATTATTTTGTGCGGACCAACTATCCTGACGCGCAGATCACCTTCTGCGACTCCATGGATGAATGCCTTTCCGCCGTGATCTCCGGAAAAGTGGGCTGCGCGACGATGAACGGGCTGCGCGCCAACGATATCCTCAGAAACCGGAAATACAGCGCGCTGTCCCACCGGCAGACCAGCTACATTGACTCGCGGTGCTTTGGCGTGGAGATCGGAAACGAGGGATTGCTGAGACTGCTGAATCGCGGTATCAGCATACTCGGCGTGGAATACACCCAGAATCTCCTGCACCGTTTCAACGACGGGCTGTATACCTACGGCTTTGTCGATGTGATGAGGGATCATATGGCGCTGGTTGGTTCGCTGATCCTGGCCGTCATCGCGGTCATTATCTTCCTGGTGGTTCGCGACAGCCGGCGAACCAAGAAGGAGGTTCTTGAGAAGGAAAAGTCCAGGCAGGCGCTTGAGGAGAATAACCGGAAGCTGGCCGAGAGCCAGAAGGCGCTTTCCGACGCGCTCATAGCGGCCGAGCATGCCAACAACGCAAAGACAGCTTTCCTGAACAGCATGTCCCACGACATCCGCACGCCGATGAATGCCATCGTGGGATTCACGGCGCTGGCCGCCTCGCATCTGGACAACAGGGAGCAGGTGCAGGATTACCTCGGCAAGATTTCCGTATCCAGCCAACACCTTCTTTCGCTGATCAACGACGTGCTGGATATGAGCCGCATCGAAAGCGGAAAGATGACCATCGAGGAATCAAATGTCCATCTGCCGGATGTGATCCACGATCTGCGGACGATCATACAGTCCAACATCTCTTCCAAGCAGATGGAACTGTTTATCGACACGCAGGATGTGACGCATGAGGACATCATCACCGACAAGCTGCGGCTCAATCAGGTACTGCTGAACATACTGACCAACGCGATCAAGTTTACGCCTGCCGGCGGCACGATCAGCTTCCGCGTGATCGAAAAGCCGTTGCCGTCCCCCGGGCTCACCAGCTTCGAGTTCCGCATCAGGGACAACGGCATCGGCATGAGCAAGGAATTCCAGAAAACGATCTTCGAAGCCTTTACCCGCGAGAGGACCAGCACGGTCAGCGGTATCCAGGGAACCGGCCTCGGCATGGCGATCACGAAGAACATCGTCGATATGATGGACGGAACCATCGAAGTCACTTCCGAAGAGGGAAAGGGCAGTGAGTTTGTGGTAACCATCCCATGCAGGATCTGCGATGAATGTATCCAATTTGAACCGATACCCGAGCTGCAGGGCGTTCGCGCGCTGGTGGCGGACGACGATACGGATACCTGTCTCTCCATCTGCGCCATGCTCCGGGAGATCGGAATGCGGCCCGATTGGACGAACTACGGGAAAGAAGCGGTGGTCCGCGCAAAGGAAGCGCTGGATCATGCTGACGAGTTCCGCGTCTTCATCATCGACTGGCTGATGCCGGATCAAAACGGTATCGAGACCGTGCGGAAGATCCGCAAGGCGATCGGGAGCAACGCGCCGATCATCATCCTCACGGCCTATGACTGGGCGGACATCGAGGAGGAGGCGAGGGAGGCCGGGGTGACCGCCTTCTGCTCGAAGCCGCTGTTCATGTCCGAAATGCGGGATGTGCTCACACGGCCGTTCCTGTCCGCGCAGGAACCGCAGGCAAAGCAAAGCGAACCCGAGGCGCTGCCGGACTTCTCCGGAAAGCGCGTGCTGTTGGCGGAAGACAACGATGTGAACCAGATGATCGCGGTAACGATACTGACCGAAGCCAATCTCTGCGTAGAGATTGCCAATGACGGCACCGAGGCGGTGGAAATGGTAAAAGCCGCGCCCGCGGGATACTACGACGTCATCCTCATGGACATTCAGATGCCAAAGATGGACGGTTATGAAGCGGCGAAGCGGATCCGCGCGTTGGAGGACAGGGGAAAGGCCGGCATACCCATCATTGCGGTTACGGCCAACGCTTTCGAGGAGGATCGGAAGTCTGCCCTGGATGCGGGAATGAACGGACACCTTGCCAAGCCCTACGATATTCCCGCGATACTGGGAATGCTGACAAAGCTGTTGAAGTGAAAGCCGGCGGCGGCTTTCACTTCAAGTGACTATTCGGTCCATGGCAGATTTTTCAGGAAGCCCTCGATCAGCGCGTTGACGCGCTCCGGGGCGTCCGTGTTGGCGTTATGACCGGCTCCCTCTATCCATTCGATGGGGATGCCGGTCTTTTTGTGCCAGGCCCGGTTGTAGCGGATGCACGAACCTGCGCGATCCTTCTCCCCACAGATGAGCAGGGCGGGACAGTGCAGCGCGTACGGCAGGTCCGCCTCCATGGCTTCCGACACCATGCGGAAGCCGTGGGCGGAGATCCGGGCATAGCGCGTCCGGTCGCCGTCATAGACCATCATGATGTCGCGCATCAGGCGCCTGCCGTATTCGGAGGTGGCGACGTTGCGGGGGCCCGTCTTCAGCAGCGATTTCCAGGGGTAGTGGAGGTAGACCGGTTCCATGCGCTTCAGCAGCCATATTTCCGCCGAGGTCACGTATTCCCTCTGGAGCGGGGCGGAATCGATGGACACGAAGCCCTTGAGCCTTTCAGGGAACAGCTGCGCGTACATCTGCCCGA
>Ga0326513_10002675_pt1 | contig 13106 bp, 15 predicted proteins | sample 2_2465_0518_D_FD_203654 | JGI IMG/M metagenome (GOLD analysis project Ga0326513, IMG submission 203654) | Bovine rumen microbial communities from UC Davis, California, United States - 2_2465_0518 | ecosystem: Host-associated > Mammals > Digestive system > Stomach > Rumen | place: USA...
CATACTGGCTTGCGTTGTTGGTGTTGTAGTTGTTTTGCACGCTGTTGTCCTGTATAATTTTGGTCAGCGTAGTTTGTACCGCAGTCGATACGCTTTCGCTTATTCCTGCGACCGCCGCCGTAAACTTGTTAAGCTCCGCCGTATTATCCGCTATCTTTGTCAAAAGGCTTGTTTTTTCGGTCTCCAGTGCCTTATACTCGGCTTCAAGCTGTGTTATTATCTCATTGTTTCGCTTTTGCAGGTCCTCTATCTCCTGTTCTCTGCGCAGCTTTTCCGCCTCGTCCTGTAAACTCTTCAAATGCTCCTGTCCTTTCAGCGTTACGGCGTTTTGATAGTCGCTTATCTCTTCTTTCAACTCCGCCATCCTCTTGCGCCTGTCCTCGGTGGTATACTTGGCTCTTAACTCGCTCACCTGCGCATTAAGCGCCGCCGTCTGCCTGTCTATCTCGGCCTTTTTCTCCGATAGCTGCTTTTCTATCCTGTCCTGTGCCAGGGAGAACACGCTTTCCTGTTCCGCCGCCTGCGCCGAAAATATACTGCGGTTTATCTGCCTTACTTCCTCGGCATACTGCTTATAATCCAGTATACCCTCGGCATAGTACCTGTCCGCATTGTCAAGCATCTGCTGTAAGACCTTTTCTTCGGTAGTGTTCACCTTGTTCCAGTCGTCATAAAATTTGCGGTCGTCAATAAAATTTGTCAGCTTTTGCTTTTCGGTGCCGTAATCATTCAGCTTTGCCGCCCTTATCCTGTCGGCCTCGTCTGCAAGCTCGTCAATATTTATTATCCCCGCATTAAACGCCTCTCTCGCCCTTTGGTATATCCTTTCATAGCTTTCGTTCGCCGTCGTTCCAAAGTCCGCAAAATCACCTTTGTAGACCCTTTCACCTATCCAATCATAGCTTTTTGACTGCTCGGCGCTGTAGGCCTTTTTAAGTGCCTCAATGGTCTCTTTTGCATCCTTTTCAAGTCCCTTTGCCGTCTCCTTTGCGGCGTTTTTGGCCGCCGTTGCCGCCGTCTTGCCCTTTTGGCTGTCAAGACCCTTTTGCAGATTGATTATTTTAAGGTTGTATTCGCGCCAGGCCTTGCTGTCCTCTGCAAAATAAGTATCCCTTATCCTTGTCAGCTGCGCTATGTATTCCTCGGTGCTTATTATCCCCGCATCATATCTGTACTGCCAGGTTTCAAGTCCTGCTTTTACATTGTCGGAGAGGTCCTGCGTGCTGTTTACCTTTCCCGCAGGTGTTCCTCTCCCGCCGCTTGCAGGCCTTTGTTGTGTCTTGTTATCGCTTATAAACTTCTCATAGTCCTTTTTGGCCTTGTTTGTTTCGGCAATGGCGCCGCTCATACGCTTGTATGCGTCCTGATATGTGTCCACGCTTTTCAAAAACGTTTCTAAGTATGGGTCGCTTTCCATTGCCAAAAGTGTATTCGGTATGGCGTTTGCCACAAGGCGTTCAAAATATTCATCGGTTATCTCTTTGCCCTGCTCCATTTTTTGGAAGAGAAGGGACAAAGCCTCTTTGTTTTCGTCCGATAGCTTTGAATAGGCTTCCGCCGCAGTTGTTACCGTGTTATTCTTTGCTATTATCAGATTCGCACGGTTTGTCGCCGCCGCCTCATACTGTTTTTGATACGCCTGCGCCTCTGCCAACTTTTCATAAGCGTTTATGGTGTCATATATTGCATCCGTCTGCTTGTTCAGCTTTCCCGTTGTACCGTCTATCGCAAGCCCAAGGTCGGGGAAATTGTCGTTAAGCCGCCCTATGATATCATTTAGTTCTTGATTTTCCGCCGCCGTCCTATCGGTCTTGCCCGCCAGTTCCTCCATACGCGGTATCATATCCCGCATAACACTTATATCGGCCCTTTTTGCATCAAGGCTATCTTGTATTGCGCCCTTTTCGCTTTCATAGGCCCGTGTTTGGGTCTCCAGCTTATCGCGGTTTCTTTCAACCTCACGGCCGAGGTCTTCTATCGCCCTGCGTTCTTCTTCGGTAAGCTCCGTCGTACCGCTTATAACCTTTTCAAACTCATTGCCCACAGCAATAAGACCGGCTATGGCCGCCGTTGTTGCCGTTATAGCAGCCACAGCGGGCAGCGCAGCCATAAGTGCGGGAGCCGCCGCCGTTATACTGCCTATAGTCGTCAGTATGCCGCCAAGCGCCTTACTTAACGGCGCAAGCACGGCCACAAATGCACCTATCTTTAATCCGGTTTCTATGGTCTTGCTGTCAAGGCCGCCAAGCTTATCCATAATACGGCCTACCGCCGCCGTTATATCTTCCAATACGGGGATAAGCGCAGGAGCAATATTGGCGCCCAATCTGTTAAAGTCTGCCGACAATATGGCTTTCAGCTTATCGACCCCGTCATTAAGCTTGTTCATATCGTCAAGCATATCCTGCGATAAAATAAGTCCCGCATCCTCGGCTTCCTTGCCCAGACGCTTCAGCTCGTCAGACCCGGCCTTGATAAGCGGGTTAAGATCCTGCGCACTTTTTCCGAACAGAGCCATTGCCAGCGCATCACGCTCTGTTTCGTTCTCTACCTTGCCCAAGGCATCTATTATGTCATAAAACACCTCGGAATTATCCCTTAACTTCCCGCTGCTGTCTGTATAGGCTATACCCAGGGTCTTGAATGCTTCGGTTTGCTTTTCGCTGCCGTTTCTCGCCGCATTCATATTATTGGTCAGCTTTCTTAAACTGCCCGTTATTGTTTCCTGCGATACGTCAATGAGCTCCGATGCGTATGCAAATTTTTGCAGTTCGTCCGTTGTTATGCCCGTAACGGCGGAAAGCGTATTCAAATCATCCGCGGCGGCGGCACTTTTTATGCCCAAGGCCGCAATACCCGTTACCGCCGCAGCTGCCCCCGCACTTAAGCCGCTTATCTTGTCGCCAAAGCTTTTAAGGCCTTCCCCTACGGATGCCAGCTTGTCGGCAGTCTGCTTAAACTTGCTGCTCATAGCGTCAAGTTCCTGCTGTGCCTGCTTAAGCTCCCGTTCCATATCTATAAGCACAGCCTCGGCATTATTCAGCTTTGCATACCATTTTTGTACCTCGTCGCTGTATTCGCCGTATTTTTGCTTTGCCTGTTCAAGTGCATCCTCTATTTCTTTTATGTGCCTTTTTTGCGCATTTACTTTGGCATTGTATAAATGTGTCTTTTGCGTAAGGTCCTGCACGGTCGCACCGTAGGTCTGCATTTCCTTTGTTAAAAGCTTAAGGTTGCTGTTGATATTTGCAAGGTCGGCCTTATACGCATCCGCACCCTCTAATTTTATACTGCCGCCGAATTTTGTGCCTGCCATTTTCCCACCCTCTTTATATTTTTACGGCAGCAATGCCCCCGCATCGCCCACGCCCTGTGTGCCGTGCTTATGTATGCCACCCTTTTTTCTGTCGGTCTTATTCAAATATCCGTAATCGTCAAGCATAGCGCACACCTCTGCCGCCGTCATCGACGATACCTCGTCATAAGACAGATTAAGCACGGTAAGCCCCATCACGATAAGGCGGCCTGTCGTCGGTTCGATTTTTTGTTCCTCCGGGTCATCGTCCTGCCATTCTTCCGATATTTCCTTTTGCCGTGGCAGCGACAAAAAATAAAGTGCCTTGATACCGTTTTCAAGACACCTTATATATTCAAGCCCCGTAAGGACAGCCGTCAGCTCCGTATATGTTATCGGCTTTTCTTTGCCGTTATAGTCCTTGTTGTATTTTCTTATTGCCCCGTTAAGCATAAAAAGCGCCGCAGAAAAAACCGTCTGCGTGCCCGACAGCCTTTCAAAGGCCTCGTCAAGCCGCTCTATGCCCAGGCTTTTCATTGTTCCCAGGCTGAATTTAAGCACCTGTACCCTGCCGTCTATTTCAAGCCCGAGGCTTTTATCAAGTGTGATTTTTCTCATTGTGTTTTCTCCATAAAAAAAGCACCTGCCCGAAGACAAGTGCTTTTTATTATTTTGATTTTTACCGCTGTAAAGCAAATTTTTACTCTGCCGCCGTTACTCTCACCGTACAGGTATCGGTATATGTATGTCCGCCCGTTGTTACCGATGCGGTGATCGTTACCGTACCCTCCGCAACACCCGCAACAACGCCGCCGCTTGTTACGGTAGCCTTATCCGTGTCGTCGCTCGACCAGGTAACGGTCTCGCCCGAAGGCACCGCCGCCTTAAGTGTTATGCTGCCGTTTTCCTCGACATCGGTATCGTGTATATTAAGCAAAATACCCGGAGCGCTTACGCCAAACACGCTGTTAAGGAAAGTTATCGCTGCCGCTTCCGTCTCGAAGTCCTTTTCGTAAATAAAATTGCCGCTCTTGTCCTCGTAACAGTTGCCTGTATATGTACTTGTCGCAAAGTTTAGATTGTTGCCCTTTGTGTTCTCCTCGCGGCTGTCGGGCGCTCTGAACTTAGCTGCGGGGTATACCGTAGCCATATAGCTTTTTCTGCCCGACTGTCTGTTTGTGGTAAGTATGCCTATACCCTTTCTTGTGCCCTCGTCAACGGGGCCTCTTGCTGTAAGCGCAGTGCCCGACACACCGCCAAGCGCAACATTGCTTACTGTTCTTGCCCCCGTAAGCTCGCGCAGATCCTCGGGGTCAAAACCGTTTGGCGTAATGCCTATCTGTAATTTGGTGACAACGCTTTCGCTGTCGTCAAGTCCGTCATCGGCGTACAGCTCCGCCTCCGATACCGTTGCGTTCTCGGTAAACTGTACTGCCTTTGCTACCTTCTTGCCGCCCGTAAAGGTAACGGTGCCCTTTGTAGTTTCGGCATAATCACCCATCCAAAAGCCTTTTAAGCCTACTTTTGCCATTTTTTAAAACTCCTTTCAATCCTGATATTTCTTTGTTTCTTCATCAAATACCCGCTCCATAGCCGCCGCTATATCGTCATCCTTGTTTATAAACGCAGGGCGAAGAAAAGGCCGCGGCGGCTGATCGCTTTTGCCGTATTCCAGTACCGCCGCTATCTCATTTAGCCTTGCGGGCTTTTTTCGCTTGTATATCCTGCCATTTTTGGCACGCTGCAGCCTGCTTGTACCCGTAAATGTTATAAAGCGGCTTGCTCCTTTTTTATTTTTAATTTTTTTTACCTTTATGCTTTTTTCCAGCTCTCCCGTGGCATACTCGCCCGTTACGGCTTTTTTTAGATTGCTCTCCACCTCGGGTGTAACTGCCCTTGCTCCCGCATCAAGCATTTTATCCACAATGTTGTCTGTTTCCTTTTCAAGTGCCTCCAGCTGCTTTATTACCTCGGTTGGCAGTATTACCTTGCTCTGTGCCATTACGCCGATACCTCACAATCAAAAATATGGTGATAAACCTTTTCCGCATCCTCATACCTGCATTGATAGTCAAAAACTATTTCCGCCGCATCAAGGGCATCCCTTATAACATCCTTATTCGGGTCATATTCGGTTTTTGTATAGTAATCTGCCTGTATATGCTCTGTTATATCGTCAATGCGGTCGTCTGCCCTTGAGTAGCTTTCCGCATAGTCCGTAAGCGCAATATACGGCAGTGCCGCATTGGCGGGAACAGGGGTATGATAATTGGCTATCCCTGTGGCATTAAAGATACTAATTAACTGTTCCATTCACACCCACCCTTTCACTGCAATACAGCTCCGCCATATCATCATCACGCTCGTAAAAGCGATATACGGCATACAGCCTGTTATTGTATTCAACTTCCTGCTCGCCCTCGTACTCGTCGCTGTTTATGACAAGACAAAGATCACTGCGCAGCCCCTCCTGATGCGCCTTAAAAAATTCACTTTGGTTTATGTGCTTTCTTGTGCAGTACACCTCTCGCTTTGTTCTGGTTTCCACCCTTTCGGCGCGTGTACCGCGCATTTGTGTTATCATCACCAACGTACACACATCATCAAGCGACAGGCTTTTCCCAACATCATTCATCCGCATCACCCCTTGCCCTGTTGCGCATAATGCGGTTATATATACGCACACGCAGGTTCATCGGCAGCGCAAGCCCGTCATTTCGCTTGCGGTAAGTCCAGGCCGTATAGTCCACAAGCAGGAATATATCATCAACAGGCGACACCGCATAATCAATGTCTATGCCCTTGCGTTCAAGTTCTCCCTTTGCGGCAGACAAAAGGGACTTAAAATAATCGTCCCTTTTGGTTATTGTTATGCCTAAGTCTGTTTTCAGCAGCTCTAGCACATCATTTTCCTTCATACCGCTCACCGCCTTACTTCTTTTTTGCAGGGCTTTTCTTTGCCTCCTGTGGCTCCTTTTTAGGCTCCGTTGTGCCAAGCTTACGCACAGCTGCCTTGTTTTCTCCGTAAATTACCATACCTGTATCCACCCCTTTCAAGTGAAATGTTATTTATCAGGCATTCTGTAATACAAGCCCCGACAGGTCGTAATACTGGGTAAAAGTATTGCTGCCGTCCGATGAAACAACAACAAACTTCTGCGCGTTCTTGTCGGTTATCTTAAATACGCCGTTCTTATCCGCGTCAAGCTCTACAAGGCCGCTGCTCTGAGAGGGTTCAAGACCCACCTTAACACTTGTCGCCTTCGCATCCATATCGCTGAATTTAAGTGCAAGGAAATAGCCTGCGCCCCAATCCGTAACAAGCTGACCGCTTGAAAGATACTTAAGCGTGCCCGTGATCGCATCGCTTGTTACCACAATGTTACTCTGCATATCGCCTACAGCCGTGCCCCACATATCCGTATCGGCACTTTCCGCATTAACAGTAACGCCGCTTAAGTCCACAAGCGATACAAGCACAAAGGCATCGGGCTTAACGGGCTTGCCGTCATATCTGCCCTTGCCGCGGAAGGACATCTGATCGTCCTTAAACTTGTAATGCTCGGAGCGGTCTATCGTAATACCCTCGCGCTCTACAAGCGTATACTTGTCAAACTCGCCGAAAAGCACCTTATCCGCAGGCATATGGTTTGAGAATATTACTCTTAATCCAAGCAGGTCGGGGTTTGCAAGGTTGGGAAGCTTGCCCACAACATTACCTGCACTGTTTACCTGCACGCTGTATTCAAAGAATACATCATAGTAGGTACTGCGCTTCATTACGGCAAATATTTCGCCTACGCTGTCCTCGCCGCTGTCTACCTTCTTTATCTGCTTAACTGTGTCAATAAGTGTCTTGGGGCTCTTTGTCACATCCACCCTGTGTGTGTTTGAAAGTGCGGTAAGAATACCCGTAGGCTGCTTGAAGGTGCTGCCCTTGCCCGCTATAATGCCCATATCCAGCGCAAGCGCCATTGCGCGTGCTATCTTGCGTGTAACATAGTCGTCAAGGTTTATAATGCTGTCCTGCAAAATGTAATTGTCAACAAATACTATCTTGCCCACCTTAAAGCCGTCAAAGCTTACCTCCATTATCGTGCCCACATCTCCGTCGGGGATAGCCGCACCCATTTCCATCCACTCTGCGGCGGTCGTGTCGGTATCTATAAGGATACGCGCCTCGCCCTTTACCCTTATCTTATCTACAAGCGGATAAAGTGTTGTATAGTCACCCATAATGTCGGTTATCCTGTCAAAGGTGACCTCGGGTATCGTAAGACCCTCGCCGCCTACGCCGCGCTGCTTTAACGCCTTGAAGTCATCGTAAAATTTGATCACCTCGGCACGCTCGTAGTATTCGCCGCTTTCAAATAATTTTCTTGCCTGGAACCTGTTCATTGTCATCATCCTTTCGTTCGGTTTGCCCTCGCCCTCATCCGCAGGCACGGGTGCGGGTGTTTCCTCTTTTTTGATCTCGTCTTCAAGCTCGGATATTTCGCGCTCTACCTCGGCTATCTTATCCGTAAGCTTGTCGCCGTTTTCGTCTGCCTTGTCAAGCTCGTCCAGCTGCGCCTGTACGACAGCCACATCCTCTTCGCTCTCCGCCTCACGCAGTGCCTCTTCAAGCTCGGCATAACGCCTGTCAAGCTCCGCCTTACGTTCCGTAAGTGCCGCAAGCTCGTTTCTTTTTGACTTTAAAGCAGCCGTCAATTTCAGCTTGTTTAAAATACTCATAGATTTTGCCTCCTTGTTTTTATTAAATTAAAAAGCCCGGCCTTTTTTCGGTCGAGCATAATTTTTTTGTATTCTCTTAACTGTTCCCTGGCCTCCACGCTCGTTGTCGGATATGCGGGGAAGGTAACAACGCTTATTTCATGCAGGTCGATATCCCGCAGCGCAAACATCAGCGTTCCGTCCTCCCTTTCCTCCGGATACTCGTCAATTATGTTAAAGCCAAAGCTGCATTGGTTCACATCACCGCGGCTCACAAGCGTATGAAGATCCTTCGCATAGCTTGTATCGGGCAGCATTATCCGCCCCCACAAGCCCTTGTCGTCCACCCTTACATCAAGTGTCTTGTTGCTTAACCTGCCCAGCACATACTGCGTATTGTGGTTCCACAGTGCCCGCAGGTCATTTGCATCGTAATTTTTCAGCGCCTTGGGCAGAACTACTTCATACATCCCCGGAAATATCTCCGTCGGCTCATTAAAGCGTATAAAATACCCCTCTATGATATTGCCGTCCTCCGCCTGCCGCAGCACAGTCCCCGCCGTGCGCAGCTGATATCCTTTTCTTCTTTCCATATCTTCACCCCCTTTCAGGTATAAAAAAAGCACCCGTTTCCGAGTGCTTTTACTTTTTATTTTCCTGTAACTTGTTCCATTCCCGCCAAAGACGTTCATCACGCTGTTTCTTGTATTCTATCTCATCCTCATCATCGGGGAGACTTGCTAAATACTCATAAACATCATCGGTATTTATGTCATCATTTTCCTCAAGATATTCAATCATCAGCTGCATTTTTTTGTCTGTTCTGGTAAAGTGGACAATACCCTCAATAAAATTTTCATCACTGCCTTTAACCTTTTTCAGCGGTTCTATAAGTGCAGTCTTTTCACTATTCTTTATAAGCATATTATCACCCCTTTATCAGTCAAGAAAACCTAAATCATTCGTCTGTCGGCTTATCATCGGGGTCATATTCCCCAACTTTTAATATTTCATCATCAACAAACTTCATAACATCTTGATCAGTACAATCGGGGTTTTCTTCCAAAAAGTCCAACACCTTTATTATGTTATCCTCATCGGTTCCTATAAACGACATTTCGCCTTTAACAAATCCGTCATAACAACCACTGATATTTTCAAGTTTGCCCTTTAATTTTTTTGCATTATCACTCATCAAAATAATCATCTCCCAACAGACTTGTTTTTGCGTATATATTATAATCGCCAAATTCTTTTATCTCAAATCGATATTCGTTTACCCCGTACGCTATTGAACCAATGTTTTTCCCCTCAAATCTTGTGTGAAACACATTGTTTATCGCGCTGTTGACTTCTGCATATTCTTGCTTGGGTAAAAAGAGGGTTTTCTTTGTAAAGCCCTTTGGTGCAAACTGTCCGCCATTCGGGTTTTCCTTCGGCACCCTGTTCGGATCCGGATCGGACCTTTTCGTCAGCTCCATTATACCACTTCTCAAACTCTTTTGCAACAGCTCGTTCAGCTTTTTCTGCTCGCCTATCTTATCCACGGGGATATAGTTTTCAAGCACGCTGTAATCGTCCATACCCTCTACATCCACGGGGCTGTAGTCAAACTGGTTTCTGCCCTCGTTGCGGTTCATCATACCCAGGCCTACCATATCCTTAACGTGCTGTGTCTTTTCACCCAGATCGTACATCATAAGCGATCGGGGATTGAATTTAAAGTACATATTTGGGGCAAGCAGCAGCTTCTTTGTCATTTCCTGTTGGATTATCTGTGCAAAGCTGTATATCTTTGTGGAGATAAAGTTGTTGTATTCATCCTTGTTAAACTCTCCCACGCCCAGCAAAAACGCGGGCACGCCCGTAGCGGCAGCTATTACCTGTTTTTCAAGCTTTATGCTTTCGTGTATGCCCAGGTCGTTAAGCGAAAGGGGCTTTATGGTGTCTATCTTTATCTCGTCCGCAGGCACTATCCACGGCCTGCCCTCCTCGGTCTCGGATACATAGCTGTCAACAATGTTTTGGCGCTTGTCGCTGTCCGTCAGCTCCTCGGCATCGCTCACAACACTGAACACTACGGACGGCTTCCACTTGCTTTTAAGAAAGACCGATTTTGTTTTTTCGGCCTGCCCTAAATTGTCCACCGCCGACCTTACCAAATAAAAAAGACCCTCTCCAATGTAAGGTCTCAGCTCCCCGGGGATATATATAAAATTAAGCACATCATCCATACCGTAGGGCTTGCCCTTGTACCTTACGGCATAGCCGTCCGTGGTATCCGAATAGGTCACCGACGGCATATACATAAGCTCAAGATCGCTTATAAAGCCTTCCTCTATCCTCGGCAGCACAACGCTGTTTCCAAATTTCATCATATCCGACGCAATGCGGTATATAAAAGGCTTTCTTGTCAGCATTTTATTGGGCTGTACGTCAATTTTATACGACAGGCCGTTTTTTATGCGTATATCGCCCTTTTCGCCGTTTTCAAGCAGCATTATGGTCATATCGCTTACAAGGTCGGCAATAACGTGTATGCACTTGCGCACATCCTCATTATCGGATGCCCTTGTATAGCCGCCGAAAATTATGTCCTGCTCCGTGCCGGGGGAAAATAATATGCCCCGTTTTTTCGCCGCTTTTCCCTTTGGCGCATCTTTTTTTTTATTAAACAGCTCCATACTTTACTCCCTGCTCCTTCCAAACCAGTTACTTAATTTTTCCTTTTTCTCCATATTTTCAAGCATCCTGATACAGGCAAAAACGCTTGCATCAAAAATATCTATCCTCTGTTCCTCAACCACCTTTTCATACTGTATCATATCGTCGGTCTTTTCTATTGCACTCACGTTTTCAACACAGTATTCATAAGCCTGTGAGTGCAGATAATATAAAAGCCCGTCCTTTGCCTTTACCTCGATATAGCGGAAGCCCTCGCTTTTCTTGTAAAAATACTGCGGCTGGTCTACTATCTTAAATTTATGGGCTTTCATCTCGATAAAGTATTCGCGGCAGAACTTTCTGTCGTGGCCAACCTCCTTTATCTTAAAGCCCATATCCCGCATTTTTATAAACCAATTCACTATTTCGCTGTGGTTTACGGTAGGACTGTTTGACATATCCAGCCACCCGTCGTCTTTCCACCCGAAAAGGGGTATACCGTCCTCATCGGCTTTCTTTGTTGCCGCCACCACAGGAAACCATGCGTGCGGAATAACTATCAGCACATTTTCATAAACCCCCACAAGTACCGCCGCCGTCAGATCGTGCAGTTTGGAAAGGTCGGCACCGCCGTACCAACTTATAGGCAGCTTGACAAGCTCATCAAGCGTCCAGTTATACTTTTTGTCGCTTGCCCTGAATTCGCCTATGTCAAAATACGCCTTTATTGCCGAGGTGTACACATTAAGCGACTTGTTCAAAAACTCCTTGCGCATCTGCGGGTCGTTCTGGGCGTTTCGGGCATCGCTTAACATATCTTCCGGGCGAATTGTAACCCCGTAATTCGGGTTTGCCATTTCGTGCTGTTTCGGGTCTAAAAAATCTACATTTCCCTTTTCGTCCTCCTCGGCCTTGCAGATAAATATAAAGCATTGCTCGTCCTCCACCGTACCGCTTAACACCTTTTTGCAGTACATAAGACGATAGTAGCAAAAGCTGTTCATATTGTCGCCCGCCGTGGTTATGCCTATCATCAGCTTGTTTGAATACGCTTTCATCGCCTGTTTTATGATAGTGTATTGCTTGGGCGTTTTGTATGCGTGTATCTCGTCGGCTATACCGATATTACAGTTAAGACTGTCCTGCTTATCGGGGTTTGCCGCAAGTGCCCTTATATATAAGCTGCCGTCCGGCAAGTCCGTCGAAAGGCAATGTATATTGTTGTTGTCCTGCACACGGAAATTATTTATTTCTCCCATTTCCGTTATGTTAAATTTAATAAATGTCCAGCTTTCCATAGATTGCTGCAAGGCGGCGGAAGTAATGTAAATTTTGCACCCGCTGCGCCTTTCAAGCAGTGCCAAAGCCCACACCAAAGCACCCACAAAGCTTGTCTTGCCGTTTTTACGCGGCACATATATAAATGCCTCCTTAAAGCGGCGCAGCTTCGTCCCCTTTATAAAAAAGCCCAACAGATTATAAACAATAAATTTCTGCCACGGCTGCAATAAAAAAGGACGGCCCCTCAACGGTTCTCCGTCAAGGGTCTCGCCCTGCTGATGCACTATTGTTTTTTCAATTATCTGGATTACAAACTCCGCATCCTCACAGCGAAAGTCGTAATCATCGTTGTCAAGGTCACGCTTAAACCTCTCACACGCCTGCCGCAGCTCCGGACAGGCTGTCTTTCGCCCCGACAGTATGTCCTCGACATACTTCATCACCTCTTTAAGGTTGGGCGTAGAAAAGCTTTGTTTTTTCACTTTCGCCCCTCCTTAATAAAGTTTACTCTGCCAATTCCAGTCTTTCTTCCGTGTACCACCACTCTATAGGCCTTATTGTGGCATCTTTATTCTCGACCAAATATCTGTTGTTGTCGTCCAAATACTCAGCACGCGCCGTAACCGTTCCTGCATAACCTGTTACTTTATCTGCTACTTTTACACCTAATTCAAACTTAAAATTCATTTTTTTCTCTTTCCTCCCAATAAATTTGTTATAAGCCCTTAGTCTTTCGAAGCATAAACTTTAGTCTTTTATTTTCCTTTTCCATTTGTCAGCTCTCCCAACACCTCAACAAGCTTTGACTTATTTTCCTTTGTTTCTTCCTGCTGCTGCATCTTCTTAAGTCCCGCAGGTGTAAGTCCAAGCTCACGCAAGTACACAAGTATATCGGCGCGCAGTTTTTCCCTTATGGCATACATCGGGTTTTTAACCTTCTTTCCGCCGTCCGTTACCGTAAACTTTTCCGTACCGCTCTCCTCGGCCTCGTCGTAATCGCACAGCATACCCGAGCAAATCTCTATTGCCTTGTCGTACTCCTTTTTGTATGTCCCGACAGCCTGCATCGCCTTTTTGATCTTCGACTTATAATTGACCGCCATAGACCCACCGCCTTTTTATTTTCAAAATTTTTCGTAGAGGGGGAAGCATC
>Ga0326513_10002676_pt1 | contig 13104 bp, 10 predicted proteins | sample 2_2465_0518_D_FD_203654 | JGI IMG/M metagenome (GOLD analysis project Ga0326513, IMG submission 203654) | Bovine rumen microbial communities from UC Davis, California, United States - 2_2465_0518 | ecosystem: Host-associated > Mammals > Digestive system > Stomach > Rumen | place: USA...
AGCAAAGGGCCACCAGGTTTGAGCGGGAATGCCCACCAAGCACAATGTAACAATCCAGAAAACAACATCACCAATAATAATTGGTATGATGCTGCGGGTATATTCGTAGACACAGGCTTCAACTAGTGCAACCAGAACCCCAGACACCACCAGCATCGAATTTCCCGCTACCATACTTAATAAGCCTATTGTAATTGCAAACACTGGGATAACAATAACTGGACGATGCTTCCATTCCAAGATCTCACGAAGCACAGCACCATAAATAACCAAATTACCTGTTGCTTCTGCAACACAAAGTATTAATATGGAATAAATCGGATGCTGACGCATCCAAGCATATGCCTCTTTTACTAAGGCATCATTCTCAGCAACTTGAAAAACATCTTCCATCGAACATTGCAAGACTGCCAAGCCTGCCATAACAAGCATCACACCTGCAGCAACCTTTAGACGAACAGAATTCCGCTCAGGAATACGGCCTAAGGAATAATTTGCAAAACCAAATTTCAGGAAAACCCAGTTTAGAACAATACACAATAAGATAACAGACGCTGAAGCAGCATAAACCATCACACTCATCGACGTGTCAGTTCCTACCTCTTCGCCTCTGAAACCTTCGATGAAACCGGCAACAAATCCTACCACAGCACCTCCAATGAACATCACAACGAGTGTGATGCCCAATGCCAACAGTAGATACATCATTGCCTTCTTCATCGTCTTTGTATTATTATATCTGAGTGCAAAGGTACGATGAAAATCTTAAAAACCGACAAAAAGATATGTTATCTTTAGGTTAAATCTTTTAACTTATTTCTCTTTATAGATAACATTGTTGGCTCCACTGGTAATCTTCAAAGCTTCAGGATGCTCCTTGATAAACGAATCAATGTGACGTACACGCTTCTCCTCAAGAATCTCGTCGACAGCAATCAGAATACCCGTTTCCTCCACATCGCCAAATCCATAGTTAATGGCGGTACCAAAAAGCTTCATCGTTGGCGAAAGGCTCATATAGGCATTAACCAATGGTGGGATATTATACCCCAGTTTGCGGATCTCACCATTCAACACACGATAATCCTCCTTGAAAGACTTGCCTCCGAAGAGCGATTCCAATTCCTGAGGATCGGTATCCAATTCCAACGGTTTCATCGGTATAATAAGTTTCTCCTTATCATCAAAATGCTTCTTCAGGAAGTAGAGAATCATATCACGCCCCTTGCGGATATACGAAGGATACATCGTCATCTTTCCAAAGAAATATTTTACATTAGGCTTGATAACCGTCAAAGCTCCGAGTCCATCCCATAGATTATCAAGTGCGAACAAGCTCTTGGCTCCCATGCGCGAACTTTGATATGGAAGAGAGACAAACGAACGTCCAAGTTCAATAGTCCATGGGGCATATTCCTTGATGAAACGGTCAGAAAAATGAAACATATGGCTGGTGGCCAGGATAGGCTGTCCCTTTTCATCGTAATCCCAGTCGGTTCCACAAAGATAACGATAACCGCCAATTATCTCCTCAGCCTCAGGATTCCAAACGATCAATTGCTTATAACAATTTTCGCAGATGTCGAATTCATCGATATCCATAGCTTTACCCGTACCGCCTCCGGCTTCACGGAATGCGATCTCTCGGAGTCGTCCAATCTCCTTCATGACATTAGGCGCATTATGAGCTGTAATGACATAAATCTCATTATGGCTCTTATTCGTCATACGAAGCTGACGATCAGGGGTGAGTTCACTTTTAAGAATCTCTTTGGCAATTGGTTGGATGATTTCCTGTTCCATTCTCTCTTCCTTTTCTTTATTTATAGTTTATAGACTTGTTCCTTTACAAATTGCGCCCATTCCATCGGCGACTTCGACTTATCAAAAGTCTGCCAGGGAATAGGTTTACCAATCTTAACCTCAAACGTCTTATGCACATTTTTATACATTTCATCGACAAGAAACAACATCGCCAAATTAAATGGCAGATATTTGTCACTGAAGTTAGCAAGACGATAGAAAAACCTGCTATTTTCGCCACTGAAATGAATTGGCACAACGTCGCGCTGGTATTCAACACTCTTCGAGATAAAGGTCTTTTTCCAAGGCAAGTCCTTTATAACCCCACCACGCTTACGAGAGCAGATGCCTGCAGGGAACATCAGCATGTGATGATCGCTTCGGAATCCAGCCTCAACCATCGCAGGGAAGTTACGACTCTGATTGCCTGTTTTGTTGATAGGAATACACAGAGGAGCCAGTCCTGGCAAATTCATCAGCAAGTCATTGACCAGATAACGGAAACGCCCCTCATAGAATCTTCCAATAATAGCTCCAAGAGCCACACCATCTTCACCACCTAAAGGATGGTTACTTACAAAAGTATACAATTTACCATCGGCAGGATCAGGCAAATTCTCTTTGCCAACAATGTTAAGCGTCATATCAAGGTACTTAACACATTCCTCCAGCCATTCTACCCCCACCTTATCACGGCTCTCCCAGAGGAAGGCATTTACCTGATCTTGATGGGCTATTCTTTTAAGCCAGTCAACTAACAGGCGAGGCACAAATTTAGCCTTTGCGCCCATCTTCCCCTTAAGGATCCGATCAATGTCAATCGTATGCTCTGTTACCGTTGTCATTTCTCTCATTCACTAACAATTTGCAAAAATAGCACATTTCTTTGAATAATGAGCAAAAAAAGAAGAAAAAACTTTGATTTTAAATGTATTTAGGACACAAGGGGGCAATAAATCAACAAAAAAAGGTTAAAATCAAAAAAAAGTGGGGAATTGTGGTGTAAAGTGGGGAAAAATCCGTATCTTTGCGCCAAATAAATTATTAAATAGGTACGTATGCGTTTTATAGGTAATATAGAGGCAAAAACAGACGCCAAGGGAAGAGCCTTCCTACCTGCCGTTTTCCGCAAGGTGTTACAGACATCTGGCGAAGAAGGACTGGTGCTCAGGAAGGATGTTTTCCAAGAGTGCCTGGTACTCTATCCTGAAAGCGTATGGAACGAGCGACTGGATTTACTGAAGTCGCAATTGCGCCCATGGAAACAAGCGCACCAACAGATTTTCCGCCAATTCGTATCTGAAGCCGAAATCGTTGCTCTTGACGGCAACGGCCGCTTTCTCATTCCCAAGCGTCTGATGAAAATTGCCGGTATAGATCAGGACATCCAGTTCATTGGCATGGACAACACCATCGAGATCTGGACCCCAGAGAAATTGAAGCAAACCCTGAAGAGCGAGGAAGAATTCGGCACTGAATTTGAGAGTATAATGAACATCAGCGACAATCTATGATTACTACCGCCGAGACATATCATGTACCCGTGCTCCTCAACGAGAGCATAAACGGACTCGCCATCAAGCCCGATGGCATCTATGTTGACGTAACCTTTGGAGGCGGCGGACATAGCAAAGAGATCCTGCGTCGACTTGGAGACAATGGACATTTATACAGTTTTGACCAAGACCCCGATGCTGAAAACAACATCGTTAGTGACAACCGTTTCACTTTTGTGAGAAGCAATTTCAGATACATCAAAAACTGGATGCGCTATTATGAAGTAGACCACATTGACGGCCTTTTAGCCGATTTAGGGGTATCAAGTCATCATTTTGACGACGAGACACGTGGATTCTCATTCCGTTTCGACGCTCCGCTTGACATGAGAATGAACAAGCGCGCCGGAGCCACAGCAGCAGAAATCATCAACAACTACACAGAAGAGCAGTTGGCAGATATTTTCTACATCTATGGCGAACTGAAGAATGCGCGTAAAATAGCATCAGTAATCAGTAAGACACGCAACGACCAGAAGATTGAAACCACAGGCGACTTGATGAAGGCCACAGAAAAACTTTTCATCCGCGAAAGAGAAAAGAAAGAGATGGCCAAAATGTTCCAAGCGCTACGAATAGAGGTTAATCATGAAATGGACGCCTTGAAAGAGATGCTAAACGGAGCTAAGGATCTACTTGGCGCTGGCGGACGTCTTTCCGTTATCACCTACCATTCATTGGAGGACCGCATCGTCAAGAATATGATCAAGGCTGGCAACGTAGAAGGAAAAGTAAGCAAGGACTTTTTTGGGCGTATCGAAGCTCCCTTCCGTCAAATCAACAACAAGGTCATTATACCCGATAACGAAGAGCAGCAACAGAATCCGCGCAGCAGAAGCGCAAAGCTAAGAGTGGCAGAGAAACTCTAACAAATAACGAAAATGGAGAATAAAGACCATATAGAACAACAGGCAGAGGCTCTTGACATGAAGGAGCAAGCCAGGAATACGATTCAGAAGCTCAAGGAGAAAGTGAAGGAAGAAGATCCTAAACTAACCCCATCCTTGAACCTCAGGACCATTCTTGGTGGTGACTTTCTGACAGCAGAGATGGTACGCAAGCAGATTTGGCTGTTTGTGCTGATTGTCATGTTTACCATTGCCTATGTTGCCTCCAGATATCAGTGTCAGCAAGACCTGATTACCATCGATAAGCTTGAGAAAGAACTGCTCGATGCCAAATACAAAGCATTATCCAGTTCCAGCACACTCACAGAGAAGTGCCGTGAGAGCCATGTGCTCGACGCCCTGAAACAGAATAACGACACGCTGCTACACATAGCAGACCAGCCACCATATATAATAAATATACCAGAATAGAGAAATACGAGATGAGCAAGTTCAATAACAATAAAGTCATGCCCCGCTACTTTGCCATTGCAGTAGTACTCACCCTGATTGGTTTTGCCATTGTGGGCAAAGCCATGTACATCATGACTGCCAAAAAAGACTATTGGACTCAGGTTGCATCCCGTTTGAAACGCGACAGTGTCACCGTTAAGCCCAATCGAGGCAACATTCTTAGCTGCGACGGGCAGTTAATGGCTAGCAGCATCCCAGAATATAAGGTATTCATGGATTTCCAAGCTGGTACTGACGATTCTATCAGCAAGCGTAAACACGATTCCATCTGGGCAGCAAATATAGACACCATCTGCTACGAACTGAACCAGATTTTCCCTCAGAAAACAGCAGCTGAGTTCAAGCGCCACCTGATGGAAGGCAAGCATAAGGTACTAAAAAATGGCACTGTAGGCTCTCGCCATTGGGACATTCTGAATCATCGCATCGACTACAACACATTCTGCGAGATACACAGCCTGCCCATTTTCAAGGAACGCACATATAAAGGCGGGTTCCACTGGGAGGAGTTCAACACACGCCGCAAGCCATTCGGCACACTTGCCCAGCGCACCATTGGCGACGTATATATTGCCAAAGATAGCGCCAAGAATGGACTGGAACTGTCGCTTGACACCCTACTTCGAGGCAAGAATGGTCTGATGCATCGACGCAAGATTCTAAGCAAATACTTAGACATTCCCGTTCTCTCGCCCGAAGACGGTGTGGATGTAGTAACCACCATAGATGTTAGCATGCAGGATTTGGCAGAACGGGCATTAGTAGACGAGCTGAAGGAAATTAACGGCGAGATGGGCGTAGCTATTCTCATGGAGGTGAAGACTGGCGATGTTAAAGCCATCGTTAACATGACCAGGGGAAATGACGGCAGATACTACGAAATGGTTAACAACGCCATCAGCTATCGCTGTGAACCAGGCTCCGTGTTCAAGGTTGCCTCATTCCTGGTAGCCCTTGACGATGGTGTGATCGACACCACCATGACAATCCCTACAGGATGCGGTGTGATGGAGATGCACGGCCGTCCCATGAAAGATCACAACTGGCGACGTGGCGGTTATGGAACGATCAATGTTGCTCGCGCTTTGGAGGTTAGTTCAAACATTGGCGTCAGCTACCTCATTGACAAATACTACGGCCACAACCCTAGAAAATATGTAGAGGGACTCTATCGTGTAGGCATTCACGAAGACCTGAAACTGCCATTGGTAGGTTATCACACCCCAATGATACGTATGCCAGACACCAAGACTACCGACAGGTCGAAGTACTGGAGTAAGACCACCCTGCCTTGGATGAGCATAGGTTACGAAACCCAGATTGCACCTATCAATACGGTAGCCTTCTACAATGCGATTGCCAACGATGGTAAGATGATGCAGCCAAGATTCGTTAAACAGTTGATGAAGAATGGTGAAGTCATCAAAGAGTTTGAGCCCGTTGTGCTTAAAGAGCGCATTGCCAAGCCACAGGCCATCAAGACCATGCAAACCATACTGGAGCATGTTGTAAGCCAAGGACTAGGCAAGAAAGCAGGTTCAAAATCATTCAAAGTAGCAGGAAAAACAGGAACTGCTCAGGTGGCAGACCAATTTGGCAGCTACCATTCTGGTGTTACACGCTACTGGCTGAGTTTTGCAGGATTCTTCCCAGCAGACGACCCACGCTATACGTGTATCGTATGCCTGAAGAAATCGGGACTCCCCGCTTCTGGTGGCGGCATGAGCGGAGTTGTTTTTCATCATATTGCAGAGGGCGTAATGGCCCAGAACCTGAAACGTAGCGTAGACGATGCACGCGACACACGCTCGGTAATGACCCCTGCTGTAAAGAAGGGTAACAAGTCGGCTGCTAATTACGTATTAGCTTCTCTTAAGACAAAGGCATCGGTACCTGGTAGCACATATTCTAACGACGACAATAAGCACATTGTACCAGATGTTACGGGAATGGGGGCAAGAGATGCCGTTTATATGCTTGAAAGTCGGCATATCAAAGCCCGACTGAAGGGTAGAGGAAAAGTAAAGTCACAAAGCATTCATGCTGGTTCTGTTGTAAAACGGGGCATGATATGTGAACTATCATTAGATTAATAAATATAAGGTATAAAAATATGAAATTAAATGAACTGCTAAAGCACGTAGAAGTGCTAAACATCCTCGGGGATACAGATGTAGACATCACGGGTGTAGACATAGACTCCCGTCGCGTTGAGAAAGGCCATCTGTTTGTTGCCATTCCTGGCACCGTAACGGATGGACATAAGTTTATCCCCAAAGCCACAGAATTGGGAGCAGCAGCAGTGTTGTGCGAAAAAATGCCAGAAGAACAAGACGCAAGAGTAACATATATCATGGTAGCCTCTACCGAGGACGCGGTAGGAAAAGTTGCCACACTGTTCTATGGCGACCCTTCAAGAAAATTGAAACTGGTAGGAGTTACTGGCACCAATGGTAAAACAACCATTGCCACCTTATTATATAATATGTTCCGTAAATTTGGGCACAAATGCGGATTATTATCAACAGTTTGCAACTATATTGAAGACGAGGCTATACCTACCGACCACACGACCCCAGACCCAATTGAACTGAATCGTCTCTTAGCCCAGATGGTAGAGGCCGGATGCGAATACGCATTCATGGAATGTTCAAGTCATGCTATCGCACAAAAGCGTATTGGCGGATTGAAGTTTGCCGGCGGTCTATTTACCAACCTTACACGCGACCATCTGGACTACCACAAGACCTTCGAAAACTACCGTGATGCCAAAAAAGCATTCTTTGACAATCTTGACAAGGACGCATTTGCTATAACCAATGCCGACGACAAGAACGGAATGGTAATGGTCCAGAACTGCAAAGCTCAGATAAAGACCTACTCTACCAGAACAATGGCTGATTTTAAGGCAAAGCTTATCGAGTGTCATTTTGAGGGTATGTATCTTGACATAAACGGCAAGGAAGTAGGTGTACAGTTTATTGGAAAATTCAATGTCAGCAACCTGTTGGCAGTATATGGCGCAGCCGTTATGTTAGGCAAAAAGCCTGAAGACATCCTACTTATTCTCAGTACTCTCAAAAGCGTAAGTGGCCGCCTTGAGCCAATACACTCGCCCGAAGGATATACCGCCATTGTTGACTATGCCCACACCCCTGACGCCCTTGAGAATGTGCTCAACGCCATTCACGAAGTTCTTAACGGCAAGGGAAAGGTTATCACCGTTTGCGGCGCAGGCGGCAACCGCGACAAAGGCAAGCGCCCCATTATGGCACAAGAAGCCGTAAAACAGAGTGACAAAGTTATTATCACCTCTGATAATCCACGTTTTGAAGAGCCACAGGACATCATCAACGACATGTTGGCAGGACTCGACCAAAAACAGATGAAGAAAGTGCTGAGCATCGTAGACCGTCGTGAAGCAATCCGCACAGCCTGCATGCTGGCAGAAAAAGGCGATGTGATACTGATAGCAGGTAAAGGACATGAAGATTATCAAGATATCAAAGGGGTGAAGCACCACTTTGACGACAAGGAGGTAGTAAAAGAAATATTCAATTCATAATATCAAAGCTCATGTTATACTATTTGTTCAGATTCCTCGACCAGTATGATATACCAGGTTCACACATGTGGGCCTATATCTCGTTCCGTTCATTGCTAACGTTAATTCTGTCATTGTTGATATCAGCCTGGTTTGGTGAGAGATTCATCAAATGGATGAAACGCAGAAGTATCTTCGAGACAGAACGCGATCCAAGCATCGACCCATTTGGAGTAGAAAAGAAAGGTGTACCCACCATGGGTGGACTGATCATCATCGTAAGTATCCTGGTACCCGTTTTACTCTTTGGCCGCATCCGTAACATCTACCTCATCCTAATGGTTATAACCACCATCTGGTTAGGTTTTCTTGGATTCCTCGATGACTACATCAAGATATTCAAGCGCAATAAAGACGGATTGAAAGGCAAGTACAAGATTGTAGGCCAGGTAAGTATCGGATTCATCGTAGGACTGACACTTTGGCTCAGCCCAGACGTTGTTGTTCGAGAGAACATAAATGTCCAGCAGCAAAATCAAGAGTATGTGGTTAAGCACAAGAAAGAAGCAGTAAAATCACTACACACCACGATTCCCTTCATCAAGAATCATAATCTGAATTACTCAAACATCATGGCATTCTGTGGCAAATACAAGGTTGCTGCAGGCTGGATACTATTCGTTATGATGACCATCCTGGTTGTTACTGCTGTCTCAAATGGCGCCAATCTGAACGATGGCATGGACGGCATGTGCGCGGGCAATTCTGCCATTATTGGTGTGGCGCTTGGCATCTTAGCCTATGTATCATCTCACATTGGCTATGCATCTTACTTTGATATCATGTACATCCCACACTCCGAAGAACTGGTTGTCTTCCTGTGTGCTTTCATTGGTGCCATGATCGGTTTCCTATGGTACAATGCTTATCCGGCACAGGTATTCATGGGTGATACAGGCTCACTCACCATTGGTGGAATCATAGGTGTTGCAGCTATCATCATCCATAAAGAGCTTTTGCTGCCTATACTCTGTGGCATCTTCTTCGTTGAAAGTCTGAGTGTTATCATTCAAACCCAATGGTTCAAAATACAAAAGCGCAAAGGAAAACGCGTACGAGTATTCAGAGCCACGCCTATCCATGATAATTTCAGGAAACTCGACTCACAGCTTGATGCAACAAGCAACTATATTCTGAAAGGCTGGCCTCATCGTCCATTCCACGAATCGAAGATAACCATCCGATTCTGGATTACAACAATCATTTTGGCCGCCCTCACAATCATCACCCTTAAAATGCGATAAGAAAAGATATGAAAAGAATTGTTATATTAGGAGCAGGAGAAAGTGGCGCAGGAGCTGCTGTTCTCGCAAAAAAGGAAGGATTTGACGTGTTTGTATCAGACATGTCAAAAATTGCCGACAAGTATAAGAAACTCTTAAACGACCACCAGATTGAATGGGAGGAAGGTCAGCACACAGAAGAAAAGATTCTGAATGCCGACGAGATAATTAAGAGCCCAGGCATTCCCGATACCGCTCCTATGATTCAAAAAGTTATTACTAAAGGTATTCATATCATCAGCGAAATCGAGTTTGCTGGTCGTTATACCAATTCAAAGATGATCTGCATCACAGGTTCTAACGGTAAGACAACCACAACCTCACTTATCTATCACATATTCAAAGAAGCAGGCTACGATGCCGGTCTGGCTGGTAACATCGGAAATTCTCTCGCCCTGCAGGTGGCTGAGGATCCACACGAATACTACATCATCGAACTCAGTTCATTCCAACTCGACAACATGTATGATTTCCGTGCCGACATAGCTATTCTGCTAAATATCACGCCCGACCATCTGGATCGTTATAACTTTGAGATGCAGAACTATGTGGATGCCAAAATGCGCATCATCCAGAACCAAACTCCAAAGGATGCATTTATCTACTGGGCAGATGATCCTATCATCAAACGCGAGTTGGAGAAATATGACATTCAGTCAATTCAATACCCATTCTCAGAGTTGAAAGAAAAGGGAGTCATCGGATATATTGAAGAAGGTCAGTATAAGATTGAGAAGCCTGAGCCATTCAATATGGAGCAAGAGAGCCTAAGCCTTACAGGAAAGCATAACATCTACAATTCATTGGCCGCTGGTATCGCAGCAGACATCGCAGGTATCAAAAAAGAAGAGATACGCAAAAGTCTTGGCGACTTCCCCGGAGTAGAACACAGACTGGAGAAAGTATGTACTGTGCGTGGCGTGCAATACATCAACGACTCTAAAGCCACGAATGTAGACGCCTGCTGGTACGCTCTCGAAGCAATGAAGACAAAAGTTATCTTGATAATTGGCGGCAAAGACAAAGGAAACGACTACGACCCCATCAAGCCGTTGGTAAAAGAAAAATGCTCAGGACTCGTATTCCTTGGCGCTGACAACAAGAAGCTTCATGACAACTTCGATAGTTTAGGCATACCTGTTCGCGACACCCATTCAATGAAAGAGTGCATGGAGGCATGCTACGAGATGGCTCAGCCAGGTGAAACAGTACTGCTAAGTCCCTGCTGCGCCTCGTTCGACCTCTTCAAAAACATGGAAGACCGTGGCGAACAGTTTAAAACTCTGGCTAGAAGTCTTTAGACGAGCCAGTCGTACTTAAAAAATAATAAGATTAGAATGAACAAGAAAATAGGGAATGTTTTTAAAGGAGACAAGGTCATTTGGATGGTCTTTTTCTTCCTCTGCATGATCAGTATTGTCGAAGTATTCTCTGCTTCGAGTAATCTGACATACAAGAGTCAGAACTACATGGGGCCAATCGTCTTCCATACAGTCACCATCATTCTGGGGGCTGTGGTTGCTGTTGTAACACTCAACATACCATGCCGATACTTTAAACTAATGACCCCTTTCTTGCTCATTATCACCGTCATTCTACTACTTTGGGTTCTCGCCACTGGAGAAAAGACAGGAGATGCCAGCCGTTGGATAAATATCTTCGGATTAACATTCCAACCTTCAGAAATAGCGAAAGGAACCATCGTTTTGGCTACAGCTCAAATCCTGAGTGCCATGCAACGCGAGAATGGAGCTGATAAGAAAGCTTTCAAATACATCCTCTGCATCGTTGTGCCTATAGCATTCCTGATCATGGTCGAGAATCTCTCAACAGCAGCCTTATTATGCACAGTAGTCTATCTAATGATGGTCATCGGGCGCGTACCAACCATACAGTTAGCAAAATTAGCCGGCATAGTCATTGGCCTGGCTCTTGTTGGATTACTACTCATCATGGCTGTAGGTAACGACAATAACGTAGCTGTCGACAAAGCTGCCACAGAACAAGTAGCTAGCACCACGAGGGAGAAAAGTAAGATAGAGAAACTTCTACACCGAGCCGACACATGGAAATCTCGCATAAAAAAATTCTCTAACAAGCAAGAGATTACCCCGGACCAATATGATCTTGACAAGGATGCCCAAGTGGCTCATGCCAATATTGCCATCGTTTCAAGCAATATCATAGGAAAAGGACCTGGGCAATCTGTAGAGCGCGACTTTCTATCCCAAGCGTTCTCTGACTTTATCTTTGCTATCATCATTGAAGAGTTAGGAATAATTGGTGCCACCGGCGTAGTATTCCTATACATAGTTCTGCTATACCGCACTGCCCGTATAGCAAGCCGATGTGAGAATAACTTTCCAGCCTTTTTGGCCATGGGACTAGCACTATTATTGGTAATTCAAGCAGCCTTTAACATGTTAGTAGCTGTTGGTATTGCCCCCGTTACAGGACAACCGCTACCACTCATCAGCAAAGGTGGCACATCGACTATCATTAACTGTGCCTATATAGGAGTTATACTAAGTGTTAGTCGCTCTGCAAAAAAAAGGGAGGTAAAAATAGTAGAAAAAGAAATTTAATTTGTAATTTTGCACGCAATAATCAAATAAGACATGGAAGAACTGAGAGTCATCATTAGCGGAGGAGGCACTGGGGGACATATTTTCCCAGCAGTCTCGATTGCAAATGCAATAAAAGCATTACGTCCAGATGCCAAAATTCTATTTGTAGGCGCTCTTGGTCGTATGGAGATGCAACGAGTACCTGCTGCAGGATACGAGATCAAAGGTCTGCCTATCTGTGGCTTCGATCGCAAGAATCTGCTTAAGAACTTCAAGGTACTTTACAAGATATGGAAGAGTCAGCGCATGGCAAAAGGAATTATTAAGGAGTTCAAGCCACAAGTAGCAGTAGGCGTTGGCGGATATGCGAGTGGCCCGACTCTAAACAAAGCAGCAGCTATGGGTATTCCCTGTCTGATTCAGGAGCAAAACTCATATGCAGGTGTTACCAACAAGTTGTTGGCCAAGAAAGCCGAGAAAATCTGCGTGGCTTACGAAGGCATGGAACGCTTCTTCCCAAGCGAGAAAATTATCTTAACAGGTAATCCAGTACGTCAAGTCCTGTTAGATACAACCATATCTCGCGAAGATGCAATAAAATCATTTCAACTGAACCCTGCAAAGAAGACCATCCTCTTAGTAGGTGGAAGTTTAGGGGCTCGAACAATCAATGAGAGCGTATTGCAGCATATCGACTTAATCAAGCAGTCTGATGTTCAATTCATCTGGCAAACAGGTAAGTATTACAGCGCCGAGATAGCAGAAAGGCTGAAGGGTGAAGAAATACCCAACCTAGTAGTCACCGATTTCATCACAGATATGGGCACCGCTTATAAAGCAGCAGACTTGGTTATTAGTCGAGCTGGCGCTAGCAGTATTTCAGAATTCTGTCTGATTGGCAAACCTGTTATTTTAGTACCAAGTCCGAAT
>Ga0326513_10002677_pt1 | contig 13100 bp, 14 predicted proteins | sample 2_2465_0518_D_FD_203654 | JGI IMG/M metagenome (GOLD analysis project Ga0326513, IMG submission 203654) | Bovine rumen microbial communities from UC Davis, California, United States - 2_2465_0518 | ecosystem: Host-associated > Mammals > Digestive system > Stomach > Rumen | place: USA...
AGGCGCTTTACCCCGTCAAGCCCACGCAAGTCGATTTTATTCAAGACGCAAGCGACAGAATGTTTGTAAAATTTCTTTTTATGAACGGTGAAACCACAACCATTCCTTATGACGATGTGATTCATCTGCGTTATAAATTCTCGGTCAATGAGTTCATGGGCGGCAACGAAATCGGCGAGCCTGATTATCAAGGTTTATTACAAACCCTGCAGCTCAACGATCAACTGTTAAAGGGCATTGCAAAAGCCATGAACGCGAGTTACGCGGTTAACGGCGTTGTTAAATACAACACACTGATTGACAACGGTAAGACCGAAAGAGCATTGCAGGAATTAACGCAACGCTTGCAGAATAATGAAAGCGGCTTTTTACCTCTTGATTTAAAAGCGGACTTTACGCCGATAGAGCGCAAGTCCGAAATAGTAGACACCGACGCGCTAAGATTTGTTGACAGTAAAATCCTCCGCACATGGGGTATCCCCGAATGTATTTTGAATGGCGATTACAACAAAGAACAGTTTGAGGCGTTCTATCAGGCGGCAATTGAGGACAAGGTCAAGACGTTTTCACAGGCGTTCACTAAATCGCTTTTTACTAAACGTGAAAAGGCGTTCGGGAACCGTGTGGAGTTCTATCCTAAAGACCTGATTTTTATGACGGTCAGCCAGACGCTTGAAATGATAAATAATCTTGCACCGACCGGCGCAATTTTTGAAAACGAAAAGCGTGTATTTTTGGGCTTGCGACCGTTGCCCGAACTGGAGGGTAAGCGCTACATGAGCCTTAACTGGATTGAGGCGGATAAGGCTTCACAATATCAAGTGGGCAAGATCAATGTTGATGTAGTTGACGAAGATAAAACCGTTACAGAAGAATAAAGATATATTATTGAGCCTTTGAGCCTATCGATGCAGCACCTGCGCTGTGTTGGTGGGCTCATTTTGCTTTTTGGGAGATGAACAACATGAAAAATGATTTGATAAGGCGCTCTTACCTGTGCGAAGTACGCGCGGAGGGCGACGGCGGTAACGTGATCGTCGGTCGACCTATCGTATACGATCGCGCAACCGATATCTGTGGATATTTTGAAGAGATCATCGAGCACGGTGCGCTGGACGGCGCTGATTTAACGGACGTTAGATTCCTGGTGAATCACGACACGAGCCGGATCCCGCTTGCGAGATCGCGCAGAAACAATGGCAACAGCACAATGCAACTGCTAATTGACAACGACGGACTGAATATAAGAGCACAACTCGACGTTGAAAACAACAGCGAGGCGCGTGCTTTATACAGCGCGGTACAGCGCGGCGACATAAGCGGCATGAGTTTTATGTTTAGCGTTGACACCGACGAATGGGAAAAGCAAGGCACTGATTATCCTACAAGGCACATCAAAAAAATTGCTTCCGTTGTGGAAGTCAGCGCCGTAACGTTTCCTGCATACGAACAAACAGAGATTTCAACGCGTAGCGCGAAGGAGCTGGAGAGCGCCCGCGCACTGCTGGAGAGCATGAAGAACGCGCGTTCAAATAAACCGGTGGAGACCGGCGATAATACCGAGCTTGAACTGCTCAAAATGAAAATAAATCTTTTAGGAGGATTTTAAAACATGAAGAAAAGAAAAGCACTTCTTGAAAAAAAGCTGAATAGGCTTATCGGCAAGAACAAAGACCTCAAAGCCCGCGCCGACGCTTCCGAAGACGTGAACGAGGTTCGCAACATCCTTAGCCAGGTAAAGGAAAACGAGGAAACCATCGAGGAAGTCCGCGAGGAGATCGCGCTGATTGACGAAGAACTGAGAAGCATAGAAGCGGCGGGCGGTGTAGTTACGATTGAGGAGCAGCCTCCCGAGGGCGCACAGCTCAGAAACGGTACCGTTGTAGGTTCCTTTACCTCTGCGACCGCGAAGCCCGCTGCCGAGAACCGCGACGGTCTTATGCAGTCTGAGACCATGGAGTACAGACAGGCGTACAGACGTTTCATCCAGAATAACGAGCCCATCCCCGCCGAGCTGAGAACAGGCGACGCGGCTGTGCCGCAGGTCGTTATCGGTCAGCTTCAGAGTAGAAGCGGCGAGGCTATCAACGCGGCGACCACTACCGCCGTTATTCCTCTGACTATCGTTAGAGAAATTACCAATATGATCAGGCTCCGCGTCGGTCAGGTTTACCGCAGAACCAGAAAGATTGCCGTGCAGGGCGGTGTAAAATTCCCCGTTGGCGAGTTCGAGACCGAGCTCCACTGGATCACTGAAAAGACCGTTTCCCCCGATCAAGACCTCGGCGACGTCGAGCTGATCTCCTTTGATTATAACGTAGCGGAAATCAGAGTCGCGCAGACCTTCCTCTCCGAGCGCGTTTCCCTCGCTGAGTTCGAGGCGGAGATCGCCCGCGCTATCGCTACCGCGTTCTTCAAGGGCATGGATGAGGCTGTTGTCAGCGGCAGCGGCAACGGTGCACCTCTCGGCTTGCTGAATGACCCCCGCGTCATCAATCAGGCTGGTCACGTGTTCGAGATGACCGCCAAGGACATCAGCGACTGGACAAAGTGGCAGGAGTTCTTCTCCACCATTCCTCTCGGCTACGATGAGGGCGAGTTTATCTTTACGAAGGGCACCGTTGACAGATACCTCAGAACCATGAAGGACGATGTAAACAGACCGCTTTACTACGAGGCGGCAGGCATGACCGTTTCGAGCGGCGATGTAGACAACCCCGGCGGCGCGTTCTTTGGACACCCGTTCACTATGGTCGAAAACTTTGTGCTCCCCGACTTTGCAAGTGCCAACGGCGGCGACGTGGTCGCTATTTGGTGGCAGCCTTGGGAGTATATCTTCAACGAGCAGTTCGGTTTCACCATGCGCAGATACTTTGAGGAGCGCGAGAACAAGTGGGTGACTAAGCTTCTGCTCATCACCGACGGCAAGGTGCTCAATCCTAAGGGTGTTTATCTCATCAAAAAGAAGGTATAAGGAGGCAATAACATGACCATCGTCAAAGCCTTAAAAGCCTTGTATGAACGGCTGGGCGGTACGCCGTCCGACGTAGCAAACGTCACACGCGCGGTTGATGCGCTCAACGCCATCGCCGCACTCTATGGCGGCGATAACGACGCCACAAGGGTATCGGTGGCAATCAAAAACATTGCCGACGTCGCCTCTGGCATCGTTAAACCTTCCGGAACAAAAACCATCACAGAAAACGGCGAGGGAATCGACGTCGCAGAGTATGCGACGGTTGATGTTAACGTAACTCCTGCCACTGACCCCGAACCTTAACAGGAGGCACTCATGAGCGTAACACTTGCGGACGTAAAAACCGCGCTTAACATCACTGGTGATTATCAGGACGCAACTCTTAGCGTGTATATCGAAGAAGTGACGGACTTTTTAGTTTCCGCGGGTGTTGCGCCTGACAAAATCACCACGGGCATTGTCGCACGCGGCGTGTCCGACCTTTGGAACTACGGCGGCGCGGAGGGTAAGCTCTCCGAGTACTTTATTCAACGCGCCGCGCAACTATCAATCTAAATTTAGGAGGTCAAAAACCATGATCAATAATGAAAGAATCGTACCCATCACAACTACCGATTACTTGAGCATGATCGGCACAGTTATGAAGCTTGCGGGCACGACCTTTGCCGTTGCCGAGTCCACCGGCATTGGCACTTTTGCCGTTACCGCGACAGGCAACGCCGGCAATCTGCTTGCGAACGAGCCCGTTATTTCCTGTAACTTTGCCGAGAGCACCACGGCGGCTGTTGTCTACTTCGTACCCGATTTCAATTACAAGGGCTTTGAGATCGACGGCGTTCTGGTATCGACCGCAGGCGCGACCGTTAAAAAGGACGGCGTGACACTATATACCGCTACGCTCAGCAGCGGCACGGTGACCATCGCGCAGGTCTCCCCCTGATATGAAATCATATAAACCCGCCGCGCCGTTTAACGTCCCGTTGATTCTGCTTCAACCGACCTACTCCAACGTGTTAGGCGTGCAGAAAAAGACGTTCCCACCTGCGTCCGAGGGCAAGCTGTTCTATGGCAGTTTCAAGACCTTCGGCGGCACCGAACGCGACGTCAACGGCGTTTTCAGTCTGGAGAACACGGCGGTGATCGACTGTTGGTATCGTCCCGATATCAAAGCAGATTGCCACATCGTTGTGCGCTCTACAGGTGTTGAATATGAAATCATCGGGGAGCCCGAAAATATCAACATGCAAAATCAGTATCTGAAATTCAAGGTTATCGGCGTGAAGGGCGGCGCGTAGTGTGGCGAAAATCGAAATGCAATTCGACGGCATGGACGCTATTATTCGACAGCTCGAACAATTAGAGGTCGACGTTCGCCAAACCGTCACAGGTGCGCTACAGGAAGCCGGGCAGCTTGTAACCGAACAGGCAAGGGCGGCAATTCAACCGCACAGGCGCACGGGTAAAACCGAGGCAAGTCTTATTGAAAACCCGCCCGTTGAGTGGACGGGAACGCAAGCCGCCGTAAATGTCGGCTTTGATATCAATAACGGCGGTTTGCCGTCTATCTTTCTCATGTACGGCACGCCGCGCATGAAAAAAGACACAAACTTATATAACGCCTTTTACGGTGCGCAAACTCAGAAAAAGATTGAACAAATCGAGCGCGACGCGCTCGACAACGCGGTCGAAAAGGCTATGCAGGGAGGCTAAACCATGAAGCAACAACTAATTGATACTTTATCAACATTCGGTTATCCCGTCATGTTGCAGGGATCTTTGCTTCCTGATGAGCCATACCCGCCCGCGTTCTTCACGTTCTGGAACAACGGCACGCCCGACAACTCCCATTATGATAACAAAGCAATAAGTTATGTGTGGGATTTTTCAATCTATTTCTACGCTATCGACCCTGAGTTGGTCAATACGATTCTGCTTGATGTAAAAGCCGCTCTTTTAGCCCTTGGCTGGATTGTAGACGGCAAGGGGTACGACGTACCCTCAGACGAAAAAACACATACAGGACGCGCGATAAACGCCTTGTATGTCGAATACGAAAATACACAGGAGGTATAAAACATGAGTTTACCCACCACTCCCGACCCTATTGTCGAGTATCGCGGTATTACCGGTCTCGTAGCTGCCCGTATTATTGAGGACAGCGCGGAAAACTACACCACGGGTGACGTGTTTGCCATTGCAGGCACGGCAACCATCGAAAAGACCCGCGAATCTTCGAGCGAGGCTCACTACTACGATAACTACGGCGCTATCGTCGTTTCTTCCGAGGGCGCGGATACTATCACCTGCACTGTCTCTGCTCTTCCTCTTGCAGTTTACGCAGAGCTGACGGGTCAGTATTACGATGAAGCCACCGGCGCACTGATCGAGGGCGAAAGAACACCCCGTTATTTTGCCGTTGGCTACGAAACCCAGAACACAAACGGCGAAAAAATCCTTGTATGGCGCTATAAGTGCCTTGCAGATTTGCCGGGATTCACCCACAATACCAAGGACAACGGCACTGCCGCAAACGGTCAGCAGATCGTTTTTACAGGTATCAGAACCGCGCATGTGTTCTCCAAAAACGGCAGCGGCGCAAACGCCACCACCGTTCCGGCGACGAAAATCGCGAACGCGGCTACATTCTTTGACACAGTCACCACCCCTGACGATCTCCAGAGTATTCCGAGTTACACACTGACTATAACTCAGGCTGCCGGTACCACTGTGACAGTTACGCGTAACGGCGTGCCCATGACCACCGACGCGACTATTTCGGCGGGAGATTGGCTGTACATCACCGTCAGCGGCGAGGGAGCTACTGTGCGCGTTAACGGTACCGCTTTTACAAGCGGCAACGTATATGTCGTAACAGGTAATACCGTGGTTGCGTCACAGGCAGGTTAAAAAAACAACACACAATTTCACTGAGCGGGGACAGCGCTGCGGCGTTTCTGACGTTTTTCTCTTCTTTTTTTCGCCAGATTACCCGCAATCAAAAAAGGAGTTTAAAAATGAAAATTGATATCAGAAAACGCGGAGAAATCATCAAAACATACACGGCTGATATTGAGGACGTCAATTACGGCGTAATTGAAGACGTTAGCCGCATCGTAGACCTTGAAATGCTGGACAATATCACAGATCAGGAAGCAACTAAGCTGATCAACGACATTGTCAAAACAAAGGCAAGCGAGGTCAAATCAATTTTGAAAGAAATCTTTGACGGAGTAACCGAACAAGAGCTCCGTCAAGTTAAGCCGCGCCAAATCTCAGCGGCATTATATGAAATCGTCGTTTATACAGCTAATGACTTAGTAGCAGGCATGAACGACGCGATAAACCCAAAAAACTAATTGACGGCGATCAAACGCCGTTTTGCGATTTATTATTTGAATTCACAATTATAATTTGCGAACGCTTTCCCGCGCTATCCCCGTTTGCTGTACGCAGGGAAAAGGCGCGGGAGGTTTTTAAGTTAATGCAAGGATTGCCGTCTTACGACCGTAAAAAGAACGGGTTAAAAGAGGGCGATCAACTAAGAGTTGTCAACGGTAAACAAGTCATTTACCGACCGGCAGGGGACGACTGGTTTTAAAATTTAAGGATGTGAGAAAATGCCCGAAAAGAACTTTACAACAAAATTCAAAGTGGACATTTCCGACTTAAAAAAGAATATAACTGAGGCAAATAAGCAAATCAAGCTTGCAAACGCCACCTTTAAAGCTGAAACCGCAGGCATGACCGACTGGTCAAAGAATGCCACGGGCTTGGCGGCAAAGTTAAAACAGCTCAACAGTAACCTTGATGAGCAAAAGAAAGTTTTAACATCTTACCGTGAACAGCTTAAAAAGCAAAACGACGCGTACACGGAGAACGGCAAGCGAATCGAAGAAGCCCGGGCAAAGCTTAAGGAGCTTGAGCAAACTGTCGGCAAGAGCGACGCCGCGTACAAAAAGCAAAAGGAAGCCTTACGCGCGATCGAGCAGGAACAGCAGCGCAACGCGACCGCCGCCGATAAGCTCAAGGTACAAATTCTAAACCAAACCGCCGCAGTTAATAAAACCGAGGCGGAGATCAAGAAGTACTCCGCAGCTTCCGAACAGCTCGAAAAGGACACTAAGATTCTGTCCGGTGAATTCGGCACACAGGGGGAAAAGCTTGAAGCCTTAAAGCGTCAGTATGACCGCGTCGCATCGTCCGAAGGTAAGGATAGCGACGAAGCGCGAAAGCTGTCAAAGCAGATTGAAAGTCTTAATTCCGATTTAAACAAAAATCAATCGGAGATGGAACAGTCCGAAAGCAAATCGGGGCAGTTAAAAGCGGCTTTTTCAAAGCTTAAAGACGTTACGTCGAATCTTGGCAGTAAATTAAAAACTTCTATTTCCACAGGCGTTAAAACCGCCGCCGTCGGTATGGCTACCGTAGGCGCGGCAGCGGCAGCGGCAGGCAAAAAAATATATAGTTCGGCGAAGGAAACCGCCGATTACGGCGACACCGTCGATAAAATGTCCCAAAAGCTTGGACTTAGCAAAAAATCCTATCAAGAGTGGGACTACGTGCTCAGTCAGTCCGGCGTTGACATTAAGAACACGACCGCCGGCATGAAAACGCTGACCAATCAGATCAGCGCGGCGAAAGACGGCAATGACGACGCGATCGAACGTTTCAATAAACTTGGAATCTCGCTCGCCGATTTGAAAAACCTTTCACGTGAGGAAATTTTCTCCAAAGTAATAACCGGTATGCAGTCGATGTCAGACTCTACCGACCGGGCGGCGCTTGCTAATAAGCTTTTCGGCAAGAGCGGGGCAGAGCTGACACCCTTATTCAATCAGACCGCCGAAAGCACCGAGGCGTTAAAGAAAAAAGCAAGTGAATTAGGCTTTGTTATGTCTGACGATGCAGTCAAAGCGTCGGCGGGTTTTAAAGATTCTCTTGATACCTTGCAACGATCTGTTTCGGGCGCAAAAAACAATATTATCGGTGAGCTCCTTCCGTCTATCACTCAGGTAATGACCGGTTTGACGAAGCTTACGGCAGGAACGAGCGGCGCAAGCAAAGATATTGAAGAAGGCACGAACAGCCTTGTTCAAAAGCTTGCAAGCGCGATCCCGAGCATTTCAACGATTTTCACAAGCCTCGTTTCCGCGTTGGCAAATTCGGCGCCGCGTATCGTACAAACTATCGCGAGCGGTATTTCCGACAACGCACCTAAGATGATTGAGTCACTTTCAAAAATTGTGGTTTCATTAGTGACGGAGGTCGACTACGGGAAAATAGGAAAGTCACTTGCCGAGGGTTTCAAAAAAATCGACTGGAAAAAGGTATTTTCCGCAGGTGTTGACGCGCTGGGCGGCTTGATTGATTCTGCTTTGTCTATTTTCGGAGTAAAAGGAGCGGACTCAAAAAAATTCACCGATAGCATTAAAGAATTAGCCGAGCCGGTCGGAAAAATCTTCGACTCAATTAAAAAAATGGCAGACAAGGTCTTGCCCGTTATCGTCAACGACCTGCTTCCGGCTATAACCGGCGCGATCGGTTCTATCGCCGAGGGGCTGTCACCTATAATCGAAGCACTGACGCCGATTTTGGCGCGAGTGGGCGAGGTGGTTTCCCACTTGATTGAGAAATTCAGCCCGTTTTTAGCAAAACTCGGCGAAATGATAGGCAAGGCGATTGAATTATTAACGCCTATCCTCGACCCTGTTTTTGACTTGATTTCAGAGGTAGCGGATATTTTAGCTCCTGCGCTTGATTCTGTATTTGAGATAGCCGGGGAACTATTTGATTTTCTTGAACCCGCGATTACGACGCTGGAGCCTGTTATCAAAGCTATTGCCGACGCTGTAAAAGGATGGGTGACTGCGTTTACAGGCGTAATCGATTTTATAACCGGCATTTTCTCCGGAGACTTGGACAAAGCGTTTGGAGGAATCAAAAAAATTGTGGAAGGCGCATGGAACACAATTGTCGGTATATTTACCGCTGCATGGGAGCTTATCAAACGTCCGTTTGAAGTTGCAGGCGAATTTTTTAGTAAAATTTGGGATCAAATCAAAAAGGCGTTTCCCGATGTGGCAAAGTGGTTTGAAGATACATTTAAAGCGGCTTGGAAGTTTATAACCGAAGCTTTTTCCAACGTCGGAAAATTTTTCGGCGACGTATGGTCGAATATCTGTTCTGCTTTTTCGGCGGTCGGCACGTGGTTTAGTGATATCTTCAAAAACGCGGTAAAGGGCATTAAAGACGCATTTAGCGGCGTTAAAACGTGGTTTAAAAATCTGTGGAACGGTATTTGGAGTGTAGTCAAAACACCTATCAACTGGATTATTGACGGTATCAATTCATTAATTGACGGTTTAAATTCACTATCAATTAAAGTTCCTGACTGGGTGCCTTTTGTTGGCGGTCAGACATGGGGTGTGAATATTCCGAAGATACCGAAACTCGCGAGAGGCGGTATTGTTGACAGCGGTACACCGTTTATCGCGGGTGAAGCAGGCGCGGAGGCGATTATACCGCTTTCGCAAAACGCCGCGTGGATCAAGTCTGTAGCGCTTGAAATGCTCCGCGCGCTGCAAGCCGGTTCTGCAACTAATAATAATACGCAGAACGTAACTAATAACAGAAGCACTGATTATAACTTCACACAGGTGATCAACGCTCCGGAGGCTCCGAGCCGCCTTGAGCTTTACCGGCAAACGCAAAACATCTTAGCTTTGGCTAAAGCAACAGGAGGCGCGCAATAATGTATTCTATACGAATAACAAACAGTAGAGATCAAACGTTGACGCTTACGGAGGATGAGTCAAAGTATCAGATCATGGAGATCGCCGGGCTGAGTTCTCCCGGCGCGTCGGTTAATACGACCGCCATATACGGCATGGCAGGCGGCGTGTTCAATTCTTCACACATTGAAAACCGCGCTATAACCATCACGCTAAAGGTCAACGGCTATAACGACAACAACCGCATGGCGCTGTACAATTGTTTCCCAACAGGGGAAAAAGTGCGGTTTTGGTATTCAACCGACGCTTTTGGATCGGATTACGTTTATATCGATGGCTATGTTGAGAAGCTGGAGTGTAATGCGTTTACCAATAAAGTCATTGCACAAATATCGATCATTTGCCCGTTTCCATATTTCAGAGCTCAGACACCGACCACAAGGGCAAGCGCGACCTCTCACAGTTTTACATATAATGGATCAGTTGAGTGCGGCGCTGAGTTTGTGTTTTCGATCATTGCGAGCACAAATACCGTCGGTGTAGTAGACGGCAGCGGCAACTTGATGAAGCTTGCGGCTAATATAACGGGATACTTTCAAGCGGGCGATACCGTAAGAATAAGTACGCGTCAGGGTGAAAAATCGGCGGTTTTGATCCACGGCTCATACACAACAAACGTTATCAAGTGGCTTACAAACGATTCAACCTTTTTAAACATCAAGCAAGGGACAAACTCTTTTAGCGTGATTGACGAATCTGTCTGCCGCTTTGGTTTGATATACAACACCACATATAGAGGCGTTTAATATGCAGATTTATGTCTTTAACAAAGATTTAGAACCCGTCGGCATCGTGGAAAACTACACCTCCGCATTCTGGATCAATCGTTATTTTACAAATGGAAATTGTGAGGTATGTGTACCTGCAACGGCTGAAAACCTACAGCTTTTTAAAATCGGTTATTACCTGATACGCTATGACAGTGACCTGTCATGCAAAATTCAGAAAATCGAAATCGACACAAACGCGCAGAATGGAAACGTCTTGATCATAACCGGTATTGACGTTAAGAGCCTTTTAGATCAGCGTATCATTTGGGAAGTGTATGAAGCTAACACCAAAACCGAACAGTTTTTACGTAATATAGTTTATAGATCCACGGTCTCCGCCGATCAGGCGCGAGTAATGGCAACGCCGGGCGGGCGGGGTATTATTGGCTTTGAATCTGGGCAAAATTTTCCTGACATAATCCAAAGTCAGTATAGCTACAAAAACGTCGGCGAAACTATCCGCGAAATCGTAAAAGAGAAGGGCTGGGGATATCGCTTAAGGTTTACGAATACGCTGTCCGAGCAAAACCCGCGTCCGGGCTTCCGTTTCGGCGTGTATAACGGTGCTGATCGTTCGGAAACCGTTGTATTTTCACCAATGTATGAAAATTTAAAAGAATCGAAATTCATCATTGACGCGTCAAACATGGGTAACGCTACCCTTGTAGGCGGACAGGGTCAAGGCGAGGAACGCGTTTTAGCTGATTTAGGCGCTACCACCAGCATAGATAGATATGAATTTTTTACCGACGCTAAAGATATCCCAACTACATTAACGTGGGCTGCGTTTTCCCAAGCGTACCCATTGGGCTCCACAGAGGAAACTTGTTACCTTGTTTATATCACGGGAAGGGATTATAAAATCATAGTCAACAAAATGTACTTTCCCGCGTATAGCCAGTCACAACTTGACGCGCTTACAGATGAATACGGCTCCGTTCAATATGATCATCAGCGAAACAGCTATGTTGTAAACGGTGCATTCGTCGCGACCGTCGTTTCGTCAAACGGCACCACCCCAAATGCTGACGACGTTGTTACCCTGCGTGATAGCCTGTACAGCGTTTATCTGCTGAATCGCGGCGCCGGAAAAATCGCCGAGCATGGGCAGAAAACAAGCTTTGACGGGGTTATTGCCCCGGACTTAACGTTTAAATTCGGTGTTGATTACTTCCTCGGCGACATTGTCAGCGTCCGCGACGAATTCGGAAACAATCAGGCGGTTAGAGTTGTTGAAGTTACGGAGAACGAAACCGCAACCAAAAGCACTTTTGAAATAAAATTTGAGAAACTGGAGGCGGAATAAATGAACATTCAACCGGTTTTCACAAGATATGACATTAATAGGAAAATTCCGTTTGACCGGTCAAGCCCTATCGTAGTGGATCACGTTGAAGATTTTGACACGCGGTTTATTGAGGTCTTAGTTTATGAAAGCATATATAATAAACAAGTTGACCTCAAAGGGGCAACCATAACGGCGCGGATCGTCGCGGCGCTATCGACTGAAAAAATCCTGTTAAATGACAATGTAGCTTGCACATTGAACGGCAGCGGCAACATTATTATTCCAATCGACGGCAAGGTTATTGAAACCCTTGCGAGCACGCTTTTGATTGAGGTAAGAATAACGCAGGATGATCAGGCTCTTGTCTTGCCATTTCCTCTCTATGTTCAAATACGCGGCTCGATTCTTGACAATGCAGGTGTAGCGCCCGAAAGTCAGGGAACCGTCCCAAAACTGCTCAAAGACGCAACAAAAGCCCTTGAGGACGCTGAGGCGGCAATTGAAAACGCGGGGGATTATGACAATCTGGAAAACAAGCCCAGCATTAACGGCGTAACACTTGACGGCAATAAAACAACCGAAGAATTAAACATTGAAACAGGCGGCACAGATGATTATAATGAGCTGAATAATAAGCCTGCAATCAACGGTAAAACTATCTCAGGAAGTAAGACAGCAGGCTATTATGGACTGATTGATACAGTTACCGGATATACCAAACAAGAGTTAAATAATATCTTGCCAATAGAAACGATCAGAAGCCGCAACATCCTTGTCGGTAGTCTGGAAGTTGGCAAGATTTATAGCACAAACGGCAGAAATTGGAACGCCGACAGCGGAACCAGAACTGCCGACTATACCCCTGTTGAACCTCTTACCGCGTATACACTTTCGCGTTCTGTAATAGGCGACGCAATCAATATTTTCATTTACGACAGTGCAGAAAATAAAATTGATTTGGTCGGCGTGAATGCGAATAAGGTAAGCACGACGTTTACAACACCGGCTGGAACGGCATTTGTGCGCTTTTATTCCGAAAGCGATAACTTAAACATTCTTTATCAGCTTGAACTTGGCACAACGGCTACAGAGTACCAACCGCCCGATTATTCGGAAACAAAATTACAGGTTTCGGAAAACTACATGACTCCCGAAACCGTTGACCGTCTGAATTATGAAATGATTGATCTTTATGTTTCTTCTTCATACAGTCAATCGGAGGAAGGCTACGGCGTAACAAAATTCAACACCATTTACGCCGCCAACGAAAGCAT
>Ga0326513_10002678_pt1 | contig 13096 bp, 17 predicted proteins | sample 2_2465_0518_D_FD_203654 | JGI IMG/M metagenome (GOLD analysis project Ga0326513, IMG submission 203654) | Bovine rumen microbial communities from UC Davis, California, United States - 2_2465_0518 | ecosystem: Host-associated > Mammals > Digestive system > Stomach > Rumen | place: USA...
TACTGTACGAATATCTCGCAGAAGATTACACGCGTTATCTTAAACGGAGTGAAATATGGCACTAAAAGGCAAGACTTACCTGTATAGCAAACTACTCAACAAACAGTCATGGGTGAAAAATAAATACAGCTACTACGAGATGAAGAACATGAGGCGCGATCCGTCGCCCGTGATCCCTCGCCACCTGATCGGGACATACGATTCAGTTTTGGGATGGTGCGCAAAGGCCGTGGATAGTCTCGCTAACAGATTAAGTCTCGACGGATTCAAAGACGATAACTTCAACCTCTGGGAAATCTACCAGATGAATAACAAGGATATCCTGATTGACTCCGCTATCAAGTCGGCGCTCATCAGCGCTTGTTGTTTTGTTTATATCTCACCCGATGAGGACGGCTACCCCAGACTGCAGGTCATTGACGGCGGTAACGCCACGGGAATAATCGACCCGATAACGAATCTGCTGAAAGAGGGTTACGCGATCCTTGAAACAGATGAGTATGGGAATATCACGACCGATGCTTACTTTACCCCGGAGTACACGACATATTACTACCGAGGCGGTATGACGGAGACGATCCCGAACCCGACAGGGTACCCGCTACTTGTGCCGATCATCTACATGCCTGACGCGAAGAGGCCCTTCGGTAAGAGCCGGATCGGGAAGGACTTCATGGACATACAGGACAAGGCAAGATTTACCATCACCCGTATGGAAGTCCTGGGAGAGTTCAACGCCTTCCCGCAGAAGTACATTCTGGGAACGGCTGAAGACAGCGACCTTGATACCGTAAAGGCGACATATACATCTTTCCTTGAGATATCCAAAGATGAGGACGGAGACAAGCCTACCGCGGGACAGTTCGCACAAGCACAGATGCAGCCACTTGTTGACCAGCTTTCCACATACGCGAAGATATTCGCCGGGATAAGCGGACTTTCAACAGACGACCTTGGTTTTGTGGGGTCAAACCCCTCAAGCGCCGAAGCAATCAAGGCAGGACACGCTGACCTCGAGAGACTTGCAGCTAAAGCACAGAACACTTTCGGAAGTGGTTTTCTCAATGTTGGACTTGTGGCGGCAAGCCTCAAGGATAACGCCCACTACAAGCGCAACGCGATATACATGACCGAGCCGATATGGAAACCCACATTCGCGATGGACTACTCCGCATTGAGCGGGCTGGGTGACGGTATCATCAAAATAAACGAAGCCGTACCCGGTGCGATCGACAAAGATGTGATCCACCGTATTACAGGACTACCGATAAATGAGTGACATCGTACCAGAACTTATCGATAAAGTGAATGAAGACTTTGAAGAGCGGATAGATACCGCAAGGGTAAAAGCACTTCGAGATAAGATGGTCAAAGGGACGGCGACCTATGACGACGCGTACAAGTACGCGGAGCTGATAGGTAAAGCCCGTTCAGCAGCGCTTCAAGGTAACATGGACTTGTTACCCGATGACACAATGTACTACAACATAGCAGACCGCCTCATGAATGACTCATTGACAACGGATCATGAGCTGGTCGCGGAATACGCAAAGTCAGCCCAGGAACTGTCAAACAAAAAGGCGGGCATAAGCCTCAAGGCTTTATCTGCTGACCTTGACGAAGACCGCATCAGAGGTTTTATCAATGGCTTGTGCGGTGAGTTGGGACTTCCCATTGAGACGGTCTTATGGAAGCTGGGAGAGCCTATAATAACACATGCTATGAGTGTGGTCGACGACACCATAAAGAAGAACGCCGACTTTCAAGGTAAAGCCGGAGTCAGAGCGGTCGTGATCCGTAAGGCCGACCCGAGGTGTTGTGCGTGGTGTAGTCAGTTGGCGGGTACTTATGAATACCCGGGTGTCCCTCGCGAGGTCTTCATGAGACATGATAACTGCAGATGCACCGTAGATTACGAGGGCAAGCGGTTGACAGGGTTTCAACGCAATTTCAGATGATTAAAGCTCGGGGATAGTCTCCGGGCTTTTGTCATAGATAGGAGGCCGACATGAACGGATGTCAGACTCCTACACTATCTGTCGTAGTGCCTTATACATCATCGTATGGTGATGCTGCGGCGGACCTTTACGACCAGACGGGGCGAACCTGTCAGGAATGGCAAAGAATACAACTTAATAACATTATGGCAATCAACGACGACGGCTTGTGGACTCACACCAAGTATGGCTACTCCGTACCACGAAGGAACGGCAAAAATGAAATTGTAGCCATGCGAGAGTTATACGGACTGCTGAACGGTGAAAAGATATTGCACACCGCTCACAGGACAACAACCTCACATTCAGCCTCGCTCCGCTTAACAGAGCTACTTGACGCCCTGGGATATATCGAAGTCCAGAGGATGAACAAGGAAAAGCTCGCAGCGGGAGATTATACGAACCACTACACCTATTCGAAACAGTTTGGACTTGAGCGGGTGAGTGTGATCGGGTTGGGTCAGTGTGACTTTCGTACCCGATCCGGCAAAGGTGGTCTCGGTGAGGGTTTCGATCTTCTAATAATCGATGAGGCGCAGGAGTACACAGACGACCAACAGTCGGCTCTCAAGTATGTTGTCACGGATTCTAAAAATCCGCAGACCATCTTTTGCGGCACTCCACCCACGGCGGTAAGTTCCGGGACGGTATTCGTCAACTACCGCAAAGCTACCCTTGAGCGTAAATACGGGAGTGCTGGCTGGTCAGAATGGTCGGTCGAAGAACAAGTGGACCCGTCCATCAAAGACTACTGGTATCAGACTAACCCCTCACTCGGGGTTATTTTTACGGAGCGGTCCATTGAGGATGAGATCACGGGCGATGTACTTGACTTCAATATTCAGCGGTTAGGGTTGTGGACTGAAGACAATCTGCAGTCGGCAATCAGTAAGGCTGAATGGGAAAGTATGAGGGTCAACAATCAGCCAGAGTTCGAGAAGCATGACATGTTCATCGGCATAAAGTTCGGCAAGGATGGAACCAGTGTCGCCATGTCGGTAGCGGTCAAGTGTAAGGACGGAAAAGTCTTCGTTGAAACTATTGATTGTCGGGAAGTAAGAGACGGGATCAAGTGGATGGTTGCATGGTTGTCACAAGCGACCAATGTCAAGACAGTCGCCATCGACGGAGCCAGCGGTCAACAACTCATGGTCAACGCCATGAAGGAAGAACGACTGAAAAAGCCTATACTCCCCACGGTCAAAGAGATCGTCACGGCTAATGCTGAATTTGAACAAGCGGTTTATAAAAAAGAGCTTGTGCACATGGGTCAGGAAGAATTGACAAATGTAGTCAGTAATTGCCAAAAGCGAAACATCGGGTCAAACGGTGGTTTTGGATATGCCGCCCAAAAGCCAGATGTAGAGATAGCCATAATGGACAGCGTCATCCTCGCTCACTGGTTAGCAAAGAACGACAAAGGCACTAGAAAACAGAAAATCAAATACTAACGCATACTACGGCGGTAATGTAGGAGGAAAAAACAATGTCAGATTTTACAGTAATCGAAACACAGGAACAGCTGGACGCAATCCTCAAGGATCGTCTGGCAAGACAGGAAAAGAAACTTAAAGAGCAGTACGAAGAGAAGTACAAGGGCTATATAAGCCCGGACGATGCAAGTAAACAGGTAGAAGACCTGACTAAACAGGTCGAAGAGTTAGGCAATTCGCTCAAAGGTGCCACCGATAAGGCTAAAGCCGATGGGGAAATGATCGCAAGCCTTGAGGCTTCGATAAAGGCACACGAGACGGCCTCGGTAAAAAGCCGGATAGCCCATGAGGTAGGTCTACCGTATGAGCTTGCAAATAAATTGAGCGGTGAGACAGAGGAAGACATCAGAAAAGATGCTGAAGCCCTTCTCCCGTTCGTATCAAAACAAACCGCTCCCTTGAGGGACCCGGAGGGCACACCAAAGGAACCCAGCACAAGGGAGTCCTTCGCCGAATGGGCGAAAACATTATGACATAGGAGGAAAAAAACATGTCAGGAATCGACACCAACAGAACCACAATAGGACTTCCCGCTGATGTATCTGCAGAGATCATCGCAAAGACACAGGACAATTCAGCCGTTATGACCCTTGCAAGGCAGATCGTACTTCCCGGAAGGGGAACGACCATCCCTGTAGTGACAGGTGATCCCGAGGCTTCATGGGTAGATGAGACAGGCGCAAAGCCCGTATCTAACCCCGGTCTGACAAAGAAGATCATGCAGGCTTACAAGCTCGCTGTTATAGTTCCCTTCTCTGATGAGTTCAGAAGGGACGCTGCAGCTCTGTACGATGCACTTGTGGAGAGACTTCCCAAGGCACTCGCAGCAAAGTTTGACTCGACCGTATTCCACGGAACGGCACCCGGCTCAAACTTCGATACCTTCGCCGCTGCAACCGCACAGACCATGAGCGGAACGGGCGTTGATATCTACGACGCACTTGTTGCAGCTGATGCTGATATCGCAGTGAACGGCGGTATTCTTAACGGCTTCGCTATGTCTCCCCAGGCAAAGGGTGAGCTCCTCTCCGCTAGAGACGGTGACCACAGACCTCTCTTCGTCAACAACGCAAGCGAGGGCGCAGTACCCGTTCTTCTCGGTGCTCCCGTAGCATACGCAAAGGCAGCATACAAAGACGGTACTTCTTCCGTAGAAGATGTTCTCGGTATCGCGGGTGACTGGACACAGGCACTGTATGGAACCGTAGAGGGCGTCAAGATCGACATAAGCGACAGCGCAACACTCACAATCAACAATGATCCTGTCAACCTCTGGGAGCGCAACATGTTCGCAGTAAGGGCAGAGATCGAAGTCGGCTTCGTTGCTGATGTCAACTGCTTCAACAAGATCACAAGGGCGCATGCATGATTAAGCTCATCAACAAGCTCACAGGTGGGGCGATGTGGGTTGATGAGAGTCGTGTAGACGAGTATCTGGCGGCGGGTCATAAAAAGCCCGCTGCCGTTACTAAAGAGCCCGTCAAAGTCATCAAAGAGGCGGTCAAGAATACGAGGAAAAAGAAAGATGGTAACAGTAAATGACTTGATTGAAAGATGGAGAACCCTGTCACAGGACGAACAAGACAAGGCTACTATATACATCGGTGATTGTGAGAGTGCGCTTCATGTCATAGCTACGGGTCAGGGCGTTGATCTTGACGACAGGCTTACAGACACCAATTATGCGACACTCTATACGGCTATCGTATGTGATGTCGTCCGTAGAGAGATGACATCAACGGGAGACGGCCCCGCCGTTACCCAGTATAGCCAGAGCGTCAACGGGTATAACATGCAAGGCACTTTCTTGAGTGCCGGTGGTGGACTCTTCATCAAAAATAGCGAGTTGAAACTGTTAGGTCTTCGTAAACAGATAGCCAGGGCGGTAGAACTGTATGGGAATTGAAGGTATATCAATAACTTTATACACGGAAACTGTCACAGGCTATGACGACTTCAATCGTGAGATCGTCGAGACGAAAGCCGTTACGGTAGATAATGTCGTAGTCGGTCAGCCGTCTTCAGAGGATATCACAAGCGAGATCAATGTAAGCGGTAAAAGGGCGGTCTATAACCTTGCCATCCCGAAGGACGACCAGAACGACTGGACCAACAAGGTCGTCGAGTTCTACGGGAAGAAGTGGCGCACTATAGGCGTCCCCACACAGTTCATGGATGGATATATGGGTGAGTCATGGCCGTGGAACAAACAGATAAAGGTCGAAGAGTATGAGTAAAGTCGAGTTCAAACTTGATAAGACCGCATTTCGGACGGAAGTCCTGCAGTCACCGGGAATGCTCAAGGCTGTCGAGTCTGCAGCCAGAACGAAAGCCGGAAACGACTCACACATCAAACCCTTTATCGGTTTTGACCGTGCAAAGGCAATCATATATCCAAACACACCGAGGCATAAAGGATGATAGAAGCACAAGTCACTAAATATCTCAATGATCTGAATATTCCCGCTTACATGGAAGAACCCAAAAACAAGGGTTCAGAGTATGTGGTATTACAGAGTATCGATAACGGTAGGATCAACTATATCGATGCAGTAACCTTTAATATCACATGCTATTCTACAAGCCTTCAGAAAGCATGCGAACTGAACAACAAAGTCAAAAAGGCGATGTACGATATAACCTCTATTGACAACATCAGTTCAAGTAAATGCGGTGGGGGCGGTCAAGATATCGACACCACAACAAAGCGCTATGCGTACTACAGCGTTTTCAATCTTTATTACACGGAGGAATAAACAATGGCAAACACAGCAGGACTTGTCACAACTGGTAAGCCCAAGATCACGGGCGCAGTATATGTGGCACCCAAGGGAACCGCGGCTCCCACTGATGCAACTACTTCTCTGTCCAGCGCTTTCGTCGGTCTGGGCTATGTATCAGAGGACGGGCTCTCGAACTCAAACGAGCTCAATGTCTCCGAGATCAAGGCATGGGGCGGCGTGACCGTTTACCGTTCGCTCACCGACATGACGGATGAGTTCTCACTCACCCTCATTGAGAGCGAGAATCTTGATGTTATGAAGACGATCTACGGATCGGCTAATGTAACATCAACCGCTACCTCATCTATACTTCCTATCGGCGGCTACGATACCGCGTCCATCGATGTCAAGGTCAACGATCCTGAAGAGATGGTATGGGTATTCGAGCTTGCACTTCGTAACGGAAAGAAGAAGAGGATAGTCATCCCTGACGGCGCTATCACAGCCCGTGAGGAGATCACCTACAACGATAGCGACGCGGTTGGATATGGTATCACCGTCTCCGCATACCCTGACGCTAACGGATCAACGCACAAGGAGTATATTGCAGCATGATAGAGGTCAAAACAAAAACGGGTTTTGAGTGCACCATCAACCCCCGGATCAAGTACGACTGGTCATATATTGAGCACATCGGCAAGCTGCAGAGCTTGACGAAGAAAAAGGAACCCGATCCGACCCAGCTTCTGGGTGAGGTCGGCTGGCTCCTCGACTTCGTGCTCAAGGATGACAAGGATCGCTTGATTGACCATGTCCGCGAGAATAACGACGGCGTCGCTGATGTCTTCGTTATAATCGCTGAACTGATAGAGATCGTATCGGCCGAAGAAATAAAAAACTGATGATCCTCGCCCACATTATTGAGCGGTGCGAGGATAAGCTGATATGTGACCTAGCAGAAGTATATCATGTCCTAACTTATAGAGAGCTGTCGCCCGACATGGTGGCGGCTCTCTGTATTGGATTGAGAGATGATTCACGGGTAAAGATGGAACTGTCAGGGAATAAGATCACAGTCGACCAGATCATGAAAGCGATGATAGTCGACAGTCTTCAATTCCTTGCGTGGACTAAAACCAAAGACGCCCAGAAAGGGCAAAAGTACAAAGCAAAGAGCATGGTCAAAGCCTTGAACGGCGAATACGACCATGAACACGACGACCTCGCTACCTTCGACAGTATCGAAGCATACGAGGCATACATGAAGAGGTTCAAATGAGTTCAATCGGTACGGCTACAATACAAATCATACCTGATGCGACAGGCATACAGGACAAGATATCCCAGGAATTAAGCGGGGGTAGTGCGAAGTTCGGTAGCGCTCTGTCGACCTCTTTAGGCGCGGCCGCCAAAGTTGGAATGGCTGCTATCGGTGCGGCTGCTACCGCAGTGGGCGGTATTGTCAATTCAGCCGTACAGAGCTTCGGAGAGTATGAACAGCTCATCGGTGGTGTGGAGACCCTTTTCGGCAACTCCGCAGACATCGTCACAAAGAATGCTGACGCGGCTTTCAAGACTGCGGGCATGTCAGCCAACGAGTACATGGAAACCGTTACAAGTTTTTCGGCTTCCTTGCTACAGTCTCTGGGTGGCGACACCGAGGCGGCGGCTAATGCTGCAGATATGGCTCTCCGCGACATGTCTGATAATGCGAATAAGATGGGCTCCTCGATGGAATCCATACAGAACGCATATCAGGGATTCGCCAAGCAAAACTACACCATGCTCGACAATCTGAAGCTGGGCTATGGTGGTACCAAGTCAGAGATGGAAAGACTTCTCGCTGATGCTACAAAGCTGACAGGCGTTAAGTACGACATCTCAAATCTTAACGATGTTTATAACGCGATCCATGCGGTACAAGACAACCTCGGCATAACAGGCACCACGGCAAAAGAGGCGTCATCGACGATACAGGGCTCTTTCGCTACCATGAAGAGCTCATGGGAAAACATGATGACCGCTATCGCCACGGGTGACGGTAACGCCATGGGCGCCCAGATCGACAACCTTGTCGAGTCGGCTAAGACCTTCGCAGGAAATGTAATGCCCGTCGTTCAGCAGTCCCTTCAAGGCATCGGACAGCTCATAGCGGGACTCGCGCCCGAGCTTGCATCAGCACTCCCCTCGGTCGTAACTTCAGTTCTGCCCGGTCTACTTGACGCCGGAGTACAGGTCATCGAGACCCTGTTGCAAGGGATTTTGACTGCAGTACCCCAGCTCATACCCGCGGCGACATCAGCCATCGGAGCTCTGGCTCAAAGCCTGTTATCCATGGCTCCACAGGTACTTCAAGCCGGGGTCCAGATAATCTCCGAACTGGCAAACGGGATCACACAGGCACTTCCCACGGCTACGACTATGTTTACAGAATTGATACCCCAAGCGGTGAGCCTGATAACAAGTAATCTGCCTTTATTGCTTAACGCGGGAGTTCAGCTTATCGAAGGTCTGGCTCAAAGTCTGTTGACCGCCCTTCCCGTGCTGATAGACCAGCTCCCGTCGATGGTACAGATGGCGGTCGATGCTATCGTTACCGCCTTGCCCGTGCTGATAAACGGGGCGATAACCCTGATAAACGGGCTGACCGCTGCTATGCCGACCATAATACAGAGTCTGACAACAGCCCTTCCGTCTATCATCGACACTCTGATAACAGGCCTGTTGACCTGTCTGCCCCAGCTTATTTCGGGGATAATACAGTTAAATATGGCTTTGATAGGTGCCATGCCCGAGATTATAGCTTGTCTGATACAAGCCATCCCGGAGATCATGCAAGGTATCTGCGACTCGATCGTATCGAACGCGCCGCTATTGATTAGCGGAGTTCAGCAGATTTTGACAGATATATCGACCTATCTCACTACCGCCGGACAGACTATCGTCACGGTAGTCACCCAGGTCGCAACATCTGTCTGGAACGGGCTCATGAACGCCCTTCAAGGACTCCCGTCAGCGATCAGCGGTATATGGAACAATATCATAACAACTGTTACGACATTTGCCTCGAATTTCGTTCGTAAAGCGGTAGAGATGGCGAAGAACTTCCTTAATTCTATCGTCAACGGGCTTCGCACCTTGCCTAGTCAGATGAGACAGCTGGGCGAACAACTTTTGGGCGCGGTCAAAGATTTACCCGCGAAGTTCCTGCAGATCGGTAAGGACATCATCAGCGGTATCTGGAAAGGTATACAGGACGGCTGGGGCGGTCTGAAGGACAAGATGAAGGAAATGGCGAACAACCTTGTCCAGACTGCGAAGGACAACCTCGAGTCGCACTCACCTTCGAGAAGATTCGCCGATGAGGTAGGACAGTGGATTCCCGCCGGAATTGCACAAGGTATCGAAGAGAACATGGATGTTCTCACCAAAGCGACCGACGATATGCTGTCTGACTTGACCGACACCACAGATGTCACTATGACCGTCAGCAGACAGACAAGTTTTAACGGAGAAGATACAAGCCTTTACAACTTGCTTGCTACCTACCTTCCCCTGATCGCGGACGATAAGGTCAGCATAACCCTTGACGGAGACGCGGGTCGACTGTTTAGGCTGATGCAAAGAGAACAGGCTCGCAACACTCAACTTGTAGGAGTATAGAATGCAGAATGTAGTCATTATCGGTGGTACCGATATAACACCATACATCGTCGACGATACCTATAAGATGGACGAAGAAGCCCACTATGAATCATGGCAAGACGGGAACTATGTCGAGCATAGGGTCATCATAACCTCAAAGGTTAAGGGAAAGTTCGATGTAGTCCTGTCTGAACAGACGATAACACTCCCGCAGTTCAAGGCGCTACTGAACGATAACAACGGCGTTTTGACGATGCTGGTATATGTCACCAATGCGGGAGAGAGTCGGGCTATCAATGCTTATTACAAGCTCGAAAGCAAAAAACACACCCCGCTCGCCGGGGGTGGATATGTCGATGTCATCACCATGGAGATCACTGAAAGATGATAAATGTACCCGAAAAGGTCAAGGACGCCCTTCGAGATGGCAACTTGAGAAAACATTATAGGTTTATCGTCCAGACGGTCTCAAAGGTCTACGACGATGAATTTTTGGCTGATATACCCACAAGCGACAATTATACCATCCTCGAAGACCCTAACAACTATATTATCAAGAATGATACCGCGAATGATATCCGGCTTTATATGACATACGGATCGGCAAGTGTCAAATTGATACCCGCCGGGAGTGAATACTACTATTATCAAGACTTAAACATGCCAACAAACTTTCCCGAAGGTATGGAACTCTCCGCAAATGCTGCGGGGCTGAAATTGTACTCACGGGATTCATACCACGAAGAGACCACGACGGACTATACGATCAGCAACGACAACCTTGTTAAAGAGTCCGTCAAGATCGATGAGCGCATGTGCTCCAGTGATAAGTTAGAGTTCGGACTATGTGAAGGCTCGTCACTTGAGTTTCAGTATTTTGACTTCCCTAACATCAGGGGCAAGCAGATAGAGGCCCACCTTGATGTCGAATATGCCGACGGTTGGTACGATATCCCGATGGGCTTTTATGATGTGGAACAATGCTCTACACAGTTCTCGACAGGTATCATTAAGGTCGTGGCTGTTAATAAACTGAAGAGTGACTACCTTGACGCCGACGCAAAAGACCTGGTCAAAGACCTTCAGAGTGATTCGGCCGACATGGATAAAATCACCGTAATGACGATCCAAGATGCGTTGATGAAGGACTACTCCATCACCCCGAAGAAAACAACGGAATTACCCGAAAGACGCCCGTATTTTAATACTTTCGGGAGTAACGCGCCAACATTCAAGGTTAATGGATTTAGCACAACATATTACCCCGCTATAAGCGTACAAAGCATCAGTATATCCCCTGGTGGTGGTCGAGTCGAGATAGATTTTGATAAATATATACAAAAAGTCCAAGAAAGCTATCTAGGAATAAAAGCGGCCATTTTCGAGAAAGTTCAAAACGCGAACACTTTTTGGGGAAATCTTATAAAAACGGGTTTATGGCAAAAATATTTCGGGGTTTCGGTAGCTTATAATACTTATGGAAATTATGATGGCGCATACCCATATAACGGCGAAAATATCTCTACATGGGCTACGGGAATTTTGACTCATGGGGCATTAAGGAAAATACAAGCTATAGAGGGGGCACTGGAAATACGGTTTTTCTTCCCCGATGGGTTTGACGGTACGACCTCGCCCTATGCCGAAGGTACATATCATCCAATATGGACAACCTCTACTGATTTAGACAATGACGACATCAACTGTTATCTGGTCGACACGGACTCCATAAACGAAATCGAGATCAGCAAGTCAGACTTAAATGATGTTACGCTCCGCGAACTCATGTCAGCAAACTACGAAATGCACTGTCAATTTGGAAAGCTGGATCGCGAGACTAACCTCTTCAGCGGAGTAGACTTGAACTCAAGCCGACTTTTCCCAGCCGACGACCTTTATCCTGCGGATGACCTTTACCCAGACGGATCAGCCGAAGGTAGTTTCAAAAGCCAGTATTCAAAGTTGTGGACGGATGAAGTCGGAGAGCAAACCTTCCGCACTCTCTACATGACTTTCAAGACCCTCGACAGTAACAATCGGGAAACGGAGCTGACATATCACTACACGGTCAACGAAAACGGTACTACCGATTATTACATGGACGATAACTGGTTGCTGAAGAACCTTGTATGGACACCCGCCCAGATCGACACCCTCGCTTCATCCCTTGTCGATAAGCTGAAGAAGGTCAAGTGGTTCCCGTTCGAGATGTGGGCGGCGGGTTTACCTTACCTTGAGACCGGGGACGAATTGGAGATCACGACGAAGAGTGGCACCTATACATCATACATTCTTCAGAGACAGTTACAGGGTATTCATAATCTACAAGACACCTACATCAATGGTCAATTAGATATCTTTTAGGAGAGAGGCATGAACAAGTTATTCCAGCGAATATTCTTTTCAAACAACACGACCCCGGCGCTGAACGCCACGAACATGAACGCAATCAGTAAGGGGTTAAGCGATGTTGACGACAGGGTCATTGACCTGGCTGACGAAGTGATGACGACGGTACCACAGATCGCCGCCTACCTCGCCCAAGCCGAAGACCTGGTCGAAGCACTTGAGCTGATGACCGCTAACCCGCCCTACATCGGAGCTAACGGTCATTGGTATGTATGGGACACCGATACAAGCCAGTATGTTGACAGCGGTGTTGATGCGTCCATATCGGTACAGATAGCCGACATCACAATGTTAAGTTACGGGACGGCACCCTATGTGACGAACACAGGAACCGACACCGACCCTGTTTTCCATCTGTTTATCCCAAAGGCAGCGGGCGTATCGAGTGTCACAAAGACCTCGACCAGCGGTTTGGTAGATACCTACACAATCACCTTCGAAGACGGCTCCACAGGCACCTTTACCGTCACGAACGGAGAAAACGGTCATGTAATCTACAACGGCTCCGGCACGGCGATGGCGCAGCGGTCAAAGCTGAAGTTCGGCGGTGGTCTGAAGGTAACAGACGACACCGACACCACGGTAGTGACCGATGGTGTATGGACCACCCCCGTCTCCTGTCTCACGGGAGACACCACGGTAACGATCACCGATGCGAACATCACCACGGGGAGCACGATCATACCGTATAGCGAGACCAGTTCGGGCAAGCCCGTAGGGTACAGTAGTATCGCAGTAACCACAGGACAGGCGGTAATCACCTTCTCTTCAGCATTGACAGAGGGTGCGTCTATTAAGTTGAACATATTGTAAGGGGGTAATTATGGCA